>Ga0307511_10004873_pt1 | contig 13712 bp, 19 predicted proteins | sample 13_EM_MG_FD_200266 | JGI IMG/M metagenome (GOLD analysis project Ga0307511, IMG submission 200266) | Populus trichocarpa ectomycorrhiza microbial communities from riparian zone in the Pacific Northwest, United States - 13_EM | ecosystem: Host-associated > Plants > Roots > Unclassified | place...
TGCGGACTCGAAGGATGATTATGGCAGGACACCGCTAGCATTGGCAGCAAGAGGTGGGCATGAGGCTGTTGTGCAATTGCTTGTTGAGCGGGCAGATGTGGGTGCGGACTCGAAGGATGATTATGGCAGGACACCGCTAGCATTGGCAGCAAGAGGTGGGCATGAGGGTGTTGTGCAATTGCTTGTTGAGCGGGCAGATGTGGATGCAGACTCGAAGGATAGATATGGTAGGACATCGCTATCATGGGCAGCAGAGTATGGGCATGAGGCTGTTGTGCAATTGCTTGTTGAGCGGGCAGATGTGAATGCGGACTCGAAGGATGGAAATGGCAGCACACCGCTATCAGGGGCAGCAATGTTTGGGCATGAGGCTGTTGTGCAATTGCTTGTTGAGCGGGCAGATGTGAATGCGGACTCGAAGGATGGATTTGGGAGGACACCGCTATCATTGGCAGCACAGAATGGGCATGAGGCTGTTGTGCAATTGCTTGTTGAGCGGGCAGATGTGAATGCGGACTCGAAGGATGGATTTGGGTGGACACCGCTATCATTTGGAGAAAAGAATGGGCATCAGACTGTTGTACAGCTACTACGCAGACATTTGGAAGTAGGGAATAGTTGAATATAAAATCGGTACGCATCCCCAATGTTTCCATGGCAATAAGCTATTACTGCATACGTCTTACTAGTACTAGGTAATTATAATGGAGCTATTTTTTTGGTAAATCATTACTCGTATTCATACTATGGTATATGACGAGGGTATGCATCCCCGAGTGGAAACTCGGCAGGATTATTCAACCTCTGGGCCATACCGACCCCACTTATAATGGAGCTATTCCGTCTCTTTATCAGGTTTCGTTGGATTAAGGTAATCACGCAGCTACAAACCAGACTACGTTTGAGCGGAGGCAAAGATATACCGAATAAGTAGTTACACACATGGATTTCACATGGACACCAGAACTACACCGCTGCAATCTCATTTCTTATTTGTAACTAAACATGTCGTAGCTCAAACTACTTAGTCAGTATCATTATAATTAGGCTAATATAGAAACATTGAAGAGGCAAACCGTCAGATTTTATGTTTTTTTTATTTTTATTTTTAAAGAATCATCAGTACTTGCTCGTATTCAAAATATTCTAGCTTATGACCAGGGACTGCATCTTCGGAACTGCGTCCGGTAGAGTATCCAACGCCGGGGCCAGTCTCCCCCTTAAATACATTCATATAAACAAAAGGAAAAAATTCACACTGCAACCAACTCTGCCACCACTCCAGTCCTCATATACTTCTTTTATTCTACTTCCCAGGTTTTGCTTTTGTTTGTATTCGACGATTGCGGGCCTCCAAATGTCTGCGTAGTAGCCACACAATAGCCTGATGCCCATTCCCTGCTGCCCATGATAGGGGGGTCAGGCCATCTTCATCCTTCGAGCCGGCATCCACGTCTGCCCGCTTAACAAGAAATCGCACAACACCCCTATGCCCATTCTCTGCTGCCCATGATAGCGGTGTCCTGCCATATTCATCCTTCGAGTCCGCATCCACATCCACCCGCTCAACAAGGAATTGCACAATAGCCTCATTCCCATTCTCTGCTGCCAATGATAGCGGCGTCCTGCTATCTTCATCCACCGAGTCAGCATCCACATCTACCTGCTCAACAAGTAGCCGCACAACAGCATCATGCCCTTTCTCTGCTGCCAATGATAGCGGTGTTCTGCCATATTGATTCTTTGAGTCCGGATCCACATCCGCCCGCTCAATAAGCAATCGCACAACACCCTCATGCCCTTTCTCTGCTGCCAATGATAGCGGCGTCAGGCCATCTTGATCCTTCAATGTGACATCCACATCCGGCCGCTCAACAAACAACTGCACCACAGCGTCATGCCCATTCTTAGCTGCCAGTGATAGCGGCGTCAGGCCATCTTCATCCTTCGAGTCGGCATCCACATCTGTCCGCTCAACAAGAAATCGCACAACACCCTCATGCCCATTCTCTGCTGCCAATGATAGCGGCGCCCTGCCATCTTCATCCTTCGAGTACGCATCCACATCCGCTCGCCCAACAAGCAATTGTACAACACCCTCATGTCCATTCTTAGCTGCCAATAATAGAGGCGTCCGACCATCTTCATCCTTCGAGTCGGCATCCACACCCGCTCGCGCAATAAGTAATTGCACAACACTCACATGTCCATTCTTAGCTGCCCATGATAGCGGCGTCTGGTCATGTCCATCCTTCGAGTGGGCATCCACATCCGCCCGCTCAACAAGCAATCGCACAAAAGCAACATCCCCATACTCTGCTGCCCATGATAGCGGTGTCCTGCCATGTTCATCCTTCGAGTCCGCATTCACATCCGCCCGTGCAACAAGTAACACCACAACAGCATCATGCCCATTCTCTGCTGCCAATGATAGCGGTGTCCTGCCATATTGACTCTTTGAGTCCGCATCCACATCCTCCCGCTCAATTAGCAATCGCACAACACCCTCATGCCCAAACTCTGCTGCCCATGATAGCGGTGTCTGGCCATTTATATCCTTCGAGTCGGCATTCACATTCGCCTGCTCAAGAAGGAATCGCACAACAGCCTCATGCCCAAACTCTGCTGCCCATGATAGCGGTGTCTGGCCATTTATATCCTTCGAGTCCGCATCCACATTCGCCTGCTCAAGAAGGAATCGCACTACAGCCTCATTCCCATTGTCTGCTGCACACGATAGCGGCGTCCGGCCATATTGACTTTTTGAGTCTGCATCCACATCCGCCCGCTCAACAAGCAATCGCACAACACCCTCATGCCCTTGCCATGCTGCCCATGCCAGCGGCGTCCGACCCAGTGCATCTCTTATGTCCCAACCGCAGATATCCCCCAAGTCAGTCATGTAGGCTTTTAATCCAAACCAAGCTGCGGCATGGATTCCCAAAAATTGTAAGCCCCATTCGTACTCATAAATGTACCGCTCAACATATATCTGACGATATAATACTTGTAGGGCAACATGGGGAGACCCTTCCCTCTCCTTCCTTAGTATATTCATCGCAAGTAATGCAAGCGCACCAGGACTATTCTGCAGCTGTGCAATATAGTAGCCCCAGTAACAAGCGGCATATTCTAGGAACCTAAATTTTCCCACTCGTTGCTCCATGCCGGCTTCAGTCGTACATTCAGTACCCAGTTCACCAAAGTTGAGATATGTTAAGCAGACTTGTGCAGCCGTACTGTGGCCATGAGGGAAATATGTGCTGCTATGCTCCTTGAAATATTCCTCCAACGTATAATGCACAAATCGAACTGTCAATGTCTCTTCATCTACCATAACCAACCCTAGGCAGCAACCCAGCAACCTCTTTTGTGCAGGAATTCCTTCTACATCAAGTGCGAGATTTCCATGTTCGCCTTGCTCCAGCACCACCGCAAGCGCGTGCTGCAACTCATCTAGCTTCAGCGGCCGCCTGGCTAGGTGTAGCCACATGAGGACTCGCATGCCAAGGTCACACCACCGACTGGAATTTCTGATTCTGTCCAGCATATGTGCATAGGCATCACCGAGCTTCGAGGGCAACGTCGCTAGTGCTTTCCTTCTTTTGGCCATTGTCGACTGTTCAAGTACCATACTGATTTGTAAAGCAGGAAGCAGAAACCTAAATTAGCGGGCATGGCCGAAAACGGATTGCATTAGTCAATGTATAACTATCGACGGCATGAATGGAGTCTCAATATAAGAAAACTCCGATATAAGAAACTGGGCCCAGTATTTGTACGGGAAATGATATCTCGTTATCAGAAACTTCCTGCTTGCCCCGGGGGTTTCTTATATCAAGGCTTCACTGTATAGGAAATAAGAATAGAAAGATACTTTGGCTGCTTACATTCCTTTCGCCTGGTTTATAATTGCCTCAAGAATCTCTTCCTTTAGCTGCTCATTCATGTCTTCTGGGTTGACTTCCATATCAAGCTCAATCTCATGAGTCAAGTATTCTCGAACATCACCTAGGTCGGCGGTGATATGTATTGGATCATGTTGGTGGGCTTGAAAAATGCTGTTGACTTCCGAACGAATATGAGGTCGTCCAGTTAAAAATATCCGAGAAGGACCGAATTCACTTTGAAGCACCTTTAGGAGTTCATGACGAACCCGAGGTTCTAGTTCATCAAGGGCATCTATGCAGAGAAAGCTAGGGTCATGAAGCTGCGGCATGGCGGACTTTACTATCTGTAAGATGTGACTCCTCTCCAGTCTTTTGCCTTCTTCCTGAATTGACTCCAGCACACTGATTACTGCATCTGGCACGTTAGAGATATTAACAATTAAAAGCTGCTTTAGGAGACTGCCTATAATATTAACTAAGGTTTGGTTAGGCTGGTCTCGGTAGTCAGCGTAGATATATGCAACGTGTTTCTTGCCGTGTCGGGATATCAGGTGATCAATCACAACCGAACTATATGAAAGGGTTAGCCTAGCCAGTGTGCCTCGATAGTTCTAGTACCTGATTATAGTCTTCCCGGCACCTGGTATGCCATAACAGGGCAGAATTCGAACGCTACTTGCAGTTGGTTTAGTATCATGCCAGATACAAAACTGCTCATGCTGCAATAGCCATTTACCACTGCCATCATGTCGCTTGGTCTGCATATCCTGATGTCGCTTCGGGGATTCCAGTGGGGATAGCATTTGTAGAAGCTTTTGCACCTTTTCCTCTTCATGCCGCAGTCAGTAACCTCTACCATGTATGTACAGCTACAGTTCCTATTGAGAAAGTACCTGCCCCACCACGCCCCTCAAACCCAGGCCCTCTCCTATCTCAGGCCCAACTTGGAGAAGAAAGTCTCCACTAAGTCGACCGTCACTTCCTTCTTCATCTACTTCTTCTGCCCATCCATCTCTTCCCACGACCCAGGCACTTTCTGAATACTGTATCGACTACACTAGATTTATAGGCAGAAAAAGAATATTATACCTTTTACCCCCACTTCCAAACCATGAAGACTATTCACGACCCCATCAAGCTGGCACTGCATCTGTGGGAGCATTGATACAAGCTGCAAAACACCTTCAAGTGTTGTACTCATTTGGCGGTTTGCCGACTGCATTTCCGGAAACATGCTTGCAATAACATCTAGCTGTTGCTTCTGTGCATCAAGCTTGGTTTTAGCCTCGGCTGATGTTTGTGAGAGCAGTTCACTACTGGCTGGTTAATATTGGTAATATCAACCTAGTAACATTGGGATTATACTAGCTAGAAGCTGTAATCGAAAACCCAAAGGTCTGCGTACAGTGACGCAAAAACGCGATAGTTTCAGTATATTCCCCCTTGTCGAATGGCCACATAAGGCGTTGAGCAAGCTTTCTCGAGTTGTGGAATTTGGTCAATTTCGTATGGAGCTTCCGGACTTTCTCGTCACAGATGGCAATTATAAGACGCAGTGCTGACGAGCTTGGAAGATTGCTTATTGCGTCTCCCCGAAGAAACTTGATAAACTTCTCCAAACATTCGCATAGTGCGGTTGTTTCGACCAGAAGAGTATGAGCATCAGCAGATGCGGAATTGACTTCATCAACGTATTGCTTCAAAATCTTTGTTATTTCGAGGGCTAGTGCAAAGAATCCGGCAATACCGGTAGAAACTGTCCAAGGGTCCATTTAAGTTGAGATGATGATGGTTGATTTGTTGATTGTCGGTACCGAAATCATAGTATTATGTATGGAAAAATCCCAAGGTGCGGCTGAGGCAATTGAGATGCGGGGAGCATATTGCAAGAACCGGTCACCATAAATTGAATATGGCTCAAATTTTACGCTTTGCTGGTGTTTCAAATGCAGCTGAATTACATACTTGGAGTAGGAGGCAGCTCGATCACTCTAGGTAGCTTTCACGACAATGTTATGGCCAATATCATATGCAAGATTTATTTATTTATTTTTTTAGACCAATCGACCTTTGAAGGTTCTGCTATGCCCTCGGAACAATGGGCTACAAACTGGTCCAGCCTCCCGAGCCCAAGAAATAACAAAAGAGATCCGTAAATAAACTCAACCTCCGCTGCCACACCCCCCTTCCCCGGGCCCCCCGGTCCTCCCCTTGCACTCAACCCCCGCTTATAGGTTCAGGTTACTGAAAAAGGTCACCACCTTCCTCCCCCGTATCCGTCGCTGCCTCTCGTCTGCTTGCTCCCACGAATCCCACGGGCCACACGCCGACCGGTTTCCGGCCCCAATCCACACTCCCGCATAGGGTACCCTCCCAAGGGTCCAACGTATGCCTTCATTACTCCAGTTTCCCCTTTCCGGTTCTGCATTGGGTGTAATTTAGCAACGCCTTTCTGTTCCACCTGGGTGTCCTTCCCATTCCCATTCCTTTCACCTCTCTCTCTCCCTTCCTCTTCCTCGTCCATGCCTGCTTGAGTGCTCCTTTCGTGATATAGGACCTCTTTGGCGTCTGCTCCGCTCCCATCATATGCATACTAACTAAGGGCTACATATGAATTAGAACCCAATACCCTCCTCTCTTAAGTTATGCCATCGATGTGGTCTGGTTCCATCGGTGCATCCTATGACTACCCTATCCAGCGTTAACCTACTGCGATAGGTACTGTGGATCACCCAAGGCCCTATATGTCTATTAGCATGTGAGAATATTAGCCTCTTACATAACCTCCAACCAAAGGTGGCTACCTCAAAAAAGTCCGAATTTGTCAAGTCCGCTGTTGCCCCCCAATTTCCACCCCATTTTAGTTTCCAAAGTTCTGCATCAATGTCAATCACTACCTGGGGGTCTGTGTCATGATTGATGACAGCTCGGACTCGGCAGGTCTGAGTCAGTTAGCCATTGGCCGGTACCCGTGTCTTTTCTAAAACACCAGATCATGACATAGCTAGCACGAGAGTATGACATAGGCTAAGACCACATCGTTAGCAAAAGACTGAAGTTAAGTAACTTATCACCCTATCACCCTGTGCCAGACAGCTACACGAACACTCACTCGGCGACCCGTATTCTTACACTCAATCATCATGTCGGAAATCCCAGCATCGGAGATGCGCCATTCTGCCTACGACCTACCGATGTTCGCGAAACTCCATGAACTGCATATGGACATCACAAAGAACCTAAATTCAAGCCAGAAGCAACATCTATCCCTGAACACATTGCAGAGTTTGAAAAGAGGTGGCTTCGGCTCCAGCTCGAAACGAGGAACGTCGACATTGACCTCGACTCCGTAGAACAAACCCGTCGCTCGCAGTGGCACTCACTTCCTCAGACGCTGCAAAATCCTGAATGCTCATCATCTCTTTTCCCCGCCCTACGACCCCATATACCACAAACTCGCCTCTGCCAAAAACACCAATGAATCCTTGGCGCCAGTGATGGCGGTATACACTGCCTCCAAGGAGGCCAAAATCAGCATGCTGCTAGGAAGCTTACCAAAGACGGAACCTTTTCTCAATATCACCCGCAATATCATCTTTGGGAATAAACCACTGGTGTATAGTGAAGTGGAAAACACTTTGCGTAATGAGTATGAAAAGGCACAGTTGAAGGCAGAAGCAGGAGAAGAGGCGGAAGTGGGAGAAGAAGCAGAAGCAGAAGAAGAGGCAGTAGCAGGAGGAGGGGCGGAAGCGGAGGAGAAATAAGCAATGATTATGATATCTAGGCACATTAGGAGATGGATGCCTGTAGTCTGGTCATACTTGTAGGATACACTTGTGATGTTTGCTTTAAAATGGCTCTCAAAGTTGGAGGTCTGGTTGTCATGCACCTTTTCCTTACAAAGTTATATGTGCTACTGCCTTGAGTGGGTACTCTGTGCGTGGTCTTTGGCAAACAAAGTCAGAAAAATATACGCGAGTGATTTAATTAGTACAACAAATCTCTCGATTTTAAAAAAGGCACTTTTGGCTGATTGCACATCTATTTAGACCCGAGGGTGCCAACCAGACTAGGTACATATGATAAACGCACAAACAACTGGTCTTGGCAACACGGCCCTATTCCGCACCGCAACCCGCTCTCATCTCTCTACCGTACCAAACTTTCTATAAACATTGAATCCACAATGCAGCCAATAGCACACCAAATACCCACCGCTCTCTCCTATCCATTCCTCCGGTCATGTGCGGCATCCTATTCCGGCTGTCCAGCCAACCCCCACCTCCGCCGTCATCACGCCCCAGTCCCCTCCTGACCCTCGTGTCGAATCGCGGTCCGAACTTTTGCAGCACACATACCGTGACTCACACGTCCAGCTCAACTTCTACGGTTCATCATCATCTTCAGTTCACTTCTACGGTTCTTTCACTCCGCGGTAACCATCTTGCTCCTCAACCCCTCACCTGTCCCACGACGGGCTCTGTGCTCTGCTGGAACGGTGAGGCGTGGCGGATTGCCGGGGATGAATTACCTCGAGAGAAAAACGACGGAGAGGAAATGTTCAAGCTCCTTTTGAGTGCAGAGAGAGAGGGGGTGAAGGGTGTTGCTAGGGCAATAGGGTCGATTTCGGGGCCGTTTGCGTTTGTGTTTTATGATAAACCGAATGGAAGGGTTTGGTTCGGGAGAGATTGTTTAGGGAGGAGGTCGCTGCTGCGTCACCAGGCCAGTGTAGGAAGGGATGGGCATGATGGGATTCTGGTAGCAAGTGTGACGGACGGGGACAGGCAGAAGGGTTGGGAGGAGGTCGAGGCAGATGGGGTGTATTATATCGACCTTGGGGAATCTACCCCAGTATTGCAATTGGCGGACATTCAACGGGTTCCTTTTCTACAGCAGGGAGAAGCTAGCACTGACGGAATTTATATGCAATTCCCGTTTCCTTTGCTGAATCGAACCTTACCTTCATCAATACCACCCCCTCCACTCACCCTGGACTCGAGAACTCCCCACGAGCTGAAATCACTGCTACAGGAAGCCGTTCGGTTACGGGTTCAACACATTTACACTCCTGGTCAGCCATTACATGAAGCGGATGGACTGGAGGGGAAGAAATCCAAAGTCGGTATCCTCTTCTCCGGAGGATTAGACTGCACCGTCCTCGCCCGTCTAGCGCACGAAGTTCTCCCCCCTAACGAGCCCATCGACCTTCTCAATGTCGCATTCGAAAACCCACGTGTAGTCGAAGCCCGCACCAATGGCCCCACCCCTCCAAAAAACAACAAGAAAAAGAAGTTCAAAGATGCCTCAGCCGAGCTAAATGGAGATTCCCCCACCCCAGCTCCGGATACATCAACTCCCCTGGTCCCCATCGACCCCTACTCCCTTTGCCCCGACCGGCAAACCTGCACCTCCTCCCTCAGAGACCTACAATCCTCTTGCCCCACCCGCACGTTCAACTTAATCCTAATCAACATTCCCATAACAGAAACCCTTTCCCACAGACAGTCTGTGGTCGACCTTATTTACCCGCACAACACGGAAATGGACCTCTCCATCGCCCTAGCGTTTTACTTTGCCTCCCGTGGTCGTGGGTTCCTGCATAGTTCTGACCCTGATCAAGAATCGCCATCAAAACAATACACTACCCCCGCCCGAATCCTACTTTCGGGTTTAGGCGCAGACGAGTTATTCGCGGGCTATGCCCGCCACGAAACAGCCTTCCGCAGGGGGGGATACGACGCTTTACTTGCGGAGCTGGACCTCGACGTGGGTAGGTTGGGGAAGCGGAATCTTGGGAGGGATGATAGAGTTATAAGTCAATGGGGGAAGGAGGGGAGGTATCCATTTTTGGACGAGGGGGTCGTGGCGTGGGCCGTGGAAAAGAGGGTGTGGGAGAAATGTAATTTTGAGAAAGGGAAGGATGGGGTTGTTGAAAGTGAATGGGAAGTAGAAGGGGGGAAGAAGGTGTTGAGACTGGTTGCAGAGATGCTGGGAATGCAGAATGTAGCGCGGGAGAAGAAGAGAGCAGTGCAGTTTGGTGCGAGGACGGCCAAGATGGAAAGTCACCCGCGTGGGGGGAGGGTTAAAGGGACGATGCTGCTGAGGTAGGTATGGGTTTTTTCTTTTTTTTTCTCTGAATGCACACATATCCTTTGGGCGCTCGCTGTATATAAGCTTGCCCAGAGGATAACGCGGGTTCCCAGTGATGATGATACACAGATACTGCTGAAGCCCTACCAATGTACGTCGCTGTTTCGGTAGCGTACATATCCTTTCATCTCCCCCTGCCCCGGAGCTCACATGGATGAAAACTTTGATCACCCTCCCTTGGGGGCTGTGGTGGTTGTAGTTGCGCCCAGCGGGTATTTGGAACGGAGGGGCGGTGAAGTGGAGGGGGTTTTGTGATGGTGGAAAAGGCAAGTCTGAGGGATACCGGGTTAGTACGCGATGTGGATGTACAGGTGGATTTCGTCGGGAACTGGCTGACTGTTGTTGGAGTAGGTTGTGATAGGTTGTGTGGGTTGTTTGCAACTATACCTAGATTCCATGGGTGGTTCTGCAGAGAAAAAGGCTTTTTAGTTATCATGTGGTATATGAGTACCATGTGATTGATATATGTGAAATGAGAATTTTGCGTTGCAGCAGTGTAGTCAAGTATAGTGTCTGTCCATGTAATGTCCACTGCAGAATACAATAGGAGAGGTTCAGCTGTACTCTGCTTGCAAGCCTCTACGAGGGGTTGTGCAGCCAGGCTAGCTGGGGAAGCTCTCTGGTAACTGCCTCGGAGCTAAACCAGACTACCTGTATCGGAGCTACTTCCAAATAGGGGCTAGTCTATCCTAACCTTCCAGCCTTAAAGACACAAAATTGTTTGCCTGAACATGTAAAGCGCGGTCAACAACATGATGGAGCAACATCGACAACATTACAAGAAAACAGCAACATACACAATATCTTCAAACTTCTTCTGTCTTGCTGCCTTCCTTGGGCCCTCCTCTGTGACATTCATCACATTCAATCCCATCTATCATCACAGATCTCGTCGTCTTGGTCTCTTATACACTACCGTTACTGAAACTCCCTTGTTTAACGTTCCATTCTCACGCAGGCTGCTTTCGTCCACTCATCATGGGTCGTCTTCGCCCATGAAAACCGCAAGAAATACCTGTCATGTGCGAGATGCATCTGCGCTTCTAGCAGCTGGTGTATTTCCCCAAGTTTTCGATCGGAACGATGCCGTGCATCCTGGAGTGGAGTGGGAGGTCTATTAACTCATACAGACAGCCCTAATTCTAGGTGTGTCATTGCCAGCCATAACTAGGGCGTGGGTGTTCTAAACCGTGGGTATCGAGATTGGTAGTTTGCCGGTTTTTATCAATTACCCTGACTAGGAAAGCAATTCAGGGTAACTAAACCTATTTGTGGGAACTGGTCTGGAGTAAGAACAATAGTCTGGTTATAAGAACAACATCGCATCCACCACCACCAGCCCGGAATCCGTGATATATTTTCTTGGCCCTCTCATTTGCATGGGTCTGGTTCTTCTGACTAGCTACAGTAGCTGGCAAAACAGTAATTGGGTCGATCGCTGCAGTTGCATGCATGCAGAGCCGGGGCATACACACCTAGGTATAATTGTAAGGGCAGATATATGACGTGCACGCCTCACAAACTGGTTCCCCACCCTACCATCGGCATTCCCCACGACCGCCAACCCGATCTTCTCGCAAATATTTCACTTCGCAATCCCGAGGGTAAACTAAAACCCCAGTAACGGCGTTATGAGTTTCGGGTTCGGAGTAGGTGATTTCATGGGAGTTGGCACCCTGGTTTGGAACATATACAATGCATACGCCAGCGCTCCCGAGCAGTTTCGGAACTTCTCGCAAGAGATTTTATCCCTCCATGTTGTGGTCAAGACAATCGAAGACCAGCTACGCAATCAGGGGCCCGGAAATAACTTAAGCGCAAAACACTCAAATGACCTAAAAACCTTTCATGATGGATTGCAAACTATCATGAAGGAACTGGACACTCTCCTCAAGAAATATCAGAGTTTGACGGAGGATCATAGTATCTCATTTGATCGGCTGAGGTGGGGGCAGGAGGATTTAGTAGGGTTTAGAGAGAGGATTATAACGCATGTTGGCCTCCTTACGGCATTCAATACGAGCCTTACATGGTATGTTCATGTTTGTCTCCTGCTCAGGTTCCTGATCATCTTATAATCATTATCTGTTGCCTGTGCTGGTTCTGTGTTTGAAAATTGAAATATCGAGTCCCTATTACGAAGACATTGATATAACTAATTTGTTGTCCTTGTAATTGCCAAATGCAGTGGCCATGTCGTAAACCAGAGTGCCCAGCTCAGCGAGCAAAACGCCAGCTTCGCGCAGCACACTGCCCAGCTCGCCGCCATCCAGGAACAGCTCGGCCAGATATTCGCAGGTGCAGCATGGAAGGAGTTATACACAGAGTTTCATTGCAATGGTGTAACTCCAGAGATGATCAAGGCTAAAAAGAACGACATCATCAAGCTATTTCGAGCCGCCACCGCAATGAGCTCCAACGACGACACTTTACAGGACACCCAAGGGAAACTCCCGGGCAGCGCCGATGCCGGGGCCGTGAAAAAGGCCTGGGCGCCATTGAGTGATATACTGTCCTTCTCAGCGACTCGAGCACAGTACTACGTAGCTGCATTGAGCCCAAGCTCTAGACCTCGTGGTTTTACCACCCTCCATTCTGCAGTAGAGTGGGGCCACCTCCGGGCGGTGGAGCGCTTGCTGGGTAAGGGCGCAAGCATTGATGCTAGGGATGGCGAAAGTCAGACCGCACTTCATCTAGTAGCCCAAAATGGCCGTTCTGAAGTTGCCAACCTCCTGCTGGAGAACGGAGCAAGCATTGATGCCACAGATGACAACGGGCGGACCGCACTTCATCTAGCAGCTCAATACGCCTCTACCGAGGCTGTCAAAGTCCTACTAGAGCAGGGAGCAAGCAGTGATGTCACAGACGTCACAGGTTGGACTGCGCTTCATCTAGCAGCTCTAAACGGCCAAACCGAGGTTCTCAATGCCCTGCTGGCAAATGGAGCACGCATTGATGCCACAGATGGCAAAGGTCGGACCGCACTTCATTTAGCAGCTCAATTCGGCGATACCAAGATTGTCAATGCCCTGCTGGGAAATGGAGCAAGCATTGATGCTATAGATGGCATGGGTTGGACCGCACTTCATCTAGCAGCTAGTAGATATTGGGGCCTGCAGCTGGAAGCTGTGGAATTGCTGTTGTTGAAAGGCGCAAACATCGAACTAACAACCAAGGGTGGGAAGACTGCTCTTGAAATTGCACAAGATGCAAGCAATTCACCCGTAGTCAAGCTACTCACTAAGCGCTCTAGGACTGTGGGGCTAGAGGTTATAGCGCCAATTATTTGCAGGAGATCCATTAACGTAAACGACTGAAATTGTTTTGTATAGGTGATGTGGTGTTGGTCATCTGGAATGGATTTGCTGATTATATAAGGAATTCTTTTATTTTTTTAATTTTTTTTTCTAAAAAAACCCAGTACTTGTATGCACATCCGTCGGGGACATATGACGAGCCACCCGTAAACCTGGGTGGATTCAAAGGTTGGCAAGTTGATCTGCCGCCCTACGCAAAAATAAATACAGTTTGCTGGACCAAAGAGATTTCCTTCCTGCTCTCTCCGCTCATATGGCCGCTAGCTCTCTATATAGGTAGTGGGAGTAGATTTTATGAGGAAGAACCTGTAATATTACCAGATCAAATCCATCAGTGAGTCTGTAGTTATTGAAT
>Ga0307511_10004874_pt1 | contig 13711 bp, 13 predicted proteins | sample 13_EM_MG_FD_200266 | JGI IMG/M metagenome (GOLD analysis project Ga0307511, IMG submission 200266) | Populus trichocarpa ectomycorrhiza microbial communities from riparian zone in the Pacific Northwest, United States - 13_EM | ecosystem: Host-associated > Plants > Roots > Unclassified | place...
TTTTTTTAAATGTAAAACAAATTTTTAGGTCTTAAAAAATTATATGGCATTGTCCTTAAACCTGAAAATACAATCACTTTAAATTGTTGGGATCATTTTTTTTTTATTAATGTATCTTTTTTTTTTATCTTAGTCATCACAATGTTTTTAACTGAAATCATTGATTTTATTTTTTAAAAATATTTTATGATTGTTAAAATAAATTAATAAAAAATATCAAAATATTATGTCCTCTGTGATTGAAAGCTAGAAAAATTATAAATATGATAAAATCATGTTTAAAATTTATATAAATATTTTAATAATAAAAAACCGATTTAAATTGAATTTTCATGAACAATTTATTATTAGTATTATTATTTTCAAATCAGATAAATGATAATTAAAAATATTAAAATTCAAATAAAAAATTATAATAATATTGAGAATTATATCAGAACTGAGTAGTAAATGAATTTAATAAAAAAAAATGAAAGTGTTAAAAAAAATAGAAAAAAGAAAAAGACAGCACCCGGTCCCCTAATAAACTTGCAAAACATGTCATGAAACTATTTTTAATACACCAAAATCACATTACCATATTTGACCTTTTCGTGCCCACTAGGAAGCTTGAAACTTGCAAGCAAGCCTCCAGCCTCCAGACAAAACGAACCAACAATATTCTATGTAAAAGGAAGGTAATGTCCAGGGTGGTAAGGGAACATTTGGCAAGAAGGTTGTAAGAAACTGCGAGAAAAGAGGTGATTTGTATTTACTAAGGGCGATGATAATAGCTCCACTAAAATCTGACTTGTCTTTTGGGGACATGAAGTAGAGATCACAGCAGCATGGCAACATTAAGGAAGTTTATACTGGTAGATATGAATATGGAGAGGGCATTTTGATTTCATATGCAATTAAAAGTCAGAATCTGGTGTCTTGCTTGGTATGTTAAGCACATGAATTATCTAGACAATGAAAAGCAATTAGCTAAGAGCAACTCTGCAATGATGAGCCAAACCGGTGAATCCCCAATATTTATTAGTAGCAGCCATGCATTATGATAATCTCTCCGGTGAATCCCCCCAGTGTTTATTAGTCAATTATGATAACATCTCCCAATATTTCTTCGCCTGTACCTACAGAAAAAGCATTTAAATAATGCTGATCTTACCACTTTCAACTTGAGCTTTACATATAGGAGGAGTTCATGCTCTCATCATCTCTGATAAAATCAAATCCATTACTCTACCGTAATTCTGAGCAATTGGGGTCATAGAAAACAAACATACCATCACACGAACGAAGAGTGCATATGGCTTTCAACCCAAATACATCACCACAATATAAGTAAATGTCAGTAATATAATCATCCTTCTTCAAAAAAGTCTTAAGAGATAAGCAATCCGTCGTAGCGATCAAGACTACTATGGAAGTTCAAAAAGCAATACTCATAAACTACATTTAACTTTAGACATTTAACTTTCTGCATTCCAGAACACAGTCAAGAGCTCTTCAGCATTCAGCTAGGTAAATAATGACCGCCAACATGAATTGTTATACCCACTCAAATTGTCCAGCTATGAATGATACAAGACAAGGTGACACAAATTCAATATGCAAAATCTGGGATAGGTGCCAGTGAGAAATTTTCAACTAAATTTGAGATTTAGTTGCATGAATGCAAAGTTAAATCAACTTAAATACAATCACCGTATACCAAATGGGTTGGATCTGCAAACTGTATGGGGGGAGGCTATGACCTGCACCTATATATGATATATGATAAAAGTTCATAATGTCATTGCCTCTCATCAAATCCACAAGTTGCCAATTTCATTATCTTTACCAGCACCAAACTCTATACCTGTGAAAACACAAAGAAAAAGAACACAAAATTAACTTCGAGCATGGTGTTTTGTTGAAGATGAAATGGATAATCATGTGTCTAAATTTACCTTGATGTAATTCCTGCTCTTGGAGGTGAAAATTATAATATAACACAAACGCATTTGCTTTGCCTTGGTTGGTTTGCCGCTTTCTTCTCTGCTCCGCAAAAAAGGGATACAAATTTTAACAAGACACTAGCAGCAGAATTGATTATTCAAATAAACTACAAGCAACAGGACATGGCCAAAGTGATTAGGTAATCAGCTGTATAGTTGGCAAAGGTATACTGTCCATTAATATAGTATTGAAATGGCCAATAATTGATTTGAATAGACATAAACTATTGCGTTATAATTTAGAAGGTGCCTGGGACCTCAATGTAATGCAATCATTTCTGCTGTCCCTGGCCTGTAAGTAATAAGGTATTCACAAGAATAGCCATTATCTAACATGGTAGACCAGAAAAGGGGAAAGAATGGGACAGGGTATTATTCTCAAAACCACCAACAAGGCTTTTTCACCGAAAAAAAGAAGCATATGGGAATCTAGAAAATTTCTACAAAAGAACAAAACATGCCATGCTAGTTGCGAAGTGCTCAAACAAAACAAAAAAAATTATTTCCAAGAGGCTCCAAGAAACAGCCGGTGGGAAAAAAAAGAATATATTTAAAAGTTTTGGCCGTCATTATCAGATGATGGAAGAATACTCGTACCTTTCTCTACAGAAGATGGATGAACAACAACATGCATGGTTGTAACCCCACCAGGGATGTCACACAGTGGGCTTTGGCATTCCCCTACAGTTCTGTTGTTTTCCAGTATTTTTCCTGCACTTATTAACTTGACATCCTTCAATGTCCTTGGACCATTCTCCTTTTCTGGTCAAATATTAACAGGTTTAAATACCTCGAATTATATTTCTTGGAAATTACTTAAAACCATAGAAAGCATCAAAGTTCAGAAGGGAGAACTCTTGTGTTTATACTGGAGAATAAACAGCAAAAAAAATAAAAAACTTAAAGATGTTGTTGATCTAGCATGATGACATGACAAATCTGATGCTATGCTATCAAGTTTGACAGTGGTTCTTAATAACTAGCATCTGAAAATTAAAATGCAATTGCTTTACAGAACCGTATTCATACTGGATTGCCAATGAACAAAAACAACCACTCACAACCCAAACTAGAGTCTCAGTAAATTTCTAAATTACTTGACTGAAGAAAGAAGAAGAGTATTAAAATCCAAATTACCAACAACGATGAAGAAACGACTGAACATGAAAACTAAATAATTTGTTACTTCAGTTTTGGTTTGAGGCAATCAGTGTTGATATCAGTTCAGATTTCAGAATTTTGTTACAAATTTTCATGAATATTCATAAGAACAAAAACGCATGCAGTTTATGTATCTGATAATTGTAACTGAAGAAATCAAGGATTTCTTCCAATAATGGATTGGGTATGCATATTGATTCAAAGCAGAAGGAAACAAGCATGGTTCTACTTCATCTTGTCAAAGTTGTTGCTTCTGAATAAATTGCACAGAATTTTAAATAGAAGCCCAAAATCAGTACATTTCTGTTCTAGAGCACAATTTGTGCCAGATTTCAAAATGAAACAGTCAAGAGAAAAGATCATAATTTGAGATTTGAGGGGGAAAAAAACCTTTGAAAGTTTATCTAACCTTTAGGCCAGTGGGCAAGAATATTTTCCTTCAAGGTTGCAACACTTGTTGCAGCAGGAAAGGTTTTGGGACCAATATCCGATCCATCCGCCAATCGAAACTTGATCTCTAACTGATCTTGCACCCCAGCCATCTTCAAAGATTCAGTCTTTCAAAATCAAGTCACCCACCTCTACTTGAACCTTTTATCTCGATTGATTTCTATCTCAAATCAAGCCCACTAAATTTCTTGATTTGGATCCTCACAGAGACAAATATTTCACCAAGATCCTGAATTGGATACTCTGCCAAATAAAAACGAAATCAAAAAAAGAAAAAAGAAACAGAGAGCACATGAATATGTTATGCAGAACAGGTGAGTAATGCAAAAAAGAAACACTGTTAAGGAAATAGTTTTGAACTGGGATTTCCAGCAATCAAATATAGCCAGGTGAATCTATCCAAAATTAGAAGCAAAGCTAACCACGCTATCATGCAACAAAATGATGCAGGAGGCCACACAAATAGAAAGAAATCACAAACACACGTACATATAAGCATACCAAGATTTCTAACAACAAATCTTCTACAAATCACAACCACCTAAAAAACTTCAAGTAGTTCTTCCTCAAACAAATCCTCAGAATCAAAGGAAACACTCAAAGAATAAGGATAACTTGCATGGACATAACAACATAAAAAGAAAAACCCACCAAGAGGATGCTCCCATAAACACTAGAGTCAACCCAAATCCTCAACTGGGTCATCAAAAAAGCAAAACAAACATTCAACAAAAGGGAAAATCCTTGATGGGTTGGCTTACTTTTCTCTAAAACTGATCTGGGCCAATCTCTTTTTAGCTAAAGAAAATCCAAACATGAATAAAAAAGAGAAGAAGAAAAAGAAAAAACTGATATGAGTGTATCAATAGTGAATAGGGATCAAATAAATCCCCTGAAAGGAGGCTGTTTCGAAGTTTTCAAAGTCTTCTAAATCTATGGTCAGTGCTTCCATCCTTGCCTTCTCCTATGACTAAGGGAAATGGAGAAGACTTTTAGCCCTTTTGTTTCCCAGGTTTACAATTTCACACGATGTGCTTTTTTTTTCTTCTTTTTTTTTAAAAAAGAAAAAGAAGAAAGAAATAATAATAAGAAACCATATATTCCTCTTTTATGATTGTGTGTCACACTTATACACAGATTTATGTTTGTGTATGCACCATCATCATAGCCATTCAATCATGATCAAGATTCACTAATCACTCTGCATATTTCTCAAACTAAAAAATAAAAAACTAAAACGTAACAATATTTTTTACCTTTGTATTTATTTTGATCTCTTCTATCAGTCAGTATGAAAGAAATAAACAAAAAAGAATTTGATGGAAACAGCACCAGACTTCATCCATTCTTCTTTGCACATGCACAATTTTTTAAAGAAAAAAGAAAAAAAACTGCAGCTTCTGGAGGACGTTGTCAAATTTGATGCAGGGCACTAAAACTAAATCATTATTGTCTGCTAAAGCTTGCATGGGCAGGCAGGCAGGTTAGTGGCAGACTTATGACTTATCTTAAGGAGATGTGGAGATAGATGTATCCATTTATCATGCCTCCAACCTGAGATTAAAGGGGAAAAAAGAAAAGAAAAGGAGGAGGTTTATAAATGTAATGCACCGCCTAAGGCATGTAGCCAGAAAATTGGGGGGATGTCGATGCCAAGCAGATACATTCACGGTATTATTACAATGGTCAAAAATGAAGGCAGCCAATGCGTGGAAGGGTCTGCGAGGACCCTGTCAAGGAGGCAGGCAGCCATGGAAACATCAAATACAATTCCATTTCTTCTTTCGATGATGATAACTGATGAAACCCATTTTATATTGTGTGCATTCATCTTCTTTTTGTATTGAGTAGGCATCTGTGATGTCAACGAACCTTTCGGATTCTTCCCTTTAAAACTTGGGAAGAATCAACTAATAGCTTAATGATTCAAACAAATGATCGAAAAGCAAAATCCCAAGAGTCATTCAAGATAATTGGGACGCGTTAGGCATAAGGAAGATCAGAACTACAAAATTCGGTTTTCGGATGCTTAAAGAAAGTAATCGTACAAGTAAATGGATTCCTTGTCATCATGGAATCCCACGAACAACAAGAATCTCTCTTGTTTGCCAAAGATATTGTATATTATATTTCTGTCTCTATGTGACCATATCTTTCTCAAGGGTATTGTCAATGTCTCGGCGAGGAAAGGAGACAGAAACTGCATGCAAAACATGGACTGCCTCATAAATTAATCATTCTGCACAAGAATATAATTCATAATTGATCATGGACCTGTCCACATGATTTGGCAGGTTGGATGGTTAGTTAAGAGTATCATGACATCTGGGATTAGGTTTTGCGGAACCAAACATCAGCATCTTGATTTCTTCCCAACAAAAGAGAAAACACATTAGCATCATGGTTAACATAACACGTCACAAACAGTGAAAGGATGCAAGGAGCAAGACTTTGAAACTGGACATGGTCACCAAAGCACACAGAATTCTGGAGAGAAAGAAAGAAAAAAGGGTCAAAAAAAAAAAAAGAATTTTCTGCGCATTTTAATGTTTCTCATGAATCGTACATAACAAATACTGATATATAACCTAAAAGGTTCCCCAATTCAATAGGTCCTGTAACAAAGCAATCTCCATTACCTACTACTAAGTCTCACCTTGATGATATCAAATTAACGAGGAAAAAAAAGGGGGAGGTGCTAGCAAAAATAACAAGAGGATGAAAAAAAACGAAGGGAAGAAACATTTCTAGACCAATACTGGAGCCCTCACTAGAGGCCTGTCCTAGCCTTCCTCTTCCCTGTACCAAGCAGTATGATGCATTGGCATATGCACTTTCTAACATGTGTATCTTGCTTTATTCTAATATATGTTCCAGGAAATCAGGCTTGATAGACTCTCTGCAGGAAGCCCACTGATAGTATCCATTTTTCAACCAAGAAAAAAAATGATGGGTTGCTATGTTAAAGATTGAAAGAAAGAATCCCATGCCCGTGCTGGTGATGCAGCCATTTTCTGCAAAGGTACGAGGTATGACAGTGAATTCAGACCTGAAACTCTGCCCCCTTCTGTATGAATTTCTACTTGCCTTCTCAAGTAGACCTTGAGAAAATTCTCAATCATGAAAAAACTTACATGGCACCTGGAATCACTTGTTTTTTCCATTCCAATAATAGCTCTAGCCCCTATGGTTAATCAAACTGAATCCAGGATGTGGCAGTTCCTTATAAAATCATTAGAGTAATTCACATACTTGGTCCAAAATGGTCGTAGATGCTCAAAGCCAATTTCCAGCCAAGGTTTAGACTGACCATTGTAGTGAATAACTGCAGCCTTCTTTACACTCTCGATATTTGTATTATTCTGATATCCCAGTCCAAGCATATGCCAGAATGGATCAATTGGATGAACATGACCTTTAAAGGCAATCAAAGACGGTGGTAGGGTTCCAAGTTTCCACATCGTCAGGTTTGACTTCAGGTTCTGCACAAAATAACCCAGAATCTGAGAAAAATGGTGGCAAGGCATCCCTTATTTGCCAACAGTTATATACAAGTCATTATAAGCGCAAGCAACCTCACCAACATCTGGTGCATACAGGAATAACCTGTACAAAATATCAGTATTTGCTGTGTTTGATACTGATCAAAATTTAGATCCATGGTGAAGTTGAATGTTTGATTAATATTCTGGCAATCAACAAATATGAAACTATCAACTAGAACATACGGGAAAAGTTTGAGGGAGACACAACCAAGTGATGTGCTTGCAAATTAATTAAGAGTGTATAGAACCAACAATATCACTTCTTGTGTACCCAGTCCTTGTAAGCACACACAATCAGAAGCCCGCGCCCAAGCAAAAATCGTACTTCATAAATGAAAAAAGATGATGATGAAGGTTGTTTACTGACACAGTGCTACTCATATAGGATTTTTTTTTTTTTTTTTTCAAAGAGTAATGCTGGAGCTAGCAATGCTTGTTTAGTGTAGTGATTCTTCAGATAGGAGTTTATTTATTATTTATTATTTATTATTTATTATTTATTATTTTTATTTTTATTTTTATTTATTATTTTTATTTTTTTGAGAATCAAGGTTATGTTTTAGCATGTTCAAAGAGTTACTTACCACATAAGATGGCAAATACAACAACATGAACGTGTAAGTGAAAATTTTAGAGACAGTAACACTATCCTGTTATTTTATTAGACCAAGAAAAGGTGGAGGCCAGAAGAAGGAACAACAAAATTATTAGGATAAGCAAGAAACTAAATAGTGTAGGGCTTACCTCTTTCATCCAGGAATGGTACGTTTCTCTTATATTCGTGTTCCTCCATGCATGGAGATCAAATATATTCATTCCATAAGCCCAAGCACATTCATCAGGGTCCAAATTCTTTGCTATAAGGGGATGTGAAAAATTGAAGTAGTTCTTGAGATGCTTGGACATTACCCACTCATCTTCACCTTTACAAGTTTCTACGGCTCCATTGACCTTTCCCTGAAGGTCAATTTCCCAAAGTGGAGACAAATCATGCTGAATTACAACATCATCATCTAAAAACACCACCTTGTCGAGGTTTGGAAAGAGCTGTTCAACAAAACCAATCAGCAAGAAGATTTTGGGGCAACAGATGAAGAAAACAAAAATACAAGAACTTTGGCCAAACTCAAAGGTTGGACTATGATACACTAGTTCATAGGAGGGAAAAATTAATGCTAAAGTTAGCAACAAAAACAATGAAGAAATTTTTGTTACCATTCCACATGCATTGGATCATCAAACTGCTATTTCTTTTTTCTTTTCTCTGAAAAAATTGCCTAACTTCCTGTAACACATCATTTGTTATTCATATGCATCTTGCTTGTTCAATTTGTAAGTATCACACTTAATTCATATTTCAATATGTTAAAAATTTTGGAAACTTCAGTAATTCATAGGTCTCTCCCAATACAAATCAATGAATGTTATCAACAATCCCAGATACTTGTAAATCTACTAAAGTTAGATCCTGACTTTGTTTGGCTGGTGAAGTACTATAATTTCCAGTGAGATCAGGTGAGTTTCTACCTCTGAGAAGATGAATTAATCCCCCAACAACAATGCCTCATGAATTAGAGTTTTTTCGCTTGCTTGCTTTTTTTTATCCTTTAACATCTTCAGTTCCCTAGTTCTTTTATAATAAACCATACACATCATAATTCATTAGTCTCCTAGTAGGACAACAGAAAAGATAAACTTCATATGAGATTACCTCGGGTATGTATATCCGAAGATGGTTAAGTAACGATATATACTTCGGACTTCTAGCCTGCAATTTAGAAGCAAATCTCCGAGGTGTTGTATCACTAAGATTTGCCCCTGCAATATGATTCCCATGGTAATAATCCCTGATACCATTATGATTCTCCACAGCTTCAAGCACTGGAACATTCTCTCTTGTTAACCAGTCAAACTGGTGAACACCCTTCACTTCAACAATAGCAGGGGAGGCTGGATTTAGTGCAAACCATGAATGCATACCCGCATAGGTTTTCTTGTCAGTGATGATGTGAAAAACTATCCTGTCAGGCTTTAGAGATGACTGGACAGTAGAAGTGACAACAACTGAGGCAGCCAAAATGTTATCAGTTGAGAGGACAAAGTGGTGATACGAGTTGTCAGAGAGCAAAGGAAGGAACTCTGGAGAAGGCAACTGTGTACGTGCATGAGCATTAGAAGAATATTCATCAGTCAGACGTAGAGAGAGACAGTGGATGCTTTTGGGGATGGAACTTGCAGCAAAGTGTTTGTTCATCAGCTCTGCAAATTTAGATTCCCTAATTTCTCTTTCCAATTTTTCCATCTGTGAAAGATAATAAAAGAATGACATCAGTTAAAAATATTTTCTTAACATTCCATCAGATTTTTGTTTCTTATTTTCTCTTGGAGGAGCATGGGTAACTGCACTCTCTAACATGCATTTATGCATAAATGTTGACATAGGATAATAAGAAATGAGACTAAATGAAAATGAAGTTGATGGATCGATCATGACATAACAAAAGAAAGTATATACAAATTTTACATCCACTTCAATGAGACAAAGTATCATGAACATGTTGCAGTTAAAAGATCTAAACTTAACATACAACAGTAGTAGTCCCATGACTGCAGCATTCCAGCTCCATCATAGTTGAGTACAATAATTCAATTTATTTTTGAATAATGAAAGAGTCATATCAATAGCATGTTTTCCCAAGAAATAACTTAACACAAGAATAGCAGAGAAAGAACATGAGGTAAGGAGTTTCCTCCGGGAAAGGGGCCATGACCAGAAAAGGAGGCTGCAAACTGATTATTAGAGCACATCATTAAGAAACAATTGGTGGTATCTTCACAGTCAGCAAATTGTACAACACCGCGATTCATGACATTAGCCAATTTACTACCAAACTATGTGAAAACTGCCCCATCTTTTGCCTCTGAAAGACCAAAAATAATTATAGCATGCCAAACATGCTAGAATTATTACAATAGTACGACCTAGAGAATAGAAATGTAAAGAGGTCCTGTGGACACATCCTGTGACAACCTTACCAGCATGCCAAGCAAGCAATAAATCAAAACTCAAAATCAGATGCTCACCAAGAGAAAGTCAGTTATAAAATAAGCAACAAGTATAGTTGATATAAAAGAAGTGTCAGACATGGCATGAAAGGTCTCAAAATTATGGCCACCTCATTTATTACAAGGTCAAAGAAAATAGTCAATTAGATAAGCAAAAAGGATAAGTTTGAAGCTCGAATTAGTGATCTATATAAATGAAGAGATCAGACGGTACAGCATAAACATATAACAACTTGAAGTCCATCATCGAATGTAATTTTTTAGGTTTAGAATAATCTTCAATGATTGGGAGATTGGGTCAGATAATTTATTTGAGCATAGATTGAATTGGCATTTTAGTTCTAACAAAGTATTGATGAATGAAACTGACAAATCATTTTCTAGCACGCAATAATTGAATAGCAATAGTTCTAATTCTCTTAAATCTTCTCTTTAGTTGTCTATAAAATTTTAGCATGCAATAATTTAATAGCAATAGTTCATAGCATGCAGAGAACACTTCTGGCAAATCATTACTTGATAGAATACACAAGGGCAAAATTTCAAGTATCATCTATTACCCATTCCCCTCGCTTTAGAATCCCTTTACTTTCTTTCTTTCGCTGGTGAACCAAAAATAGAAACAATTACTATTAGAGGCGTCACCCAAATATCATATATTTCTCCACTTCAAAAATTTCCAAATGTTAAGATTACCATTTAACAGAAAACAAGAACAAGAACCAAGAAAGTTAAAATCTAATTCCTGTCTAACAGCCCTCATTCAGGGATATAACTAGTTTAGAACAAGATTAAAGGAGCAGAAACAAGTCCAGAGCCATGAAACTAATACATATTAGTCAACCCTGCTCTCCTCCAAGAAATTAAGAATAAGGAAATGAACCAAATCTGAAAGTAATCATGTCCATGTTTGAATAACTTGACACATACCATAGCCCTCAACATGAACGCAAATGTCCTTGCATCATACTGATTGTTCTTCATTTCAGAAACAAGGTGATTAAAAGAAGCCGGAAGCTTTACACCATCTGGGATTTCCTCATTTTTTACTTGATTGAGTATCTTGTAAAAGTCTTTAACAAGCCTCTGTTGCATCATCACCACAAGCATAAGTATTCAATTTGTAATAACCATTAACAAAATTATCCAAAAGTAGGAGAGCAGGTAATATACTTAATCTGAAACTGTGAAGGATGAAGGAAAAAGCTTACTTACCCCTGAATCATCTACTCTTCCAAGAAGCCTTGGTCCTAACCGCCTACCTAAACAATCTGTAGAAAAAAAGCAAAGTAAGAACAAGAATCCAGTATGCAGCACAAACACAGAAACATCATCATGAAAGGAAATCCTAGATCCAGATCCCAGGACATAATAGAGTGTAGACATGCTACAAGCAGATCCAGACTGCTCTGTAACATTTAAATAATTTGAATTAGAAACACTGGTGAACAAAATTCACAGTATAAGGGGGATTAAAAAGAAAATGAAATAGCCAGGAGAACAAAATAAATAATAAAAAAAATTGTGATTTTTTGTTTTTTGATCCACCACAAATTGTGATTAAGAAGTCTTTATCTGTTTAAAGTATCAGCAAATTGCTATTAATCTAGTTTTGAATCTACCAAGTAATCAAATTCTATTTTATATGATATTGGCATGCATGGACTAAAACTCATTCTTCATCCAGATTGTAATCTGCAATAATAATCAAAATTCACGTGCAAAAGTCCATCAAATCTTCATTTAGCTCATATTTATCATAAATAGTAATCAAAATATAATCTCCCAGAATTCATAAATTAATGAATTTGAAACCTATCCCCTATCAATTTACAAGTGCAAAGCCTAATTGGTTAAAACAAATGTGCAAACATGGGTGAAAAACGAATGAAAATGGAAGAATCCAGGAATTAACCATGCTTGATCAAGAAGTCCAAAGCTAAGTTAATCGAATGAAATATAATCAGCTTAAGAAGTTACTATGGCAACAAATATAACATGCTACTGAATCAGAACAAGATCCATCATCCTCAATCTCAATTACAAATGCGAAAATCATAATCAAATGAATACAATTATACATACGAGTGTGCCTTACGTATGGTACGAACATTTGATGATTGATAATTTCAATTTCTTTACATTTGAAAGTACGCGGTATTAGGATTGCAGAAAAAAGATGTAAACAAATTGAAATTATCAATCATCAAATGCTCATACCAGACATGAGGCACATTCATGTATATATATGCACCGGATGACACAAAAAGACATAAATGCATTACATGTGAAAAACAACCTTACCCCAGATCAAATCAGGAACACACCAGAACAACCACAACCAAATGCATACATACAGAAAATGAGAAAATCATGAAATTAGAAAGCAATCCCAACCCAAATCGAATAATGATCCATCCACCTCGTCAAGCAACAATCACAATCAAAATAACCACAAAACTAAATATTTAAACACGTCAGAAAACCTTGAAAAGAAATTAAAAAAATAAAAATAAATAACCAACCAAACTCACCAAATGAGGAGCACTTATTGACTCCTTCAAGCGTAACCAGAGCAGTAAGAATGAATACAAAAGGTAACAAGAAAGCAAGAATGAGTATAGTATGAAAAAGGGTTCGATAAGAGATATGGCGAGCTGCGACTTTGATCTTCATTGAGTCAATAAATCCATTGTTGCCGCTCGAAGATATAGTGATGCTTCTCATGCTAGGAGAGATGTGAAGCTGCATATTCCTTTCCTATGCAGCCCCACCACTACAAACCTAGCTGCGGCAAACACAAAAGCAACAAATTCTACCTCCTTCCCTCCCAGTAATACCCCACCCACCATCAGATCCACAGCTATCTTTAATACTTTCCTCTTCACAGATAAGATTTCCTTTCTGGGTTTTCCTGTTATGATATTTGCCTCTTTGCCCTTCCCTTTTTTGTGGTCTTCTCAAAGACCGCATTGGAGATTTAACAACAACGATAATGATAAAATGGGCTTCTATATCTAAGCATCCAAGCAAGAAAGATTCAAGAATTCAATGGTTAATCGATATATCTTCAATGGTTCTCTTTTTATTATTATTATTATTATTATTATTATTATTTTCTCCTTCTGGCATGGATCAAGAAAGAGACGGAGAAAATGAAACAAAGAGAAGGAGAAAGGAGAGAGAAAACGGGGTTTGTTCTGTGCCTGTGTTTTTGTCCTTATTTCCTTTTTCTCTTTTGTTGATTGGTTGGAACGTGAGATTTATTTATTTATTTATTTATTTATTGTGAAAAATAATGAATAAGTTTAAGAAAGTAATTAAGGGTATTTAAGAGTCAAAACCGTGTGTTTATTGTGATGGGTTTAGAGAGAGAGTTTGACCTTCGAGAGCTAAATTTAGATGTCTGACTGTCTCCCTATGTTTATGGCCACCACTTGGTCTTGGATTTGATTTCCTTGCATGGGTTTTCGAATTTTAGTTCATATCTCATCAGCCAAACAA
>Ga0307511_10004875_pt1 | contig 13710 bp, 14 predicted proteins | sample 13_EM_MG_FD_200266 | JGI IMG/M metagenome (GOLD analysis project Ga0307511, IMG submission 200266) | Populus trichocarpa ectomycorrhiza microbial communities from riparian zone in the Pacific Northwest, United States - 13_EM | ecosystem: Host-associated > Plants > Roots > Unclassified | place...
CGCCAGCAGGAACAGCACGCCGGTGACCAGGTTGGCCAGGCCGGTGCGGGCCCCCTCGGCGATGCCGGACGCCGATTCCACGAACACCGTGTTCGAGCTGGCCGAGCCGAAGCCGCCGGCCGCGCCGGCCAGGCCCTCCACGAACAGCGCCCGGCCCACCTTGGGCAGCTGGCCGTCCGCGCGCAGCAGGCCGGCCTCCTTGCCCAGGCCGGTCATCGTGCCCATGGCGTCGAAGAAGTCGGCCAGCACCAGCGTGAACACCAGCAGCAGCACGGTGATCGCCGGCAGCCGGGTCCAGGCGCCGAACGAGACGTGACCGACCAGCGAGAGGTCCGGCAGGCCGAAGATCTGCTGCGGCAGCGCCGGGTAGCCCAGGTCCCAGCCCAGCGGGTTGGTGCCGTTGGACGGGCCGGCGTGGAAGATCGCCTCCACCACGATGGACAGCACCGTCGAGGACAGCACGCCGATCAGGATCGCGCCGCGGACCTTGCGGGCCACCAGGATGCCGGTGAGCACCAGGCCGATGACGAACACGAACGTCGGCCAGGACGCGATCGAGCCGTTGATGCCCAGGCCCACCGGCACGGTGGTGTGGGCCGCGTCCGGCAGCCGGCGCACGAAGCCGGCGTCCACCAGGCCGATCAGCGCGATGAACAGGCCGATGCCGACCGCGATGGCCGACTTCAGCTCGGCCGGCACCGCGTTGAACACCGCCGTGCGGAAGCCGGTGAACACCAGCAGCACGATGATCAGGCCCTCGACCAGGACCAGGCCCATCGCCTCCGGCCAGGTCACCTGCGGGGCGATGGTCACCGCCACCAGGCTGTTCAGGCCCAGGCCGGTGGCCAGCGCGAACGGGTAGTTGGCCAGCAGGCCCATCAGGATCGTCATCACGCCCGCGACCAGCGCGGTGACCGCCGCCACCTGCGGCACCGGCAGGATGTCGCCGAGCACGTCCTTGTGCGCGCCCGGGTCCGATGCCGAGAAGCTGCCGATGATCAGCGGGTTGAGCACCACGATGTAGGCCATCGCGACGAATGTCACCAGTCCGCCGCGGACTTCCCGCCCGATCGACGAGCCCCGTTCGCTGATCTTGAAGAACTGGTCCAGCGCTGCTGCCCTCATGGCGCGGTAGCCTGCCTGACGTGGCCGAGATGTCCAAAGAGGAGCACGGTAACGACCTGGTTACCGCCCCCACCCCGCCGCCGCTGCCGCGGTCGCTGACCGACCCCGCGCCGGTCGTGCTGGTCGGCACCCTGGCCTTCCTGCTGGCGTTCGTGATCATGCTCCTGGTCGGCGCCCCCGCGCTGTGGACCTGGTCCTGCCTCGCCGGCGTCGGCCTGGGCTTTGTCGGCTACGGCGTGTTCCGCTGGCAGCGCGCCGCCGCCCGCCGGGGCTCCCGCACCGCTCAGGAGGGCCTGCTCTAGAGGACTGCGATCTCGACGCTTTCGAGCCGGTCCGGCGCCGCGATCACCTCGTACCCCGCGACCCGGCCATCCCGGATCTCGATGGCCAGGATCAGCCGCAGCTGCCCGTTCGGCGCGACCACCGCGCCCATCTTGCCGTCCACCAGGGCAGGCTCCGCGAACCTCGCCCGCTTGCCCAGCACGAGCATCTCCCTCGCCACCGCGTCCCGGCCCCGGACCAGCGTGGCGCGTCCCTTCGGTAGGGCGATGGCGTCGGCCGTGCGGACCACATCCGGCGCGAGGATCGCCAGCAACGCCGTGAGGTCACCCTCGCGTGAGGCGTGCAGGAACGCCTCGACGACCTTCTTCTGGTCGATGGCCTCAGGCGGTTGAGCGCCTCTGACCCGCTGGCGTGCCCGGCTGGCCAGCTTTTTCGTCGCCACCGTGGTCCGGCCCAGCACCGGCGCGATCTCGTCGAACGGCACCGCGAACAGGTCGTGCAGCACAAACGCCACCCGCTCGGCCGGCCCCAGCCGGTCCAACACCACCAGCATCGCCCGGCCGACCTCGTCCACCAGCACGGCCTCGTGCTCGGGGCCGTCGACCTCGGCCGGCGGGTGCCAGTCGATGGGCTCCTCGCGCCGGGCCTTGCGGCTGCGCAGCATGTCCAGGCTGATCCGCGAGACGACCGTGCGCAGCCAGCTCTCCATGTTCTCGACGCCGTCGTGCCCGAGACTGTCGGCTCGGACAAGACGCAGCCAGGTCTCCTGCACCGCGTCGTCCGCCTCGGCCGTCGAGCCCAGCATCCGGCCGGCCACCGCCCGCAGCAGCGGTCGGTGCGCCTCGAACCGCTCCGCGAGCCGGTTGTTCTCGGGCATCGGTCACCTTTCCCCGTCGCGATCCGTCTGTGTCGTGCCACCGAACCGACCGACCTGACGAGGAGTCGAGCTGATGAGCCAGGGTAGCGCGCTGCTGCGCCCCGTGACCTTGGGTGACTTGGTGTTGCCCAACCGGGTGGTGATGGCCCCGACCACCCGCTGCCGCGGCCAGGTGCCGACCGACCTGCACGCCTTGCACTACGCCCGGCGGGCATCCGCCGGTCTGGTCATCGCCGAGGGCACCCTGGTCAGTCCGCAGGCCGTGCCCTTCCCCGACGTGCCCGGCCTGTTCACCGATGCCCAGGTCGCCGGCTGGCGCCGGGTCACCGACCTCGTGCACGCCCTCGGCGGCCGGATCATGGTGCAGCTCTGGCACACCGGCCCTGAACTGCCGCAGGCCATGACGTCATCGGAGATCAACTCCGCCATCGCCGACTACCGTTCCGCCGCCGCCAACGCCGTGCGCGCCGGCTTCGACGGCGTCGAGATCGCCGCCAACGGGACCTACCTCATCGCCCAGTTCCTCAATCCCCGGCTCAACCGCCGCAGCGACGCCTACCGCGCCGGCCCCCGCCTGCTGCTCGACATCCTCGACGCCTTGTCCACCACGGCATCCCACATCGGCGTCCGCCTCTCCCCTTACTGGTCCGCCACCGACAGCACACCCCCGTGCCCGGACTACGATCCCGGCGAGGAAATCCTGTCCCGCTACGACGACCTGGTCCGCCAACTCGATACCGTGGCGTACCTGCACCTCCGCGGCCCGGCGTCCTTCGACCTCGACGCCTTCTCCCGCTACCGCAAGCTTTTCGACGGCTTCCTCATCGCCAACAACGGCTTCTCCCCCGACACCGCCTCGGCTGCCATCGAATCCGGCCTCGCCGACGCCGTCTCCTTCGCCCGCCACTTCATCGCCAACCCCGACCTGGTCACCCGCTTCGCCCTCGACCAGGAACTGGCCGTAGCCGACAAGGCCCTCAACTACAGCGGAGGGCCCGTCGGCTACGTCTGATCGCTACCTGCAGCCCGTGTTGACGCAGTGCGGCGAGACCGAAGCAGAAGCCGGGACCGCGGCGATCGCGGCTCCCCCGGCGAGCAGGGCGACAGCGGCGGACACAGCGGCTACGAATCGCACGAAACTCATTTCGTCTCCTACCCGTATGACGATGCCATCGGCTCTACGGTCCGGCACCACCACTGGGTTTTTCCCTAGAAGTTCCGCAATCAGGCGCTGGTCAGGACAGGTAGGTCGCCGCGGTGGGGTCGTCGAGGAGGGCGGCGAGCAGGTGGCGGTCGTGCCAGCGGTCGACGGCCCAGGCCAGGGCCCGCGAGAGCCCGGCGGGGGTGTCCTCGGCGTGCACGACGCCGTCCTCGGTGACCCACCAGGCGACGCGGTACCGGGTCTCGCCACGCCGGACGGAGAGCTCGTCGTAGACGACGACCAGGCCGTCGGGCACGGGGCGGTCGAGCAGCTCGCTGGCGGCGACGACGGCGCCTAGGTCGGACCAGCTGACGGGCTGCCCGTTGCCGATGAGGGCATCGGCGTCGACCTCGTCGGCGGCCAGCGGCAGGTCGAGCAGCTCGGCCAACGGCTCGGCGTCGTCGGGGTCGGCGGCGACGACCTGGTCCGGTGCGAACGCGGCCAGCAGCCAGGGCGAATCGAGCACGACGACCTGCTCGCCGGACACGGAAGCGCCGCTCAGGGCACGAACCCGCTCGTCGAGCTCGACGTCGCCGGCATCGACGGCGCCGGAACGAACGGCCTCGGCCAGCACGCCATGGGCCCGCATGGCGACGCCGGATGGCACGGCGCGCGCGGAATCACCGAGGCGCTGCAACACATCGGTCACGTCGGCGGCGTCGGCGACCACCAGCGAGGCGCGAACACCGATGGCGGCCAACAGATCCGTGCGCACGCCGACATCGGGGATCGGGTCGTAGACGCCGGTCAGGGCGTCGGCGTCGGGCAGCCGCCACGACCGCGGTGACGCGCCGGCCAGCCGCGCGTGCCGGGCCAGCCACCACGAGGTGTAGCCACCCGGCCGCAGAATCGCCTGCCACGTCTCGGGTTCCGCGGCCAGCAGCCGCAGCGCGGCCGGCCACTTGTCGTCGGCGACAAGGTCGAGATCACGGACGCCGGCGAACGTGGACGGCGGGTCGAGGTCGCCGTCGACGGCGGTCCACCACGCCTCCTCGTCGGCCAGCTCGTGATCGGGACCGCCGGGCGAGTCGTCGAAGACGACCACGAACGAGTCGATCACGCCGACCGCGGCCAGCACGTCCGGCGTCCACCGCGAGGCCAGCTCGTCGGCGAGCACGCCGAGCGGCGCGTCCTTGCCGATCACGTCGCCGGCGAACACCTCCCGCAGCGGACTCGACGGCAGGATCAGCTCGTCGGCGTTGCGGAACTCGCCGTCGGCGTCGGGCAGCGCCAGGGTGCCCAGCCACGGCCGCTCGCCCCGCCGCGCCCCGGTCGATTCCGTAAGCCACAGCACAAAGTCCACCAGCGACGTGGTGTCCACGCCGGACTCGGCGTCGTCCATGCTCCGCTCGACGGCGGTCCGCATGGCGTCCAACAGGTCGGCCGGACCGGCCGACCGCGCGCCGAGCCGCTCCAGCAACCGGTGCACGGCATCGGGATGCGCCACCCGCAGCCCGGTCACATCCATTGTGGACAGTTCTGCCAGCGTCTCCTGGTCGAAGTCCGGCAGCAGCACGTCCCGCGGACCGGTGACGGTCCGGCCGTCGATCAACGGCACCGGCAGGCCGCCGAGCTCCTCTCGGGCGGTGGAGTCCTGCTCCGCCACGGGATCGAGCGCCGCGTACAGCCGGGCCCACCACGCCGGCTCGCGGTCCTGGCCGGAAATGATCGCCACGACCTCGGACAGCCGCAGCCGCGGCACCTCAAGCGCGGCAAGCTGTCGGGCGTGGGCGGTGCCGGAGAGCTCGGCCTTGGCCAGGCCGTCCACGATGTCGGCGAGCATGTCGGCCAGCTCCGGGGCCAGCACGTCCAGCACCCGCGAACGGGCCGGGGGGCCGAACCCGCCTTCCTGCAACGGAAGCCACACCGCGGTACGCAGCTCGGAGGTCACCAGCGCCCGCAGCTGACCGTCCACTTCGGACTTGGGGAAGTCCGGCAGCGGGACCAGCAGCGTCCGGTGTTCCGGCCGCACCGCCAACACCATCTCGGGATACGCCCTCGCCGCGGCAGCCAGCACCGCGTCGGTGGCGGCGCCCGGCATCAGCCGCCGGCGGGAAGCCTCGACGGGAATCGTGGCCAACAGCCGTGCCGGCAGGGAAAGCCGCTCATCGGTCGGCGTCGGCGCGTGCAGCACGTCCTCGTCCAACGGACGCGGCACGCCCTCGTCATCGAGCGGCACGGCCCAGCACACGGACCATTCCGTCCGCTGCCGCGCCTCGACACCGAGCCCCTCGACCACGGCGGCGTCCAGCTCGCCGGACGCGCGCCGCAGCAGCCAGCGGACGCGGCCGGTCGGGCCGTGCAGCACGACCGTGCCGTCCTCGTTGTCCTCACGCCACCACGCGTGCTCGCCGACCTCGACCCGGCTCAGCCCGGGCAGGGCGAGCAGCAGATCCGGGGTCTCCGCGGCGCATTCGGCCAACAGCTCGGCGGCGTCGACCTCCGGGCGCAGCGGCAGCCGCACCTCGGTGTCGAAGCCCTCGGGCACCGGCGGCTCCTCGTCCGGCACCGGCCACGCCAGCCGCAGCACCGGCACCGCGCCATCCCGCTCGGCCACCTCAGGCAGGTCGCCGACCAGTTCCCGGGTACGCGCGGCCGAGAACGCCACGCCACCGGTCGTGGACACCACGCGCGGCTCGTCGGTGACCGCCAGCACGGCGGCGAAACCGACGCCGAACTGGCCGATCGTGCCGGCGCCGCGCTTGGCCGATGCCCGTAACGACGCGAGCGCCGCCACCCCGGCCTCGGTCAGCGGCGCGCCGGTGTTCGCCGCACGCAGTTCGCCGTCGACGACGGTCAGCCGCAGCACACCGCCGGAGCCGGCCGCGTCCGCCGCGTTCTGCGCCAGCTCCACGAGCAGCCGGTCGCGGTAGCCGCCGAGGCGCAGGTCCTCCTCGGCGTTCGCGTCCTCACGGAATCGGGTCGGCGAGCCGCGCCAGGCCTGCAGGACGGAGGTGCGCAGGTCGGTGACGCCGAAATCGCTCACTGCGGCACCTCGCTAGCGCTCGGTGTCCGCGTTCGCGGACGCTCTGCGCTGAATGATTCGCTCGCAAGCTCGCTCATTGCTCGACTTCGAGTTCGGCGTCGTCGTACACCAGCTCGGCCACCGGCACCGGCGAGCCGGTGTCGACCTCGGCCTCGGAGTGCGCGCCACACCCGTACTCGACGTTCACGACGTGGCCGTCCGCCGGCGTGATCTCGTTCGTGCACACGCCGAACGCGGCGCCCAGGCTGCCGGCGAGCTGCTGGTAGAAGCCGCAGGTGCCGCAGTAGGCGGGCGCGCTGCGCGCCATGTCGCTGCGCGGCCCGAAGTCGCCACCCTCCCAGCGGCGCGCCGAATCCAGACGCCCGAACCGGGAGAGCACCCGCACGCGGCCGAGGCCGACCTCGCGGGCGACCTCCTCCACCGCCGGGTCGTCGGACTCCAGGTAGCCCGGCACCAGCCGGGCGTCGTCCGGCGTGGTCGGCATCAGGTCGCCGACGCCCAGGTCGCCGGCGCGGACCCGCTCGCCCCACGGCACCCAGTCCGGCGCCACCAGCGCGTCCGGGCCGGGCAGCAGCACGACCTCGCTGACCGTCACCGGGTCGTCGCCGCCGGTGGTCGCGATGGTCACTGCCCAGCGCCAGCCGTCGTAGCCGGGGTGGGCCGCGTCGAACAGGTGGGTGACCGACGCTTGGTCCTCGGCGAGTACGCCGGCGTGCGCGCCGATCGGCTCTTCGCCGGCCTCCTGTTGGGCGGCGGCCCTCGCCAGCTCGACAACCGATGCGAGGACCGGGTTAGGGGGCTGCTCACTGGTGGTCGGTGCGGTCACCCGACGATTGTGCCGCACGCGGGGAACGCCGACGCACACGTGTCACGCTCTTGAGATGCGCGCAGCCTTGCTGTTACTTGCCGTGGCGTTGCTCGCGGGCTGCGCCGCCCCGGCCGGACCCCCGCACCTGCGGGTGGAGGTCGTCGGCACGCTGCCCCACGACACGTCGGCCTTCACGGAAGGTTACGAGCTGGCCGACGGCGTGCTGTACGAGAGCACCGGCCTGCAGGGTTCGTCCACATTGCGCGCCGTGGACCCGCGCACCGGCCGCGTGCTGCGCAGCGTCGATCTGCCGCCCGACTACTTCGGCGAGGGCATCGCCGTGGTCGGCGACAAGATCTGGCAGCTGACGTGGCAGCAGAATGTCGCGATGTTGCGCGATCGAGCAACGCTGCAGCTTTCCAGCACGGCGTCATTCCAGGACGAGGGGTGGGGCCTCTGCTACGACGGCAAACGCCTGGTGATGAGCGACGGCACCGCTCTGCTGACGTTCCGCGACCCGAAGACGTTCGCCGTGCTCGGGCACGTGCAGGTCGACTACGACGGCCAGCTGAACGAGCTCGAGTGCGCCGACGGCTCGGTGTGGGCGAACGTGTACCCCACAAAAACGATCATTCGGGTGGATCCGGCCAGCGGCGCCGTGCAGGGCGTGGCCGACCTGTCCGCGCTCGGCCCGGCCGACGACACCACCCCTGACGACGTGCTCAACGGCATCTCGGTGGCGCCGGATCCGGGCGAGTACCTGGTCACCGGCAAACGCTGGCCCCTGGTCTACCGGGTGAGGTTCGTACACGACGGCTCGTAGTGCGGCAGGATTGAGGGGTGACCGCCGACCACTCCGACCCTGGCCACGCCCGTCGCGGCTGGAGCGGGGCCCGCCGACGGCGCCAGCAGTCCGCGCAGAACGACCCGGACCTGGTCGCCGAGTGGTCACGCACGCCCAAGCCGCCGACCCGGCCGATGCAGCGGTACCCGTGGCAGCAGGAAGAGGAGCCGCCGACCTATCGCACGGCTCCCCCGCCGACACGTCGCGAGGCCCCGCCCACCTACCGGGAAGACCCGCCCACCTATCGCGAGGATCCGCCGACACGTCGGGAGAGCCCGCCGCCCCCGTACCGCGAGGACCCTCCTTATCGGGAGAGCCCGCCGGCCCAGGGACACCGGTTTGTGCCGCCCGAGCAGCCGATCAGCGGGCCGCGCACGCCGCAGAAACTGACCGTGACCAGGGTTGCGGTGTATCGCGGCCGGCAGCTGGGGCAGCGTGGCGTCGACGCGTTCAAGCGCGCCCTGCACGCCGACGGCGCCGACCAGTCCGGGCTCGCCGCGCTGACCTGGGCCGTCATGCTGAACTACGCCACCGACGCCACGCTGGCGGTCGCGCTGGCCAACACGCTGTTCTTCTCCGCCGCGACCGGCGAGAGCCAGGGCAAGGTCGCGCTGTACCTGCTGATCACCGTCGCGCCGTTCGCGGTGATCGCCCCGGTCATCGGGCCCGCGCTGGACAAGATCCAGCACGGCCGGCGGCTCGCGCTGGCCGTGTCCTGCTTCGGGCAGGCGCTGCTGGCCGTGGTGATGGCCATGCACTTCGACGACTGGGGCCTCTATCCGGCGGCGCTGGGCACCATGGTGCTGTCCAAGTCGTTCAACGTGCTCAAGGCCGCCGTCACGCCACGGGTGCTGCCGCCCGACATCACGCTCGTCAAGACCAACGCCCGGCTCACCGTGTTCGGCCTGGCCGCGGCCGGCGTTTTCGGCGCCGTGGCCGCCGGCTTTGCCAACCTGTTCAACTCGCCGGGCGCGCTGTGGTTCACCGCGGTTCTGTGCGTCGCCAACGCCGTCCTGTGCCTGCGGATCCCGGCCTGGGTCGAGGTCACCGAGGGCGAGGTGCCCACGTCCCTGCGCGCCGAGCCCCGGCAGAAGACCCGCCAGCCGCTCGGCCGGCAGGTCGTGGTGGCGCTGTGGGGCAACGGCACCATCCGGGTGCTGACCGGGTTTCTGACCTTGTTCGCCGCCTTCGTGATCAAGGCCCAGACCGAGCGCGACCACGCCCCCGTCGAGCAGCTGGTGCTGCTCGGCGTCATCGGCGCCGCCGCCGGCCTGGGCAACTTCCTCGGCAACGGCATCGGCGCCCGCCTCCAGTTCGGGCGGCCCGACCAGGTGGTCATCAGCTGCCTGAGCGCCATCCTGGGCATGACCGTCATCGCCGCCGTCATCCCCGGCGTCCCCACCGTGGTGGCGCTGGCCCTCGTCGGCTCCGTCGGCAGCGCGCTGGCCAAGATCAGCCTCGACGCCACTATCCAGGACGACCTCCCCGAGCAGTCCCGCGCCTCCGCCTTCGGCCGGTCGGAGACCATCCTCCAGTTCGGCTGGGTCTTTGGCGGCGCCCTCGGCGTGCTGCTGCCCGCCCAGTACTGGATCGGCTTCGCCGTCGTCGGCGTGCTGCTGGCCGCCGGCCTGGCGCAGACCGTGATGGTCAACCGCGACAGCACCCTGCTCCCCTGGCTGGGCCGGCGCCGCCCCCTGAAGTCGGACCCGGTGACCCGCCCCAACCACCACCGCCCGGCCCCCGGCGCCGCCGCCCCGGGATCGTCGCCCTAGCCACCCGGGGCCGGCGGGCGCGGCCAGTCACCGTAGGCTCGTCGGATGTGAGCGCGAAACGCCTTGTCCCACTGGTGTTGGTCGGCGCGGGTGTGCTGGCCTCGGCGTGTTCGGCGCCGCCGCTGCCGCAGGTGACCTTCTTCTCGGTGAACACCACCGCCGTCACCGGTCCGTCCGAGTACTGCGACTTCCAGGTCAACAAGTGCGCCGCCGACCCCGCGGCCGGCGCGACCCTGGCCGTGCCGCCGAACAAGCCGGTGCAGATCTCCGTGCCCACCGAGATCGGCGACGCCGTGTGGCAGGTGACGTTCAAGTACAAGCAGAACGGCCAGCAGCAGGAGGGCCGCACCTCGGTGTTCGCCGCCGGCGAGCGGCTGGCCTACACCCTTGAGCTGCCGGGCGCGGCCCAACTGGAGACCGCCGAGGTGCAGCGCTACGCCGGCGTGCTGACGCTCGACCCGAACACCGGCGAGCCGCAGTTCGTGGTCGGCGCGACCTGGGTGCTGTCGGTCGCGGGTCAGAGCGGCTGAGCCTTCGGCGGCGGCACGGGTCCTCCCCGCTGACTGGCGTGTGCGTGCCCCCGTCTGGTGCTGGACATCGCCTGCGCCTTCGCGCGCAGCTCGGCCGGGTTCAGGCCCGCGCGGACCAGCGCCCTCGCCGCCGTGGACTCCGGATCGTCGAGCAGCGCCACCAACACGTCCCGCGTGGACCGATGTTCGGTGAGCACCCGCTTCACGCGGGTGCCGAGCCGGGCGTGCGGATCCGACGGCCCGGCCGTGAGCGCGCGCACGTGGTCGCGGATCTCGTCCAGGTCGACGTCGAGATTGATGCGGCGCAGCACGTCGCCGCCGTCCGGGTGGAGCGCGCCCAGCAGGAGGTGGCCGCTGCTCACCTGAGCGCGGGCCTCCCGCCGGGCGACCGCGAGCATTCTGCTCGTCTGCTCCGACATCGATCTACGGGTCGAGGTCCCGGGCGACGCCGCGGACCAGTTCGGCGATCAGCTTCGCCGTCTTGCGGTCCGGGTAGCGGCCGCGGCGCAGGTCCGGCTGGATCTTCGCCTCGAGCACCTTGATCATGTCCTCGATCAGGCCGTGCAGCTCGTCGGCGGGACGGCGCTTGGCCTCCACCACCGAGGGCGGAGCGTCGACCAGCCGCACCGACAGCGCCTGCGGTCCGCGCCGGCCCTCGGCCATGCCGAACTCGATGCGCTGGCCGGTCTTGAGCCCCTCGATCCCGGGCGGCAGTGCGGACGCACGAACGTAGACGTCTTCGCCACCGTCCTGGGTGACGAAGCCGAATCCCTTTTCCGTGTCGTACCACTTGACCCTGCCGGTCGGCACTGTGCTCACCTCTCCGCTGCACACAACGAACGCGCCCGGGGACCGTGCCCAGGGCGCGAACCTCAAGGGTAGGGCATCGACGGCGGGCCCGGGGCGAAGTCGAGTTACGCTGAGGGCATGACAAGGTCGATGCCTGGCGGCAAGCTGATGACGCTGTCCATGGTGGTGTTCGCGCTCGGCCTGGTGGCGCTCGCGGTGATCTTCAGCCTGTACGCGAGCGGGGCCCGCGACCTGCCGCTGTGGCTGAACGTGCCCGGCGTGCTGCTCACCCCGGTCGGCCTGGCCATGGGCCTGGTCGCCGTCTTCCTGCAAAACCGCCGCCGCGCCTGAGTCAAGCCCCCACCCAATCCCAGGGGGCCGGCCCCGCTGCCAGTCTACCCGCGGCGCTGTCCGGTTGATCTTGTTTGGCCGTTGCCTGTGGACAACTCAGCCGGCCATCGGCCGCACGAACCGGTCGGCGTTGTCGGCCAGCCAGGCCGGGAACTCCTCCAGGCTGGTCAGCACCACCTCGGCGCCGGCATCCACAAGTTCGCGCCGATCACAGGGGCCGGTCGTGACGGCCACCGCCACGGCGTCCGCCTCCAGCGCCCCACGCACGTCACCGACGTGGTCGCCGACGTAGACGGCGGCTCCCTGCTCGCGCAGCACAGTGCCCTTCGCGGACGACCACAGCTCGCCCCGAAGGTGGTCGATCTGCCAGCCGAGCGCCTCGACGTGCAGGCGGGCGTTGGGCTCGTACTTGCCGGTGATCACGACGACGCGGCCGTCCAGGTCGCGGACGGCGGCCATCGCCTCCTCGGCGCCGGGCATCGGGACGGTGGTGGCGATCACCACGGTCGGGTATAGGGCCCGGTACCGGTCCATCAGCGCGGGAATGATCGCCTCGTCCATGCCGGCGTCCCGGAACATGTCCTGTAGCGGCGGGCCGAGCCGGGACGCGAAGTCCGAGCCGTCGAGCGCCACGCCGAATTCGGCGCCCACCTGGTCGATGGCCGCGGCCACACCGGGCCTGGCGTCGATGAGGGTCATGTCAAGGTCAAAGCCCACGGTCAGCGCCACACCCCGACCCTAACCGCTGGCACCAGGCGTTTTTGTGTCCAGCCGCTTGTCACTGACATCACTCTGTCCAGGTGCTTGTCGCTGGCAGCTGAATGTCCTCCTACCTGTCGTCCATCAACGTGTGTCTATCTCGTTGCCAGCAACGGGGAGATGTCCAGGCACTTGACACCAGATCGAGAAGTGTCAAGCTGGAGCTTATGAGCCAGGTCACACCGTTCGTCGAGCGCGTGCGCGAATCTCTGCGGGCGCAGCTCATCGCCACGGCCGCGGATCTGCTCGCGGACCGCGGCTTTCGCGGGATGCGGATGGCCGACGTGGCGGCGGCGACCGGCGTGAGCAGGCAGACCGTGCACAACGAGTTCGGCACCAAGGAGGCGTTGGTCAACGCCGTCGCCGCGCAGACGGTCGCGGAGTTCCTGCAAGGGGTGGCGCAGCGCTTCATGGACGCACCCGATGTCGAAAGCGGCATCTCTGCCGCAGTGCGTCACACCTTGACCCACGCGGCGGAGAACCGGCTCGTCAACGCCATCCTCACCGGCGCCGACGCCGAAGATCTGCTGCCGCTGCTGACCACCAAGGGCCGGCCGGTGCTGCTGCCCGCCGTCGACCTGCTCTCCCAGCTGTGGCCGATCCGCATGCCCTGGCTGCCCGATTCGGAGATCCGGCTGCTCGCCGAGACCGGCATGCGGCTGACGGTCAGCCACCTCCTGACCCCCACGGGCACGGTCGACGAGGCCGTCGCCACCATCACCGCCTTGATGCGCCGACTGATCCCGGAGGCCCCTCGATGACTGCCGATGATCCGCACCGGACCGGATTCCACTCGCTGCGCGGCGGCTTCAACTGGGACCACCTGCCGCTGCGGCTGTTCGCCAAGGGCAACGTCAAGTTCTGGAATCCGGCCGACATCGACTTCGGCCAGGACGCCCGGGACTGGGCCGAGCTGACCGACGCGCAGCGGGCCAACGCCACCTACCTGGTGGCCATGTTCGTGGCCGGCGAGGAGGCCGTCACCGAGGACATCCAGCCGTTCATGCGGGCCATGGCGGCCGAGGGCCGCATCGGCGACGAGATGTATCTCACCCAGTTCGCGTTCGAGGAGGCCCGGCACACCGAGGTGTTCCGGCGCTGGATGGACGCCGTCGGCCTGACCGGGGACCTGCACTCCTACGTCGCCGACAACCCCGGCTACCGCAAGATCTTCTACGAGGAGCTGCCGGCGGCGTTGCGACGCCTCGAGCACGATCACAGCCCGGCCGCGCAGATCAGGGCCAGCGTCACCTACAACCACATCGTCGAGGGCACGCTCGCGCTGACCGGCTACTACGCGTGGAACAAGGTGTGCAAGAGCCGCGGCATCCTGCCTGGCATGCAGGAGCTGGTCCGCCGCATCGGCGACGACGAGCGCCGGCACAT
>Ga0307511_10004876_pt1 | contig 13709 bp, 13 predicted proteins | sample 13_EM_MG_FD_200266 | JGI IMG/M metagenome (GOLD analysis project Ga0307511, IMG submission 200266) | Populus trichocarpa ectomycorrhiza microbial communities from riparian zone in the Pacific Northwest, United States - 13_EM | ecosystem: Host-associated > Plants > Roots > Unclassified | place...
CGGGTTCATGTCGTTCGTCGTATGGGCGCACCACATGTTCCTGACCGGTATGGGAACGACGATCAGCGCCTTCTTCCAGACGACGACGATGATCATCTCCATTCCCTCGGTGATCATTCTCAGTTCGCTGTTTATCTCGTTATGGGGCGGCTCGATACGATTTACGACGCCGATGCTGTTCGCGCTGGCGTTCCTGCCGATGTTCGGCATCGGCGGATTGACCGGCCTGCCGCTTGGTCTCGCCGCCGCCGACATTCATCTGCACGACACCTACTACGTCATCGGCCACTTCCACTATGTCGTCGCACCCGGAACGATCTTCGCGATGTTTGCCGGGATTTATTACTGGTTCCCGAAGGCGACCGGTCGTAAGCTCAATGACTTCTGGGGCCGCGTTCACTTCTGGGTTTCGTTCGTCTGCATCAACGGAATCTTTTTCCCGATGTTTGCCCAGGGCCTGGCCGGCGTCTCGCGGCGCCTTTATGACGGCGGCATGCAGTACGCGCACGCAAAACAGATCGCTTCGCAGACGAATCCGTTCATGTCCATCTGCGCGATCGGGCTGCTCGTTGCGCAGATTCCCTTCATCATCAACTTCTTCTACAACGCCATTGCCGCCGCGTTCGGTAAACGCGATGAGGGCCTTGGCTCGAATCCGTGGGGCGCCACGACGATGGAGTGGGCTGCTACGACGTCGCCTCCGCTGGCGCACGGCAATTTCGAGGTTTTGCCGGTCGTCTATCGTGGGCCATACGAATACAACGTCCCCGGCGAGGCTGCCGAATACATTCCGCAGCACATGCCGGCGACATCCGAGCCTGCGCCGCCGCGCGGCGGTCTGCTTCCGGCCACGGCGGTAGCGATGAGGGAGAATTGATGGACGCGCACGCTTCAGTCGGTCACGCAGAGCTGGAGATTCCGTACAACGTTCATCCGCGTCCGGACACCGGTCTCTACAACGCCAAGCTCGGAGTCTGGCTCTTTCTCGCCTCCGAGGTCATGTTGTTCGGTGCATTGTTCTCGTCGCTGATTCTCCTGCGAACCGGTGCAGAGACCTGGCCGCGCGGATATGAGTTTCTGAACGTACCGCTGGCCACCTTCAATACATTTATCCTGATTCTGTCGAGCGTTACGGTAGTGATGGCCTGGTCGCATTTGCGGCTGGGGAATCTCAAGAAGGGTCGTATCTACATTTCGGCGACCGTTCTCTGCGCACTGATCTTCCTCGTGAACAAGGGCTTCGAGTACGGCCATGAGTTTCGCGAGCACCGGTTTCCGAAGACCAACAACTTCCTGGCCATCTATTTCACGATGACCGGTTTGCACGGTCTGCACATCCTCGGCGGCGTGGTCGTCTTTCTCTATTTCCTCGGGCCGGGCGCGAAGATGTGGGCGCACGAGTCAGAACGCTACACGAACCGGATCGAAGTAGTTGGCCTCTACTGGCACTTTGTCGATCTCGTTTGGATTTTTCTTTTCCCGATTCTGTATCTAATGTAGGAGGAGCGCGACGTGACCGATCCTGCAGCAGTCGTGGAGCCAGGCGTCGACGTGCATGAGCACGCGGGCATAGGCGATCCCAATGCGCACCATCACAGCCCCGAGCAGATCCGCAAGGAGATGCGCGTCTACATAACGGTCTTCATCAGTCTGGCAGTGCTGACGGCGATCACTGTCGGAGCGTGCTACGGGCTGAATCTGCCGGTGCATACAGCCATCCTCGTCGCGCTGATCATCGCTTCCATCAAAGGCTTTCTCGTTGCCGGCTTCTTCATGCACCTGCTTTCCGAGAAGAAGGTCATCTACGGCATTCTCATTCTTACGGTCATCTTCTTTATCTTTCTCATGACGTTGCCGATCAGTCATCACGCCAATCCATTCGGGTCCTAAATGTCACTGCGCGTCTTTCACATCGTCTTCATTTCAGTGTCGATCGCACTGACGCTGTATCTGGCGGTGTGGGGTGTGCGCGAGTTCATGGCCACGCGAAGCGCGCTCGGGATCTCGATGACCCTTTTCGGACTGGCGGGAGGCGCGTCGCTGGTCTGGTATGGAACGCGCGTATTTCACAAGTTGAAGGAACTGCCATGAATCGCGCGACTCGATTGATCGTCATTGCGATCGCTCTCGTGCTGACTCCGGCCATCCTTTCGGCGTGTCCAGTCTGTTATGGCGCGCCAAACTCGCCGATGACGAAGAGCTCGAATAACGCGATCATTTTCATGCTTGGAATCATCGGGTTCGTTCAGGTCGGATTTGTAGCGATGTTCTGGAGCTTCTGGCGGCGAGCAAAGGAATTGCGCCGCCGGCGGGATTCATTCCGCTTGCTGGATGGAGGAGTGGCGCACTAACGCGCGCCGCTGGAGGGAAGCGTCAATGGAGAAATTTCTCGCACAATGGATGCCGGTGGACGCCTCGGAGCACGGTAAGTATCTAGACCGTCTCAGCGCGAACGTGCATTGGCTGATGCTCGTGTTATTTGTCGGCTGGGGCCTTTTCTTCATCTATTCATTGTGGCGCTTCAACGCAAAGAGAAACCCGAAGGCCAGCTACCACGGTGTGCAGAGCCACTTCTCCACGTACACCGAGGCAGGGGTGGCAGTCATAGAAGTTATCCTGCTGGTCGGGTTCTCGATCCCGATGTGGTATCGCTGGACGCACGTTCCGCCGGCGTCGGCGAACCCGCTCGAACTACGCATTGTGGCGGAGCAGTTCGCATGGAATGTTCAGTATCCTGGTTCGGATGGCGTTTTTGGGCGGCGCGATATCAAGCTCGTTACTTCGTCGAATCCGCTCGGTATCGATTTGACTGATCCCCATGCCAAAGACGACATCGTCACGCTTAATGATCTTCACCTCGAGGTCAACAGGCCGGTGATCATTCACGTTTCGTCAAAGGACGTCATCCATAGTTTCAAATTGCCTGTGATGCGCGTGGAGACGGATGCAATTCCGGGGATGGAGATCGCGATCCATTTCACGCCGGTGCTTACGAACGAATCCGGTGCGGAAAGCGACAAGTGGGAGATCGCTTGCGCGCAGCTCTGCGGTCTTGGACATTACCGGATGCGCGGTCAGATGTTCGTCCACTCGAAAGACACGTTCAGGAAATGGCTGGCGGGTGCGCCGCCGGCGCAAACGAGTATCGGCTCCTAGATGAAACCTTCCTTCGAAGCGGCGCCCGAGGCATTGCGGCATTCCGATGAAACACCGGTGTGGCTGCGACGCTTCACGAAGTTCGTCGCCGGGTCAACGCTCTTTCTGATCTTTGCCGGTGCGATGGTCACGTCGACCGGCTCCGGCCTGGCCGTTCCTGACTGGCCGCTTTCTTATGGGATGGTCATGCCGCCGATGGTCGGCGGGATTTTCTACGAGCATGGCCACCGCGTGATTGCGGCGACCGTTGGCCTGCTGACGGTAATCCAGGCGATCTGGCTGCAATTGCGCGAACCGAAACGCGTCGCCCGCATCCTCGGCTGGTGCTCCGTCGGTGCCGTGATCGCGCAAGGCGTCCTTGGCGGCGTCACGGTGCTGCTTCTGCTGCCGCATTCCGTTTCCATCGCCCACGCGGCGCTCGCAGAGATCTTCTTCTGTCTCAATGCATCCATCGCCTTCTTCACGTCGATATGGTTCCGCGCCTCGCGGGCGCTCGTGAAGGGCGATGCTCCGATCGCGCTCACGTCGTCGCTCGTTCTGATTACGTATGCGCAGATCCTCATCGGCGCGACGATGCGGCATCTCGGTGCCGGTCTGGCCATTCCTGATTTTCCGCTGTCATTTGGGCATCTCGTGCCCTCATTTACGAGCATTGAGATTGCAGTCAACTTCGCGCATCGTTTAGGTGGAGTTTGCGTCGCAGCGTTGATCATCTACACGGCCATCCGACTGCGGCGATTCGATTCGGCTCATCCTCTGCGTCAACTCTCGAATCTGCTCGTCACCGTCGTGCTGATTCAGATTGCGCTGGGTGGTTACGTGGTCTGGAGCGGCAAACAGCCGATCATCACGAGCGTGCATGTGATGACAGGAGCGGCGACGCTCGGACTTTCACTCATCACTGCCCTGACGGCGCGCACGATCGGCTGGCGAACTCGCCGCCAGCGGGCTGGAGCACTTCTGGCGACTGAGGTGCCGGCATGAGCGACGTCATGGCGACGGAGCGGCCGGCCGTGGTTCCCAGCGTGATGCGCGACTACCTCGAGTTGTCGAAGTCGCGCATCGTGATGATGGTTCTGATCACGACGGCTGCCGGCTATTTCTTCGCCACGCCACGGGTTGATTGGACCCTCCTCATTAACACGCTGGTCGGCACCGCGCTCGTCGCAGCAGGCACGAATGCGCTGAATCAGTACGTGGAGCGGGAGCACGACGGGAAGATGCGTCGTACGCGCCTCCGTCCGCTGCCTGATGGCCGTATTTTGCCGCGGGCGGCGCTTCTGTTTTCGATCGCCATCGCAGTAGTCGGCACCGTCTACCTCGGCGTCGCAGTCAACTGGCTTACCGCTGCGCTCGGCGCATTCACGCTCGTCAGTTACATCTTTGTCTACACGCCGCTGAAACGGCGCTCGACGATCTGTACGCTCATCGGCGCGGTCCCTGGCGCGATTCCGCCGCTTATGGGATGGACGGCCGCGACTGGAGTGCTCGGCACGGGCGGCTGGATCATCTTCGCCATCCTCTTCTTCTGGCAGCTTCCGCACTTCATGGCCATCAGTTGGATGTATCGCGATGACTATGCTCGCGGCGGCTTCGCCATGCTGGCCGTGCAGGATCAGGACGGCGCGACAACGGCCCGGCACGCCGTCTTCTACAGCTTCGCCCTGCTGACCGTCAGCGCGCTTCCGCCGCTGTTTGGACTGTCGACCTTTGTCTATCTGACAGGTGCAGTGCTGGCCGGAGCTGGACTGACATTTGTCGCATTCGCCTTTCTCGGAGACCGCTCGCCGCGCAGTGCACGCCGTCTTTTCATGACTTCAAACATTTACCTCATCGTCATGATGGCGCTGCTGGTTTTCGCGTAGTTTCCCTCTCACAGCGCCGAAAAAGTGGGCAGGTTTGTCGCATTGACTGGCGCAACACCGGACCCTATACTCCGGCCAACTTCAACCCCGGCGCGCGTTGCTTGCCCGTCCACCGCTGCCACCCCAATCAGGAGGCTCCGATGCCGTTCGAGGAAGTAAAGAAAATCTGGATGAACGGGCGCCTCGTCGACTTTGCCGACGCCAAGATTCACGTGCTCACGCATGCCCTCCACTACGGGTCGGGGCTGTTCGAGGGTATTCGCTGCTACGACACGCGCAACCAGGGGCCGGCCATCTTCCGGCTCGACGACCATATCCGTCGCCTGTACGACAGTTGCCGGATCTATCGGATGGAGATTCCGTACACGCCTGACGAGTTCAAGAAGGTCTGCGTCGACGTCGTCGCTGCCAATGATTTCCAGGACTGCTATCTGCGCCCGGTCGTCTACCGCGGCTTCCACTCCCTCGGCGTCTATCCCGCCGCCTGCCCGATCGACATCGTCGTTGCGGCCTGGGTGTGGGGCAAGTACCTCGGGCCGGAAGCGATCGAGCAGGGCGTCGATGTTCGCGTGTCGTCCTGGAACCGAATGGCTCCGAACACCTTCCCGGCGCTGGCCAAGGCCACAGGGAACTATATGAACTCGATCCTGATCCGCCAGGAAGCGGCAGTGGATGGATACGCCGAGGGGATTGCGCTCGATGTTAATGGCTACGTGAGTGAGGGATCGGGCGAGAATGTATTCGTCATTCGCGATGGAAAGATCATGACGCCGCCGCTTGGCGCGTCGATCCTGGCCGGCATCACCCGCGCGAGCGTCGTGAAGATTGCCCGCGACCTCGGGTTCGAAGTAGTCGAGTCGCTGATTCCGAGAGAGCTGCTGTACGTTGCCGACGAAGTCTTCTTCACCGGTACGGCCGCCGAAGTTACGCCGATTCGCAGCATCGACCGCGTGCCCGTTGGAAATGGACACCGCGGCCCGATCACGGAGCGAATTCAGAAGGAGTTCTTCGACTACATCGCCGGCGTCATCCCCGATCGTTACGGCTGGTTCACGCCCGTGTACGCCGAGCGAGCCGCCACCGTGCGGAAACCGGCGCTGGTGGCCAGCTAGTCAAAGGGCAACTATCTCGGTCATTTTCCCTTGTCCTTGATCGCTCCTTTCCGCTGCAGTGATGTGAATCCGTGTGCGCCGATGATCAGGTGATCGACAAGTTGGATGTCGATCAGGTTCAGCGAGTTGTTCATGCGGGTGGTGTAGGAAAGGTCCTCCTTCGACGGCGCGGGATCGCCGGAGGGATGGTTGTGAAACAGCACGATGCCGACGGCATTGGCCTCGAGGGCGAAACGAATGACGTCGCGCGTTGAGACGAGAGCGTTGGTCATCGTCCCGACATAGATCTGCTGCTCCTTGAGGATCCGATGGCGCGAGTCGAGGAAGAGCGCGCCCAGGCGCTCCTGGCGGAACGACGCGCAGCGCGCGACGAGCGTCCGGCCAAAGATGTCGATGTCGAAGTCTGGCGGCTCCTCGGGCTTGTGATTGAGCAGCCGTTGTGAGAGCTCGAACGCCGCAAGAACGCGCGTAGCCTTCGCCGGCCCGATGCCGCACGTCTTGGCCAGTTGCTTGGCGTCGCATTTCGTCAGCGAGCCGAATCCTTCCCGCAGCAGCTCGCGAGCGAGTTGGATCGCATTCTTCCCAGGAACGCCGGATCCCAGCAGGATCGCCACAAGCTCGGCGTTCGAGAGCGTATCGGCCCCGTGCAGCATCATCCGCTCGCGCGGGCGTTCATCCATCGGCAGATCGGCAATCAGTTCGTGCATACGCCGAGCTTAGGCCGCATGGAACCGATCCGAGTCAAACTCTACGGATTCGGGGGATGTTGGGCTGTCCGAGGGCACAAAATCGTGTGCAACCGGATACAGCCTGTAGAACCGCAAGAAAGGGCAGACTGATTGTCCGCCCTAGGTCGCTGGAACGTTCTGCTCGTTGATCTGGATGAATGCATCCTTGCGAAGGCGATCGATGTAGGCCTTGTAGTCGCGCTGCCAGGCGTCGTCGCTGGCGTCCTTGCGGAGGCGGTCTTTCACCGACTCGAACGCCGGAACTTCGGAGGGTAAACGGCTCTCCACCTTCAGGATGTGCCATCCCGACCGCGTTTCGATCGGGCCGAGAACCGTGCCGGAAGTGGCATTGAAGACTGCCTTGTCGAGATCGGGGAGCAGCTCGCCGCGGGCCACTTCGCCCAGGTCGCCGCCCTTGGATTTTGTGCCGGAGTCAGACGTCGTCATTGCCAGTTTGGCGAAATCGCCGGTACGTGCCTGGGCCGCGAGCTCCGTGGCGCGCTGGCGTGCCGCTTCGACCCTGACTGGATCGTCGGGCTTGATGATGATGATCTCGCGCAGGCGGGCGCGCTCGGGAAGGCGATAACGCTCCTTCTCGCGGTCGTAACGCTCCTTCAGCTCCTTGTCCGGCAGCTCTTCGCGTGTACGCAGCTCGCGGCCGAAGACTTTGTTCATCAGGATCGTGTCGCGGAGGCGCGCCTCCATGTCGGCGCGGGCCATGCCGGACTTGCGAAGCGAGTCGTCAAACTCCGCGTCGGTCTTAATGCCGTACTGCTCCTTGAGGCGGTTCATCGCCTCCTTCAGCTCGTCGGCGCCGACGGACAGCCCGAGGCGATCGGCGCGGTCCTTGATGAGCATCTCGGCGATCAGATCGTTCGGGAGATTCTTTCGCATCTCTTCCTTCTTCGATGCGATCTCCGAGGGTGACGTCGAGGTCTGCTCGATCTCGGTAAAGCCGTCGTGCAGGCGCCGCGCGTATTGCGTGCGGGTGACGACGCGGTCACCCACGCGGATGACGATGGCTTCGACGAGCTGGGCTGCGGTGAGCGTGGCCGCCGAGGCGGTCAGGGCGAGTGCAAGAATCGTTTTCTTCATGCGTCTCTCTTTGACGTGAATGTAGGGATGCCGGTTGCTGTACGGACGGACAACGACGGATTCAAGCGGTTTTATTCGTTTTCCGACTTTGGGAAGCCGCCCGTGTACTTGAACGGAAGGCGCTTGGTCAGGACGGCCACGGGAAGCTCGGAACGGGCCTTGCCAACGAGCTGAGCCATGCGCTCCCGGATGGCGTCATCCTTCAGCCGTTCGCGGATGACGGGCGATGCCGTCTGCAGGTCGATCACTCCAGGCGGTCGCCGGTCCTGGACCTTGAAAATGTGAAAACTGGCGTCGGTACGGATGATGCCGCTGACGCTGCCGGGTTTGAGGGCAAAGATCTCGTCCTCGAACATCTTAGGCAGCTCGCCGCGGCTGACGTAGCCGATCTCGCCCCCCTTTTTCGCGTTCGGGGCGAGCGAGTACTGGCTCGACAGCTCTTCGAACGACGCGCCGGAGCGCAGCTTCTGGGCGATCTCGTTCGCTACTGACTCCTCGTGCACCAGGATCTGTTTGACGTGAAGCTCCTCGCCGCTCTTGAACTCGGATGGATGCTGTTCGTAGTAGGCGCGGACGTCCGCATCGGCGGGCTGAGGTATGTTCTCGGAGAGGTCGCCGATCAATCTCTGGCGGCGCATCTCGTCGCGCTTCTCGATGACGGTGGCGCCGGCATCGTTGCGCACGGCGGCCGCGATCTTCTCCGCCGGGATCTCCACACCATGCCCGGCCGCGTACTCGGAGAGGATCACTTCCTCGAGATACTGGTCGGTCATAGCGCTGGCCACTTCGGGACCCATCTGGGCCAACTCGGTGCCGGTGTTGCGGTCGAGATAGCGCTTGAAATCGCCGAGCGTGGCCATTCGCTCGCCCACGCGGGCGACGACGTCGGGTGGAACCGACGGTTTTCGATGGCAGGCGGAAACCGCGAGAAACACAGCGGCGAGGGCAGCGAGGCGGCGCACGGGGAGGGCGAAGTGTAGCCGATTCGCGTTTGCGCAGCGACCGGACGCCGATCAAAATGGCGCTTTCCGGAGGAATGCCGTCATGAGAAAAATGGCCTTGGTTTTCGCGCTCTTCGCGTTGTCGCTCCCGATCTACGCCCGCAACCTTCCGAGGATTTCGCGGCTGGCTGCTACGAATCCCGCTTCATTGATGATCTCGCCCGTCGACAGCGACCTGCCGGCGCGACTTTTGGCCCAGTTGAAGGCTCAGGCGCTCGCAAAGCGTGCGGCGCACAAGCTGGGAGCTCATGCGTCCGTCATCACCGACTCGGTCTCCGCACGTGCATTCATCATCCCCGCTGCCGGCAGCGTCGCTGGCGGTGGCGGCACTCTGTTCTTCCGCTCGGACGTAACGCTGGTCAATTACCGCTCCACGCCGCAGCAGATTCTTGCCGGGCTCTGGGCGCAGGGTTCGACGAATTCGCTCTCTCCCTCGGCCTACAAGACCATCACGCTGCAGCCGAATTCGTTCGTCACAATTCAGGATTTCGTCGTCAACGGTCTGGGTCTCTCGAACGCCCTCGGGTCGCTGATCTTCATCCCCTACACAGGCACGCAGATCGATCCGTTCGGAGCGATTGATGGCTTTTCGCGCATCTACACGAAACAGCCCGGCTCCACCGGATCGGTGTCGCAGCCGTTCGATGGCGTCGATCCCGATACGCTCTCCGCACAGCTCATCGACGAAGCCGTATCCCTCGGCCTCCGGCAGGACGCCGATTACCGCACGAACGTCGGCATCGTCAACGTCGACGACCACGATCACATCTTCAAGCTCACCTTCGCCGGCGAGAAACAGACCACGACCCTGAACGTCACCGTGAAGGCTTTCGGGATGATTCAGCAGGCGATCCCAGCCGGCGACTACGGCGCGCTGCAGATCGTCTTTCAGGTCACCGACGCCGGAAACAACTTCGTGAGCTGGATCGGCTACGCCAGCAGCACGGATAACGTGACCGGCGACGGCTGGGTGTCGCTGGCATCCGCGGATCTGACGCCGGATGAGTTGGACATAGTCGGGTATTGATTGGCGCTTCGCGCGTTGTCGGTTGTCAGTTATCGGTTGATTGCGTCGCTACCTGAACGTGGGCCGGGTTCTCCAACCCGGCTGGTCGGACGCCGCTGAGCCTCAGACAACCGACAACCGACAACGCGCGAAGCGCCTAGTTACGCCGCCAAGCCCCGCAGTGTCGATTCGATTGCATCGATCACTTCCGGTCCCTGCACCTTCAGCGGGAACGTCAACACCCCATTCGGCGAGAACTTCACGTGCGGATCCTGCTGGATGAGCAGGAGCAACTTGTTGGGATCCACCTTCGCCTGTGCCGTCAGCTTCACCACCGCTCGGGCTCCTTCGCGGACGATCGAGATCACGCCCATCTGCTGTGCAAACCGTTTGACCTGTACGAAACGGAGCAGGTTCTCGACATTCGGCGGTAGCGCTCCGAAGCGGTCGCGAAGCTCGTTGCGGATCTCCTCGATGCGGTCGTCCGTCGATGCCGAGGCCACCTTCTTGTAGAACGTCATGCGAAGGTTCTCGTCGCTGATGTAATTCTTCGGGATGTAGATGTCGACGCCGAGGTTCATTGACGTCTCGACTTCCTCCTCGATCCGTTCGCCCTTCATCTCGCGGATCGTTTCTTCGAGCAGGCGCGTGTACATCTCGAAGCCGACCGCGGCGATCTGGCCGGACTGCTCGCCGCCGAGAATGTTGCCGGCGCCGCGAATCTCCAGATCCTTCGCCGCGATGCGGAAGCCTGCGCCGAGGTCGGAGAACTCCTGGATCGCGGCCAGGCGCTTGCGGGCGTCCGAGGTCAGGATCTTGCCGCTCGGCACAAGCAGATAGCAGAACGCCAGACGATCGCTTCTACCTACACGTCCGCGGAGCTGGTAGAGCTGCGAGAGTCCGAAACGCTCGGCGTGATTGATGAGGATCGTGTTGCAGGCCGGGATGTCGATGCCGTTCTCGATGATCGTCGTCGCCAGAAGCACGTCGTACTCGCGCTGAATGAAGGCCAGCATGGCCCGCTCCAGCTCGCGCTCCTCCATCTGTCCATGTCCGACGATGACCTTGAGACCCGGCACCAACTTCTCCAGATACTCCTTCATTGCGTAGATCGACTCGACGCGGTTGTGGACGAAGAAAATCTGTCCGCCGCGGCCGGTCTCGAACTCGATCGCTTCGCGGATGAAGTCGTCGGTGAACGGCACGACCGCGGTCTGGATGGCCAGCCGGTCCTTCGGCGGGGTCTCGATCACGGAGATGTCGCGGATGCCGACGAGCGACATGTGCAGCGTGCGCGGAATCGGCGTGGCCGACATCGCCAACACGTCGATCGCTTTCTTGATCTGCTTCAGTTTTTCTTTTTGACCGACGCCGAAGCGCTGCTCTTCATCGATGACCAGGAGGCCGATGTCCTTGAACTTGATGTCCTTCGAAAGGACGCGATGTGTGCCGATGAGGACGTCGATCTCCCCGGTTTCAAGCTTGCCGAGAATGGCCTTCTGCTCTTTGGCCGAGTAGTAGCGCGTCATCAATTCGATCGTGACGGGGAACGAGGCGAAGCGGCGGAGGAAGGTGCGGTAATGCTGGTAGGCGAGGACGGTTGTCGGCGCGAGGACGGCCACCTGCTTGCCATCCATGACCGATTTGAACGCTGCGCGCATGGCCACTTCGGTCTTGCCGTAACCGACGTCGCCGCACAGCAGCCGGTCCATCGGCTTGCGCGATTCCATGTCCGACTTGACGTCGTCGATGGCCGATTCCTGATCCTCGGTCTCATCAAATTCGAACGCATCCTCGAACTCGAATTGCCACGGCGAGTCTTTGGAAAACGCGTGGCCCTGAACCATCTGCCGCGTGGCGTAGAGCTTCAACAGCTCGTCGGCCATGTCGCGCATGGCCTTCTTGACCGAGTCCTTTGTGCGCGCCCAGGCGGTGCCGCCGAGCTTGTCGAGCTTGGGCTGCGTGTCGGCGCCCCCCGAGTATTTCTGGATGAGATTGAGGTTCTCCATCGGCATCAGCAGCTTGCCGCCGCCTGAGTACTCGATCTCCATTACCTCGCGCTCGGTCGGCCCGAACGGGATGCGCTGCAGTCCATGAAAGCGCCCCACGCCGTGATCTACATGAACGATGTAGTCGCCAACTTTGAGGTCGCGCAGATCGGTGACGAAGGCATCGGAGGCGCGCTTTTTTCCGCCGATGCGCGTGGAAGTTGGCGGCTCGAAGAGGTCCCACTCCGAGTAAACGGTAAGGTTCAGCTCCTCGAAATCGAATCCGCGCGGCAGAGCGCCGTTGGCGATGACGATCTCGGCTTCGAGATCGTTGCTCTCCGCTACGAATGGCACATCGAACTCTTTCAGCAGCCGTTCGACTTTCTCCCGCCCGCCTTTCGTCGCCGCGAAGAACACCTGCCGCCGGCCGTCGGTATGTCCACGCTTCACATCGGACGTGAACTCCGGCAGGCGATTGGTGTAGCGATCGACCTGCGGCGCGCGGAGGCGGAGCTCTTCCCCTGGGAGCGCGGGCGTCCCGCCCGCTTGTGAAGGCTTCCCAACATGAACCTCAGAAAACGCCAGCCTCGCCGCCTCGATGAACCGCAACACCTGGGAACCTTCCGTTGTCAACTTCTCCGGTGCGTAGACCGCCCGCCCCTTCTCCGCCGCCGCGTCGTATTCGTTCCGCAGCAGAGATTCGAACTTGGCCACATTGGTCGTGATCTGGTCCGGCTCAATGAGCGCGAACATCCACTCCGCGGGATCGAGATAGTCGAGAAACGACACCGTCTCCGATGCCACCGGAACGTAGTGCTCGATCCCCGGAAACGTCCCGTTCTCGTTCAGCCGGTCGATCTTGTCGGCCACGTCGCGCTTGAACAGCGGGTCCATGAAGTCGAGCGACAGCCGCCGCGCCAGCGCCGTTCGCATCGCCTTCGTCACCGCGAAGTGCGTCATCGGCAGGATGCTGACGGGACCGCTTTCATCCTCCGACCGCTGTGTTTCGACTTCGAACCATCGCAACGAATCGATCGTGTCGCCGAACAGCTCCACGCGCACCGGCTTCGCCGTGTTCGGCGGAAAGAGGTCGAGGATTCCGCCGCGAAACGCGAACTCGCCAGCCTCACCGACGAGGTCCGTCCTCACGAATCCGTTCTCAACCAGCCGCTCCAGCAGGACACGCATCTCCAGCTCGGCGCCTTCCTGCAGCCGGACGATCCGCGACGCGAACTCCTCCGGCCGCGGCAGTCGCGAGAACAAGGCCCGCGCCGGGACGATCAACATTTCGACCGCCTTGTCGATCAGCATTCCAAGCGCACGAATCTCGTTCCGCACGACACCGAGCGACGGCGACAAATCCTGATACGGCGACAACGACGGCGACGGATACGCCGATACACACCGCGGGTCGTGGTGGAACAGCCGCAGCGAAGCCTCAAAATCATCGATGGCCGCATCGCCCGGCACGACGATGGCAATCCGCCGTCCGCCCGCCTCCTGCAACGCCGCCAGCATCAAGGCCCGCGCTTCCACCGCCGCGCCCGTGACATCGACACGGCCCTCCTCGACGCGCTTGCTGATCGCCTTGAACGCCTTGGTGCGCGCCAGCTCCGCGCGAATACGGGCGGTCAGGGTGGGGGAGGACGGCATGGGAGGGGGATTCTAATGCGGCGTCCCGAATCGTACGTACCGAAACGCGCCATCCTTGCCGTCCCCATGAAGCCGCTCGAGGTTGCTATCCGACGCGGCGATCGT
>Ga0307511_10004877_pt1 | contig 13708 bp, 14 predicted proteins | sample 13_EM_MG_FD_200266 | JGI IMG/M metagenome (GOLD analysis project Ga0307511, IMG submission 200266) | Populus trichocarpa ectomycorrhiza microbial communities from riparian zone in the Pacific Northwest, United States - 13_EM | ecosystem: Host-associated > Plants > Roots > Unclassified | place...
CTGCAGGATGAATGTGGCCCAGAGGAGACGCTGCGACGCCCAGGTGGTGCTGTTGGGCTGCCGCGTGAAGAATGGGGGGTAGGTGTATTGCGGGGGGAAGATTATTGGGTCGAGGTTGGGCTGTGGGGTGGGAGTGGGTGTGTTAGTGATGAAGGGTGGGGGAGGGGGAGGGGAGGGAGAGGGGGAGGAGGAGGATGCGGAGGATGCGGAGAAGGATTGAAGGGGGGGGCGTACGGAGGTGGTGGTCATTTGGAATGAGCGCTGGGTGGGTATTTTGCGGGTCTTTGCAGCTGGCTTGTTGATGTGGTAGGTAGAGGTGGTTGTGCGGTAGTGGCTTATCGATAAGCTTTGTTTACAAGGGTGCGGAGATACGTCATTTGGAGAGAGCTCTTGTATTGATTGGTGATATATGGAGAACAGTTGTCATGTAAAAATTTGGGAATCCGTATAAACCATCGGGTTTAAGAAAGAAAAAATAATAATAAATAAATAGATAGTTATCGAGAATAGGCCCTCATGCGAAATAAGGAAGAAAAAAAAAGAAGAAAAAAAAAATCCAGTCTGAATTCCACAAGCCTCCCACTCCTCCTCCTCCCCAGTACGATTTCAAAAAAGACAAAACAACTTGAAGCGGAAAACTACTCCCTCGAAAGAAACAAGTAAGAAAGCAAACATTTATACCACTCCACCTCCTTCCCTCACGCATCCAAAGAAAAGCCTCGCAGTGGGTATGTATTACAGTATGCGTCTTATGTGTCAAGCCCAGGAGAAAAGCCCATCTATGACCATCATTGACATGGGGGATATCCATTTAACTATTCTTATGCTTCCGCAGCTGAATTAGCCAAAGAAATATAGCAGGTCCAGAAGATGCCAACTGTCGATACAAATGGCTACAGCAACACATTAGCGACCTAAAATCGGAGACAAGGAAGGCCCAGGTTTGGACTACTCACCAACTGGAACTGCAACGGAATAATCCTAAAATTGAGGATCTGAACCAATGGCCAGATCATGAAATTCGCCTTGAGCGTGGGGACGTAGATTTGCTCCATTTTCTTCTTGACGGCTTTCGGTCCACCACCCTCGGCGAGGGTCAAGTAGGAGAAGAATAGCCCGAGACCTAGTTGATTATTAGGGCGCTGGACTTTCACGGAATGGATTAGGAGAGGTACGAACCGACTGGTGCAAAAAAGAGCTGATCAGCAATAACCCTCTTCAACGCTTGCGTAGTCCCGCTACCCTTTGTAATGGGGAATGTTGCTGACAAGAGCTGAAACCATTTATACTGTATCGGCGCCATGATAAACCCCCAGGCCATAAACCTCGTCAATCTAAAAGACCAGAGACAGTAAGCATATATCTCTGGCATACCCAGCAGGAAGCCTCCGAGCATACCTCTCAAATTCAAACGGCGGCGGTAGCCTATTACCCAGGGGTATAAGATCCGTCTTGTACTTTGGCAATGGATTCTTCTCATCCAACTGATGAATCCCTTTCGCAAGAACATCCATTTCTGTGGCACCACCTGGCTTCCGGACAGCCCGTTCTCGTATCGAGGTGAGTGTCTGAGCACAGGTATCTGCGATCCCACCTAGTATCTATCACGACAAATTAGTGCATGTAAACCAACAAAGCTAGGTAGGTAGGTAGGCAGGTTGGTGAACCCACTGAGTTGGTGATCATCATGGTCAACAATGGTCAACAACGGTCTCGTCTCATAGTAATCGAACCGGGCCATCAACCTCACCATGGTGAAGAATTGAATTCAAATAACAATCGTATGTAATAAAGGCTGCCGAACCCGAGCTCCAAATAATTAACAGCCGTCTATACAATGAGATACAGAGATCTCCAGGGCTTGGATCGAGTGCACAGGGTAAGGAGTCAAGTCGGGTAAGCTGCTCACAATATGTCCACAGAGATAACGGCCGTTTAGGGCCCTAAGAACCCGGGAGATCATTATAGCACAAGGCTGTTCCAACAAGTGACGAAGCGAGCAAGTTTGGAGAGTCTGTTTTCCCGCTATTGACTAAACGGAATGGTGGTGACGTTTCTAGGTTGGCACTGGTAGCTGGCGCATGCGGTCTTTATCAGAGGACAACGATGGCTGACATTGAGGGATCATCCGTCGCACCATATAAACGGTGAGATAGGTAGACAGACCCCCGTCTTTCCGACAAGGGGGTGATTGTGGATTTATTACGCTACGATAACTTTGTGGTATGCTGCACAATGGCGTGCCCCCTTGGCCGAGTGGTTTGTACTCGGGCGTTGTGTTGTCTCTTTGGAGGAAAGCCCTAGTTCGAGTCCCAGCCGCCCCGCCAAGTTATGTATTTCCTTTGTTGGAGTTAAGTGATTTACTCTGATTACGGGTTATGTAATCCGCTGCGGATAGGACTCTGTGTAGCATACCACAAAGTTATCGTAGCGTAATAAATCCACAATCACCCCTTCAACTGAATATGTAATTGGGTAATGTTGGCTCACGTGACATACTTACTGTACATGCGGCTTCAGGGTAACGGGCCTGGTGCGTGAGGACGGCCCTATGGTACAGAAATTTAATTTTATCATTGAGCTATGCAAAGGCTGAAAGTATTTGGGTATTAAACTGACTGCAAGAAACCATTACCAAGCCAAATCATCGCCTTATTTACAATCAGACATGCTGTTTACTTTGAGTGCCGGAGCGATATTATGCTAGGCAAATCCCTACACTCTGTGGTTTCACTGGGATTCATACTGATGTCCACCACTCGAACACCCTCTACATTCAAAACACCAGTTATGAGGGCAACAAAACGCAGTTCCGTAGTATGGCATGCTAGTGGGGCAAGAGGCCTGTGAAAGGCGCATTAGCATATTTACTTATAAATGGTGAGGGGAAACCAACCCTATCCGAACATCATTCATCAGGCATACCAGCTCAGCCGGCTCCAATATTTGTGATCTATGTGCTGTATATACAGCCGCTTCATCCATGACATAGCCAGTGCCGTCGTGCGCTACGGGTGGAAGCACTTTCCCACTATCTGCCTTCCACCTCTTATGAGGAACAACCAACGCTAGCTTCCGTGGCCGAGAGCTTCGGTTCACCACAAAAACGGTCCATATGAAAACCTCTCCCACATAAACCCTTGCTGGGCCTGAAAAGGTCATGACCAGTCCGTTAGCATCATGCGAAGGCAACTGATATGGGACTGAGAAATTCAACACAGGAGACGTCTCGGGAGATGGTCCTGTTGTTCGGATACCGGGGGCAGACATAATAGTGGTTCCATATTGCATCGGCCCGCTCATTGCCCTTGACATTCGAGTCGGTGGCAGCATCTTTGAGCCCGAAATTTCGATGGATGTGCTCCAGACGGACTTTACAAGTGGATGGCAGTCGTTCGAAACTAACACATTGGCCTCAAGTGACAGTGTCACAGGGCGTGAAGCTAGCGTTGTTATATTGGTGGGGTCTCGGTGATCTAGTGAATATAAGAATGTGACCTCATCACGAAGGCGACAAGTCATAGGGAGCAGTGTCTCCAATGGGCCACCAATAAGTTCCGCCTTTCCTCCTGTCAACGCAAGTCCCACTTTGTTGAGGGCGATGTCCCCTGCCGCTATGTCAATGTCTAGGGAGGCGATAACGTTTTGTTTGGTACCTGTACCAACCTCCGAATGTCTTAGTCGCACGTTCAGCGCTGGGAAGAGATGAAACATCCTCTTTGATCGATGTGAGATTGATCCTGATGTCTCTCTCGAGATATGCCCTGCTGGACTGACCCGGGAGACTCTCAAAGCGGATAGTTGTGGTCGAAGCCCCCCCAGAATGGAGTCATCGCTATATGCCTCCAAGAGATTCACCCCAAAAACATTTCGGCTGGTGAGATAGTCATGATCCGTTTTCTCATTCAGTCCTTCATATGGCTTGGTTGAGGCAACAACAGCAAACAGGACTTTAGGGCTACTCAAGCGAGTTCGGGGGTGTCCTTGAAGAGCATATGTCAGCGCTAGAAGACCTGTATGGGGTCCTCATTCCTACCGAGTGGCACCACTACCTTCCATACGGATAAACGCTTGCCGTGGAAGTCAACCCTTATACGGGTCGAGTTTTGGTCATCGAGAGTTGCGACGTGAAGTACATGGATGCCATCATTCGGTCTTGACGTTTGTTCAGACCTGCTCTGCCCCTCCACAGCGACTACTTCGATAGATATGGCAATCCTCGAGATATAGGATTCATACTGATCGTCTCCCAATTGTGTTTCAGGGCCATATTCCATTATCACGAAGACAGGTACGCTCTCATCTGCAGAACCCAGGGGAAGTCAACTTAATATATAGTAAAGGAGAATAGCATAGGCGATGTGCATGATACTCACCATAAAAAAGGGATCGTCTTTGGGGAACGCTATCCAATGCCTCAATGGCAGAGGCACCGTGGCTGTCTCCCTCCAGTTCTGCCTGACCCTGGATGAGCCCCGCGATGTCAACATCGGAAGCATGAGGGACAAGGACTTCCAGCCGAGAAAATTCCAGAATCTCTGTGCTGGTTTGGGGAACAGCCTCTATATCTACGGATTCCGACATTTGACATGAGGGAGGCTCGCTTGATACTCGAGAAGTATCGTTGAGCTCCAGTGTTAGCAAGGGTCATCTGAGCTTGGTAGGGTTCGTAGGCTTAATCGGGATGCTTGGCATATAGAATAGTTCTGCTGCATCATACAGCTAGGTGGCAAAAAGAACTGGACGCTGCATACAAATGCAACGTATGTCATCCCTTAAACCCATACAAAAGTCTCAAATATGCAGCGTTTGGGCCTCTTTTTGCAGGGAAGCGTCCAATTCTTTTTGCCACCTGACTGTATTATTAACCTACCTAACAGGGCATACTGTACAGCATACAGCTGTATAACGCAGGGAAACTAGTTTATTTTATAGCTAGACTATACGGAGGCGCAGAACAAAAGTCTTTTCCCTTTCCTATTTGAGAATACTAGGCTCAGAAGAATATGCGCGCATATACTGGCATATATGCATCTTCATTTCGCATATGCAAGGCAATAGTGCATCGGCCAGGCCTCCTCCTGCTCAATTCCCTAAATATCACTTGAACTCCCGCTCAGTTCGCCCGCTATGGTTTCCACTCAATTCGCCAGCCACCCTAGTCTGGTTTAGCCACCCCTGAGCTCAATTCTCCAGCTCTCCCTCTTGCTCTATTTCCCAATTATCCCTCCATTTCCATTCCTCCGGGTCATTTCCACAGATACATGTTTACTGACTCATACTCAGGTGGCGATTTGCGGTCTCTTGGAGAGACCTTTGAATGGAGGGATAGCTGAAGTATTGGATTGGACGATAGTTGGAGACTTGCGTAGGAGGCAATGGGCGAGGAGAGCTGGTCAATGCAATAAATACTTTGCATATGCCAAGCCAGTATGCATATTTTACGAGTATATGCGTGCATATGCTGCCAAGCCCCATATTCCGAAATAGGAATGGGAAAGGACTTATGTTCTGCGCCTCCGTAATAATCTCGAGTTTTTCGCGTGCTATCAGACCGATCAAGGCAACCCAACCCAAACTGCTGACATAATACTGGGCAATTGACAGCAATTTACCACTACAGAGTAAATAATCTGAGAGAGGTACATACAATAACTTCTAACAAAGCACTGTACGACTCCACAACCAGGGCTGAATTCTAAGAGATTCTCAACATGTCGGCACTATGGCAGGAAGCCAGGAATCCAGCAGATGGACGCATCTATTACTACAACACACAGACGAAAGAGACGCAATGGACAAAGCCTGTGGACTTGATGACACCAGCAGAGGTGCGCAAAGGACAGCCTAGGGTATATATTCAACATGCTGATGAATTGTATAGCGAGCACTGCAGAATACTCCATGGAAGGAATACACAGCAGAAGGAGGAAGGAAGTATTGGTACGCGATCTACCTACACATATCTAGAAAAAGATTACACACGAGCTAACCCCATAATGTAGGTATAACACTGAGACTAAGCAAAGTGTATGGGAGATGCCGGATGTTCTCAAAGCAGCTCTCGAGAAACCCGCTCCTGTCCACAGTCTACCCGCCGCGTAAGTCCAACAAGCCAACGGTTTTTTGATCGCCATCTAACCCTATTTATATATATAGCCCTACCTTTGTTGCTGGAGGGCCTGCTAGCTTCAACTACTCTCACGATGATAATAGCAGTCGGCAAGTAGCACTTTATGGTAACCAGACAGGTGACACAGGGGTGGAAAATGGAAGCAAGTCATTGCCGCTCCCATCTGCTGTCGACAGCAAAGATGAACCACAATACTCAACTCAGGATGAAGCTGAAGCGGCCTTTATTAAGCTTTTGCGGCGTAGTGGCGTGGGAGCAGACTGGACATGGGAGCAGACCATGCGGGCCGTAATTAAGGAACCACAGTATCGTGCACTCAAGGACCCTAGGGACAGGAAAGCGGCATTTGAGAAGTTCACAGTTGAACTACGGGCCCAAGAGGTCGAGAAGGCGAAGGATCGTATGACCAAACTTCGTCAAGATTTCTCCACTATGCTGAAGAGTCATCCCGAGATTAGGTATTATACTAGGTGGAAGTAAGTATGATTACCCTCATTTTGCACTTGAACTGTTGTTAACCTTGCCTTTCTAGGACCGCTCTGCCTATCATTGAGAAAGAAACTATCTTTAGGTCAGCCGCTGACGATAATGAACGCCGCCAGTTGTTTGATGAGTACATTGCTGAGCTCTGGAGAACTGAAGTGGAACGGGAGGCTGCTACCCGTAAGGAGGGAATGGAGGAGCTGGCCAACCTTTTGAAGTCACTCAATTTGGAGCCATATACTCGCTGGTCAGAGGCTCAATCAATCATCCAAAACCATGAACGTTTCATATCTGAAGAAAGGTTCCAGGCTCTTACGAAGCTCGACATACTTAATACATTCGAGAGCCACATCAAGCAACTGGAAAGGGCATTTAATGACCAGAAACAGCGTACCAAGGCCTTGAAGATGAGGAAGGAGCGCAAGAATAGAGAAGCTTTCGTGGTAAGTATACGCAAAAACTCTATGAAGGAGTATTGCCTAACGGCTAGAATAGGAACTACTCGAGAAACTACGCAGTGAAGGAAATATTCGTGCGGGTACGAAATGGATGCATATTCACCCGTTGATAAAGGATGACCCTCGCTACACAAACATGTTAGGCCAATCTGGTTCGACTCCTCTGGATCTATTCTGGGACAAGATGGAAGATGTGGACAGGGACATTAGGCTTAAGAAGAATTCTGTTCTTGACGTGATAGAGGTATGTTCATCTTTCAAGAACGGTTCTTGATCAGCCATACTAACGACGGGCTAGGAGAAACGATTCGAGATTAGCTACAAAACTACATTTGATGAGTTTACTGCCTTCATAAAAACTGACTCACGCACAGCTTCACTAGACCATGACACCCTAATCGTTCTTTTTGACAAAGTGAGTCTATCGCTACCCAGAACTTACGAAGCCGAGTACTAAATTTCGACAGCTGCGTGAGAAAGTCGTCAAACGTGTTGAGGATGATCGGCACCAGGCTGAGCGCCAACAGCGTCGCCGTATGGATGCTCTGCGCTCTGCGCTTAAGCACTTGGAGCCTCTTGTGGAGGTGACTGATACCTGGGAGCAAGTACGTCCTCGTATCCAGAAATTGGATGAGTATCAAGCACTTGAAACAGAGGAGCTTCGGCAGCAGGCTTTTGATAAATTCATCCGCAGGTTAAAAGAGAAGGAGGAAGATCGTGCGAAGGATCTGGAGCGTAGAGAACGTAAGGACAAAGAAAGAGAAAGGGAGAAGGAAAAAGAGAGGGAAAAGGAGAAGGAGAAATTACCTCGCAGTGACAGGGATAGAGCCGAGCGTGACCGCGAGAGGGACAGGGAGCGAGAACGTGAGCGTGAGCGATCACATCGTGATCGAGACCGTGAATCTGAGTCCGGTAGGAATGGACATCATCGTGACTCTTACCACAGAAGCAGCCGCCACCCCCGGGACCACCGCGAGGGAAGCCATCCTCATAGGAGCAGGAGTCCGCCAGAGGTAGATGCATACGAGGCGGAAAGAAGAAGAGCTGCAGGTGAGAGAGAACGCCAATATCTCCGAAGTGGCAGGAACAGAAGCACTTCTCGTCATCGTGAGCGCCATGAGAGGGCTTCTAGCCGTACGAGTACTAGCCATTATGACCGTGAGAGAAGGGAGAGAGAAGAGGAAAGGGAGAGACAGTATCGATTGAGAGGCGTTGATAGAGGCCCCGAGCTGCATTATGAGGATCGTGTAAGGAGACGTCCCAGAGATCCGAGTGTAGGGAGTGAGGAGGGGAGCCGTAGGGACTCAAAGGTAAGTTTGCAATCGTTAATACTACCACTGCCATCGTACATCGAATAGCTAACAATGCATTAGCGATCTCGCCGTGAGCGTACCCCCCATACCCCCAATCACCCCTCCTCTAAAGCCCCAGAAGTTGCTCGTCCTGAGAAGATTGATGAGAAGGCGGAAGAAAGTGAGGAGGGGGAGATTGCTGAGTAGGGAGTTTTCACCATTAACTTAGCGGAGAACAATATGATTACGAGTACGTTGCCCGGAGAGCCCCGTTGGTTCTGCTAATCCTATGCCTTGCAAATGTAATATAGATAAAAAATGGAGATGTTTTGAATTGTACTCAATGGTATTCTTGAAATTGTGCATTACTAGGCATGACTCTAGCTCTATACACTTGACGCCTGCTCATGAAAAGCATTTGCTCTAGATCACCCCCCTAATTGCCTACATTTATTTTTACTTGACCTATTCCAACAAATGACAAAACAAACCATAAACTACCCAGTCACATTTTGTTCCACCCTTGATAATCAACATCCCTGAAGAGAAGCCCAAAAGAATTTTACCAACGCCGGAATATCGCAATCAATCTGTCGGAATTGTGAGTAAATAAATCCTATAGTCCGGGTTCACGAAAACATTACCTTCGAGGAAGAAATAGTTCCCGCTTAGCTTCTGTTCTTGGTCGAGTTGGGATTCCAACTTGTTGATTCTGGGTCTGAAGTTGGATTTGTCGCGTCGGAATCTGTAGAAAAGAATGAGTATAACGTCCAGTCCCAACATCCCCAAGAGAAACTCACGTGACGTTCAAAGACTTCAAGAACGCGTTACAGCCAGTAAGAAGAGACTGTGGGGTTGTAGCAGTTGCCTCCACTGATGGCCTGCCTTCGAACACAATGACACGGTCAGCGAGATATGTGGCCTGGATTCGAAGTCAGTAATCGTTGTAATGCATCTCCTAAGATAGAATAGAGTACGAACCATAATGAAATCGTGCTCGACAATAAATGCGGTTTTCTTTGCATGCATAATGAATCTCTTGATGACCCTAGCAGCAATAATACGTTGCTCTGAGTCCAAGTAGGCACTGGGCTCATCGATAAGGTAAATATCTGCTGGAATACCCAACGCAAGGACGATGGCAACTCTTTGTAATTCACCACCGGACAAGTTCTTGACCTCCTGGTCGATGAAGTCGTCAATCCTCAATGGTTTATAGACGTCCGTCTGGAACTGTGGGTTGAGGAAGGAAGCTCTGATTTTCTTGAGAAACAACTCCCTAACGGTACCTGGGAATCTGGGGTTGATCTTTTGGGGTTTCATAGAGATATTCATTGCTGGGATTTTCTTGTCGTCGTCTGGCTTCTCAACACCAGCAAGCATTCTACAGAACGTGGTCTTTCCCGTTCCGTTCTCTCCCATCATGACAATGATTTCGGAATCAGTGAATGCACCCGCGTCGATATGTAGCTTGAATCCACCCAGTGTTTTGTCCATCTTTGGATATTTGAAATTTCTGGTCCTGTCGACAAGGAATTCGTCTCCTGCTTCAGCGATTCGGAATTGCAGGGACTCCTCTCTGAATCGAAGATTTTCTGTCGGGATGTGACCATCAAGGAAAATGTTGATCCCCTCTCGAACTGAGGCTGGTAGAGTAACCACACCATATACTGAAGGCTTTCCGTACAAGACGCAAATAAAATCCGAAAGGTAGTCGAGAACAGACAGGTCGTGCTCCACTACGATGACGTAGTCATCTGGCCTCGTGAGTCCTCGAATGGTTCGCGCGGCAGCCAAACGCTGCTTGACATCCAGATAAGACGATGGTTCATCAAACATGTAGCTATCAATGTGTTAGCATATCCCCTCTATATTGTGCCCGATTTCTATTTAAAACTTACACATCGGCTTTTTGCACACAAGCAATCGCAATAGCAAACCTTTGAAGTTCTCCACCGGAAAGTTGCTCCATCTCTCTGTCTAGGACCTGTCCAAGCTCTATAAAAATGCCCAGGTCAACATACAACAATGATATCCATCATGTCCAGTATGCACATACCAAGAACTTCTATCATCTGCTCCATATTTCCCATCTGGGTTTGCATCTTCAGCAGTCCTCCAACGGTGCGCTCCTTGCTCTTAATGGCCGTGGGCAATTTATCGACGTACTGGGGTTTAACCACAGCCTTCAAATTGTCCTCCACAACTTTGGTAAGGTAATTTTGCAACTCACTGCCCCTGAAGTAGGCCAAGGTCTCATTCCAGTCCGGCGGGTTGTCATACCGCCCAAGGTTTGGTTTCTGCTTTCCTGACAAGATCTTCAGCGCCGTGGATTTGCCAATACCGTTCGTTCCTACCAGCCCAAGGACTTGACCTGGCCTCGGCGTAGGAAGACGATGAAGTTTGAAGGAGTTAGCGGAATATCTATGTGTGACTTGAGTTTCCAAGTTGGTTGGAAGATTGATGATATGTATCGCTAATTAGAACTTGGTGAGCTTTACCCTGGTGGGAAGTCTAAAACATGTTTATATACCTCCGAATGGGCACTTTTTTGGACAGATACCACACCCTATACACAGTCTTTCTGATATAAAGGCAATTTTTGAGTCCGGTGTAACTTCGATACAGAGCTTTCCCGTCCTTACGACTGGGCAAGACTTCTTGCACTCTTGCCTACATTTCTAAACCGCCCGAGTCAGTTTGAGGTCACTCCACGATGGCTCCAGAATACGAATAGATACCTTTGGTTTACACTATGCAGAACAACATGTTAGCACATGTTGATGTAGAAACCCGCCCTCGAAAGAACCTGGCTTTACCTTGTCACTGCTGACAATGGCAATCCTGCCCAGGGTATTAGCAGCGCTCTCCACGACATTTGACCTGAAAAACGTACCTTGTGAGCTTATCGGCCATCTTCGTACTATGATATGGAGCAGGTGAGTAAAGATGAGTAGGTTAATTCAGGGCCTCAGGAGTAACAATTGCGGCGTCGAAGCGGGGTCTCTCTGGGGACTGCCTCAGAATTTTGCGATAGTACCCGAACTTTTGACAGTGGCTCTAATCAGGGCGAGTAGTTCTAACTTAGAAGCAACCAGGGGTGTGATATGCATGCCAAGCTCATGGGAAAAGAGTTTTGTTCCACATCTACACTATAATCGTAACTATAGCTGCATAAATGACATACATTAGGGGTGGTCAAACAATAAGTTCATTACGGATAGCCCTCAAAAGGTTCCAATATAATCCCTCTAATCTGGAGCCCTCCTCCGCAATTTGGCAGCCCTCAATAGCTTCATTTTGGTGGGTTTATGCAATCTTATGTCTTGAACATCATCCACGCTAGCAACTTGGCCTGAGACAAAAAAAAACTAAAAAAATATGGGGGCGTTATAACTTTCCCCCAGGCACTGTAATTTATATGGAGTATATGGAGTACTTTGCGATGTGTAAAGAACTGCAACAAGGGTACAAATAGAGTTTCATATCAAGTATGGAGAATACACATGTTTATTAGGATAGTTATAGGTAAAGTACATACTATAATTATCTCAGAATATGTTTATGAATTACATATCAGTATGGAGTACAGGTAATGTACATTGGGAACGCAACTACCTTACAAGGTGCGAATGCTTGATCAAGAGCTGGAGCACAGAGCAAAGGTTACCCTCAAGCGCGGAGCCCTGCGGCGCAGCGCCCTACGCATAGGGGTAAGTCTACTGTAGCTATGGAGCCTAGATATAAGAGCGGAAACTTTTGAAATACCACTCGGGAACACGGACTCCTATGGGGCACCACTGGAACATGTGTAAGATACAACACTAACCACTCTCTCTGCTAGAGTTGTTCCATCGCTGCCACTTCTACACGCTCTTACTTGGCTTTACACGCTCCTACAGCCGCTGGTTCTATTTACTTGTCAAGCGCTCCGTAGCTCCTATTAGCTCTGCTCTCTCTGCACTATTGGCTGGAAACAATTCCGCTCATAGAGCTCCCATTGATTCCAGTCGCGCTCCTTATTGGCCCTCCGATACTCCCCAGGTTCCGGTCAGGCTCCCTATAGGCCTGCCCCTTGAGGTAAGCGCTTTTGCTACTGGTTCTACTTCCATTCGCGCTCTCCTATTGCTTCCAGTCGCGCTCTCCTATCGCGCTCCTTGTTGATGCTCGCTCTACACGTTGCTATAGCTACTGAATATAGCTCAATAATCAATTACATAGGCATGTTCTGGCCTGCTATAAGCTTCTATTCACGTGCTCATATGGGTCTGATAACTAGGCTCTATATGCCGTTATAGCTTTCCCAAAAGACTGTGGCTGCGCTTCAGGGTAAACTTCGCTCCCTATGTGCTCTTGAGGTGGGCTTCGCTTCGGCCCTGTCTTCGATCATGGTACTATAGGTCATTTCTCACGATCCCTCTTATAGGCTCTGGATATATCTGTAATTACCTACTATATTTGTTAATTCATTAGAGCGTAGTTGCAGACTGTTTGTTTGTGTGAAGGACAATACATAACAGACCGATATATACGTGACATCGATTTGTATATTTTGATGCGTATAGGAAGACAAATCAGTATTGATATTAGGTATAGGGGGCTTTAACTTAAGATAAAGCGTTTATAATGAACTATCTCATAATAAATACATGTCTGTACCGTAAAAACTGAGAAGTAAGACCCCTGTCTTTCCACCCTTTGCGGTATATTGAAATCATTAATTATTGGGCTAGCGATTTAATCATATATGGTAGTCTGGTTACATATATGGTATCGTATTTGATAACTATATTAGGCAATGAACACATGTCTACCATGCGCATGCGCCAAGACGCTATAGCAAGGGGACTGGAACCCCTGGATTGCAACGAGGGCGGAGCTTACCCTGAAGCTTATCCTGCAGGGTTACCGCGGAGCAACGAGCGAATCCTCCACAGGAGCGGTCGTGCCAACCAGACTACGAGACGGTCACTGCGAAAACTCCGGATCGGGAAAGTGAGGCTAGGATGGTGGAGAAACGTATATAATTCGGATCGATAGATATGCTTCATAAAAAGACACCCTACGCTCGAGATACCTTTCCTCCCACATCACTCTCTTCTTCTCTTACCATCGTAGAGGCAGTCACCCCATTGTGCCTTCATCAGTTCATCAGTTACTTATCCTCAACCTTAGCCCCAGTCTCAGCAACATACCGTAAGTACACTAATCACGAGCTTCAAGACTTCACTCCTGAAGACCTAGGTTAACATGCCAACAACCTAATCTATTCCCAACCCATCAATCGTGATTGCAACTCCATTTCAAACCTCTCTTTGCCAGATGGCCCCTCAGTAATAACA
>Ga0307511_10004878_pt1 | contig 13702 bp, 12 predicted proteins | sample 13_EM_MG_FD_200266 | JGI IMG/M metagenome (GOLD analysis project Ga0307511, IMG submission 200266) | Populus trichocarpa ectomycorrhiza microbial communities from riparian zone in the Pacific Northwest, United States - 13_EM | ecosystem: Host-associated > Plants > Roots > Unclassified | place...
CTCATCTCTCTCTAAAATTAAGGACATAAACATGATATAAATCAAGTCAAGAGATCAAAATGAAATCTATGGAATAAAAAAAAAGTAACCGTTGATAAATACTTAACTCTTAATTATCTTTAGAAATTAGGAAATTATTAAAAATATCACCCAATGTGAAGTAACAATTGAAAATACTTTTGTAGTATGAACTCTTAATTATCTTTAGAAATCGAGGCAACTATGAAATATATGACCCAATGAATAGTGAAGTAATTAAAATGGTTTTTTTTTTAGTTTTATTAATTTAGTACCTAGCTAGCCACCGCAAAATATACATGAGAGACACAAAAAGCAGCGAGCATGTATCTATGTAACAGTACTATTTGTAAGTGGGAATGAGGTGGGGAAGTAGAATGACCTATTATTATGAAAAAAGAAAGGGGAGGTGGTGATGATGGAAGCTACTAGTACAGATTTTGAGATATAATAAAAATGTTTGATAAAATCATACAATATTAAATGTTTTTATATTATATTTTGATTAAAAATTCTGAAAAATTTCTCAAATTTTGACTTTCAAATAACTTTCGATGTAGTTTACAAAAACTTTCCGATCATTTTTTTTAATTCTGGAAAAAAAAACCTGAAAGTTAAAAATAAAAACAAATAGAAAAGAAAATAAAACCACGGATTGTCAAATGGATTCTATAGAGAGAGAAAGATAAGACCCACGCGTGTGCCCCTGTGACCTCTAAATCGATTCTACAGATTGCTTTACACGTGTGGTCAGTTTGTGTGTACTTACTCCGATCCCACCCCAGGCCACGAGCTAGCAATCATACATCGACTTATAATCATTTGCAGGTCGAGAAAGTGAGAGAGAGACAGAAGAATGTTGTTGGTCCATATTATTGCAGAAATGATATACTATGAATATTCCTGCCAGTACTAATAGCCGATTAATATTTATTTTAAAAAATAAAAACAAGAAGAAGCAAATTAATGATGATAGAATTTATAAACTCTTTAATTAGGAGTTGTTGGTGAGTGGAAGAAATATGACAATTAGAATGATTGCGTGGCTTGAAAATCCTTGTTTGTACGGATGAAAATCCTACGCACAAGGCATTGATGAGGATTATTCATCTCCGTCAGGAATTAAGCACGCGCATCATCATCCCCTCCATTTACCTTCTCTACGGACTACTTGATGTTACCTATAACGTCTTCTCACGTAAGCATGAGCACTCCCTCTCGAACGATCTTAATACATTTATCAAAACTGTAGAGTAATAACATAAAGTTCTACTCTAAGGATAAACACTTAATGATTTGTAATCATTTCAAAATGATTTATATTTTTGTTTTCTTTATTTTTTGAAATCGTACTTGATCTTTCTTATTATAACGGCCCAATTAGTCAAAATAAGTTCACTAAATATACATCCTAGTTTGTATAGTTTGTATTGTTACATATTATTTTCTATTTTAAAGTTAAGTAGATAAGGATATGATCTGAACCTGTTGATTACGTAATCAAATAACTTTCAATGTAGTAAATAACAACCCATAAAACTAAAAATCAAGTTTGATAGAACCTTAATATAACAATAACCATGTACCTGAGATAAAAAAAAATATTGGAAAAAGACTTGAACCTAGAGATAATTTTATATGTAAGAACCCTAAGTATGCAAATGACATCACAAAGCTAATTAATTTTTGATAAGTTAGTATACGATCTTTGTCCTTACAAAGAAAGGTTGTTTTGACAAAAACAAGAAAAAAAAAAAAAAAAAACTTGCGTTTATTCTCCAACTTACTGCTAAAATTTTCAGTTAAAAAAATATAATATAGTCTCCTCTAACTAACCCAAATGGACCCCTTTTAGGTTACAAGCTAATGAGCCTAAACTAATAATCAACTAACATAAGTCCAATAATGAAATAAACCCCTAAACAATGTCTAATAGACCAGAACTAAACCCCTAAACAATGTCTAATGGGTCAGAAAAAACCTAAATTAAAATTAATTATTATAAATTAAATAAATAAATAAAATAGGATAATAAAAACAAATTCTTTATGCCAAAATTCCTTCATGTAGTCTGAATCTCCAATATTCGCATATTCTTGGTAGATTTTCAGTCCCGAGTTCAAACACATCGTTCTCTCTTGCTTGGATGAATTACTACGCCTACCATATATGGTTGGCAAGGTTTAGATGTCTAGTTTCCAAGCCAACTTGAATCGAAGACAAGTTTACCTGTAACTCCAAATATGTCTCAAATAGTACATAAAGGTCTAGTTTGGTAGATTTCACAAGATTTGTCGAAATAATATTTTTCCGAACTCCATTTGACCTGAAAATTTACTAAAATATAGTTTCATATGTCTAGTATCTTCCTGTAATATTTCAGCTTGTTTTGATGTACAGTTTGAGAGATATACCTCATCTTGCAAAACTGGTCAGCAGATATTTTAAAGCCAAATTCGGACCTCACTTGGTTCATATTATCCTTCCAATCTTTAAAAAGATTTGATCTCGAATCTGTATCATGAAAAACATCTTCTAAGGTTAACAAATCAGTACCAAGTTGAAGAATTGCATCATCATCAAAACAAAAAAGAACCTTGTTAGCAAAGAAGGTCCCTTTGATATATAATTTCTCTTTTTCAACCATTTCTCCTTCTTCAATTTTAGTTGCTTGTCATATATTTGTTTAGGTGTTAAAGATAGAAGAGTTATAGGTCTTTCATTCATCTCAAAGGAATACCTATTTTTCACTCCATCATGTATAACTCTCATATTATACTGTCATAGTCTACCAAGTAACAAGTGACTAGCTTGCATTAGCATAACATTACATAACACCTCATTATAGTATTTCCCAATAAAAAAGCAACTAAAACCTGTTTATTCACTTTCACTTCACCACCATCACTCATCCATTGTAATTTACAATGTATGAAATGTTTGGTAATATGCAAGTTCAACTTTTTTACCAATTCAGTCTTAGCTACATTAGTGCAACTATCACCATCTATAATTAAGTTACATACCTTATTATGAACATGGCATCTCGTGTGGAATATGTTCTCCTTTTGACCTTCTGAATCACCCTCCTTGACATGTGCTGTGATGTCGCAGTCATACAAATTAATTACCCTAACTTAAATAAACAAGATAGTAGAGAGCAAGTAAGGGGTCGATCCCACGAGAAAGGTTTAGTTCAGATTTTTATGCTAGATGATATGCATTTGGGGGGAGTTTCGAGGTTATCTAGGCTATAGCAAAATAAAACAATCAACCTAAATTACATAAATTAGAAATTATCAAGAGAACAAACTTTGGTTTCAGGTAGACGTCCACATATAAAAATCAGAACCGATCATTGAAACGATACATTAATTTATATTCTGAATATTTATCTTTTCTTAACATTAGTTAGTTAACCGATCCGCCGTATAACTAACCCTAACCATCAAACAACCACAATATTCGCATTAGTAATTTAATTTAATGCCAACCTTAAGAACTAGATAAGTTGATTAATCTAAACAACTTAATTGTCCATAGTCAATGTTTGATTTGATCGAATGTTTTTTCTAAGATTAATAACATAGATCTGCCACAATTATTAAACTCAGTTACTTCACAAGTTTATATACCACAACTCCGGTTTTGATAGTAAACTTAGCAATAAATTGGTTAGAATAATAACTTGGAGTCCTCTCTAACAATCAAACTAAACAATTATAAGAAATAAGCATAGGAAAACAAACATACTCATCATATAAATTGAAAAGAAAAGGTAATATAGATCTCACGGTTCTTGAAATCCAAAGGTTTCTGTGTCCTTGCAACCAAGAAAAAGAATTTAGCCTTGCATGTCTATAAAGAGACTAATCAAAAGAAAAGATGAAACATGATTTCGGGTATAGAAGGAAAGGGTGGGTTTTTCTTCTCTTTCTGCCCCTCTCCCTCCCTCCCTCCCTCCCTCCCTCCCTCCCTTGCTTTCTATCTTTTTTATTTGATAGGAAACCCTAATCCCTCTTTCCTACAAAATAGTCATTTTCTAAGTAGACAATTTACATTTAAATACTACAATAACTATTTTCCTAAAAAAGAAGAAAGAGTCTTGTATGAAATCTTCAAGCTTTGACTTTGGACATAAAGGAGTTAAATTTCCCAAAAACAAAAACTTAGATATCGATTTGGATGCTTTGGGAAGTAAATTGGACTTGCTTCTTCACAAAACTGTCTGCTGGCAGAATTCACGTGTCATTTTAGAAAAATCATATCTCTCTCATATAAGCTCTTTTTCTACTGCAATTTGGTAGGCTGATAGATCTTTGAGTTAGGAATCCAAAACAATTAAGTTTGCATCAAATAGACTTCTCTAACTCAAGTTATTTAAGTCAGAATGATCGAAGGTCAACTATAGAAAAATGCAATATTTGTTTTTGAAGGCTGCGATTTCCATGCTTTTTCTCTTTTTATTTTTCTTTCCATATATATATAGAAAGGTATGGATGTTAGCTTTCTAATTCCACTAGAATCACTTCATTTCGACCTCTAGAGCTCAAGCTCTGCACAAAATATCGACCGGAGGTCAAATCTATCAATTATCTCCAATTTACTTCCTTTTGAATCTTACATCCAAAGTGCCTTCAAAACATAAAACAAAAAAATATAAACGTATTTTGTATATAACACATAGGAAAAATACTAGTTAAATGTGGGTAAAACTATCGAATAATATGGTTGCATCAAACACCCCCACACTTAGCTCTTACTCGTTCTTGAGAAAGGTGAGATAAAATCAAACTTAAATTAAATAAATAAAATAACTATAACTAATCTCTTAATCTCCCATCAATGTCCAGAAGTATTTGCATTATAAACAAGAATATAATCAAGAAGGATTAAAAACATAAATGTTCATGAATTTATTTACATGCGAACTTCAAAACTCAATTAATCATTAAAATTTAAATGAAATCTATGCTATGCCAAAGTGATAGGTCCTCTCATTGATATACACTCCAACACGCATGTGTTTAGGGCTTATGTGTTTAAATCTCTCATATTCAATCAATGAACATGTTCTACCATAAGCTTGCATTTCAATCTCATCTCAATTACTAAAATATTACAAGCAATGCATGAATCAAAAGGTCTTACTTTTTTGTTGTAATGAGGCTAAGGTTAAGGTGAGCTAAAAGAAAGGAAAAGAAAAGGCTTAAACCAAAGGAAGTAGAGTATTCTAAAAAAAATAATTTTTGAAACAAGATATTCCATCAAAGCACATAAATTTTCCAACTTTAAGCAGCAATAGTTAACTTCTTTTGATTTCAAGCTCCATTAACTTAAAATTTTAAGAACACAATGCAACATTTTTCTTTTCTTTTCTTTTCTTTTTTTTTCTTTCACCTTTAGCAAATTCTTTTCATCAAGCATCACTTTTTTTTTTCTTTTCACATAATTTTCAACCATAATCCCATGAGATATCAACAAGTATTAATCCTTGGCCAAGGGAAAAGGAAAACATATAAAAAGTTAAAGCTTACACATGGGTAAAACAAAGAAAAGATAAACAAGCTCAAAAGGGCTCACTAAGAATAATATGTTTTAGGTTGACTTTTTGTCTGAAGTGGTTAAAATTTCTAATGCCTTTATCATCTTCATGTACACATGTAAAGTGAATGTAATCTCAACAAGATATGAAGCAAGTTCTAGAGATACATATCATTGAAAGAATGCACAATCAAGGAATATAATGTTGAAGGCTCAAAAAGCTTACATTAGTACACCACTATAAAGTCAACATGATATATTTTCAAAGTCAATTCCTAAACTAATCAAACTTTAAAATTTGCATGCACACTCATTCATTCAATTTATATTTTCATCCATCTCAACAATTCTCATACATAATACTCATATTCTCATAAACCAATGAGAGTTCAAAAGATAAAACTTAGACTTTTTTTTAGAAACAATAAAGAAAACCAAAATTCTCTTAATACCCCTACACTTTAAACACAACATTGTTCTCAATGTTGAAATAAGAGAAAATGAATATAGAAGAATGATAAAAATAAAGTAAAATACAAAAAATAAAAGATAAGGGAAAAAAAAAGCAAATCTGATTTTTTTTTGTTCGGTTGCCTCCCAATAAGCGCTTTTGTTTTATGTCATTGGCTCGACATATCACATGCTCACGCCTCATAGATTGGTTCAGTTAACTCCACAGAAGTGGTGAGTTTTTCTGTCTAACCTTCATAGAAAGTTTTCAATCGATGCCCATTGACCTTGAGCACTTTGTTTGTTTCTAAAGTTGTAATTTCAACGAGAGAAAAACATTCTGTATCATTCGGTCATGAAGACTCTTGGTCTTTTCTTTGTAAATCCTTGCATTCTCATATGCATCATTCCGTATCTCTTCCAACTCTTGCAATTGCAACTTTCTTGCAATCCCAACAACATCATAATCCAAGTTGCATTGTTTAATGACCCAAAAAGCTTTGTGTTCAAGCTTCACTGGTGGATGACATGCTTTCCCGTAAATCATCGTTTAAGGTGACATTCCTATAGGTGATTTGTAAGTAGTTTGATAAGCCTAAAGTGCATCACCAAGTCGCAGACTCCAATCTCGCCGGTTAGGTTGCATTGTCATCTCCAAAATGGACTTGATTTCTCGATTTGAAATTTCAGCTTGAACATTCGTTTGAGAATGGTAAGCTGTGGAAATATGATGAGTCACATGGAATTTGCGTAGTAATGCTTCTATTGAACAATTGCAAAAATGAGTGCCACGATCACTAATATAGCTTGAGGAATTCCAAACCTGTTAAATATGTGAGTTCTGATGAAATCTAAAACAACCTTAGCATCGTTAGTTCGTGTGGCTTTCGCCTCAATCCATTTGGACACATAATCAACAACAAAAAGGATATAAAGATTACCAAAAGAATAAGGAAATGGACCCATAAAATCAATACCCCAAACATCAAAATTTTCATTTACAAGAATATTCGTTAAAGGCATTTGTTTATTATAAGTGATATTACCTGTTCTTTGGCATTTTTCACATAATTTGCAAAAGTGATATGCATACTTAAAAATAGAAGCCCAATAGAGACCACTTTCAAGTACCTTGTGGGCCGTTCTTTTCGCTCAAAAATGTCCACCACAAGAATGAGAATGACAAAAAGTGAGAATGGAATAAAATTCATCTTGTGGTACACATCTTCTAACTACTTGATCCGCATAAAATTTCCACAGATAAATAGTGTCCCAAAAATAACCTTTATCATCAGCTAGTAACTTGTCTTTTTAGGATTTAGACAAACCTGGAGGGAATTCTTTGGTGACTAAATAGTTCACCAAATCAGCATACCATAGTCTTGTGGAGGAATGTAACACATACAATTGCTCGTCGGGGAATGTCTTTCTTATTGTTTTGGTTTGTATATCCTTGGTCTTTAGTCGACTCAAGTGATCAGACACATGGTTTTCGACACCTTTTTCATCTTTGATCTCAAGATAAAATTCTTGTAAAAGCAAGATCCACCAAATCAATCTTGGTTTGGACTCCTTTTTCTTTAAAAGATACCTCAAAGCTGTATGGTCAGTAAAAACAACAACTTTTGTACCAAGTAAATAGGACTTGAATTTTTCTAGAGCAAACACCACTGCAAAAAGTTCCTTTTAAGTTGTATGGTAATTGCATTGCGCTTCGTCCAACATGCAGGTAACATATGCGATAACATGCAAATTCTTCCCTATTATTTACCCAAATACAACCCCTATCGCGTAGTCACTCGCATCACACATTATCTCGAAAGGTTTATCTCAATTTGATGGTTACATGATAGGGGAAGATGTGACACGCCTTTTAAGCTCATCATGATCATCTTTACATTCTTGATCAAACACAAAATCCACTTCTTTGGCTAATAATTTGCACATGGATGTGGTAATCTTTGAGAATTCTTTGATAAAGCGTTGATAGAAACCTACATGGCGAAAAAAAGAATGAACTTCCCTCACACATAAGGGGTAAGCCAATGATGAAATAACACCTATTTTACCTTTATCAACCTCTAATTCACACGAAGACACAACATGCCCAAGAATTATTCCTTGTTCTACTATAAAATAACACTTTTCATATTCAAGATAAGGCTAGTTTCAATGCATCTTTTCAAGACTAAAGATAAATTTTCCAAACACTTATTAAAAGAATCACCATACACCGTGAAATCATCCATAAAAACCTCAATTTTTCTTTCAACATAGTTAGAAAAATACTCACCATGCATCTTTGAAAAGTTACGGGTGCATTATAGAGAACAACAGGCATTTTTCTATATGCATATGTACCAAATGGACATGTAAATGTAGTCTTTTCTTAATCCTAAGGATTAATAACAATCTGATTATAGCCACTATATCCATTAATAAAGCAATAAAAAGACTTACCTGCTTAACGTTCAAGCATTTGGTCCATGAATGATAATGGGAAATGATCTTTAAGTGTAGAAAGATTAAGCTTTCTATAATCAACACACATTCTCCAACCACTCGAGATGCGAGTAGGAATGAGTTTATCATTTTTGTTCTTTACCAACGTGATTATGGTCTTTTTAAGCACCACATGGATTGGCGTTTTACTGTCCGTGATGGGGGTAAATGACTCCTACATCCAATAGTTTCAAAATTTAAGCTTTCACTACCTTTATCATAAGTGGATTCAACCTCCTTTGCATTTTCCTTGTTGGTTTCACATTGTCCTCCAATAGTATGTGATGCATACACATCGAGGGGCTAATGCCCTTAATATCAGCTAAAGTCCATCTAATGGTTGTTTTGTGATCGCACAACAATTTACTATGATAATGGGGAGTGTATTGTTGTCGCCAATGAATACATACTTCAAATTACCGGGCAAAGGTTTCAATTCTAGCTCGGGTGCGTGTAAAATAGATGGCAAAAGCTTTTTATGTAAAAGTACTAAATCAACAAAGACATTACCACTAGGGGTGGTTTGCAAAGCTTGCAAAGCCAAGGTTGATTCTTGCACGTTTTGGGGAACACATATGTGCCTCCCCATCTCTTCTATCTTAGTAAAATTATAGCCATAGCTCCAAGCCACGGTTAATCCGTCCTCATAATCAAAATAAAAAACTTGCTGCACACACTTATCAACTTGATCTTAACATGTGATAGAATAAACATTGCTGTAAGGATATTTCATTGCATCATGAAAATTAAATTGAATTTTTTCATCTCCTATTTCCATAGAAAAAGTATCCTTACCACAATCAATTTTTGTATTGGCAGTTTTCAAGAATAGTCTTCTAAACAATATAGGAGTGTTGTTGTTTGATGAATCACGTTTCATATCAAGAATATAAAAGTCACATATAATAGCCAAACTATCAATCTTGACTAGAACATCTTCTATCACACCAAGTGGATAAACAAAACTATGATCCACAAGTTGTATTACAATACTAGTTTTAATAAAAGGCTCAAGACTAAGAGAATCATAAACATGTTTAGGCATAACACTAATGGATGCACCTAAATCGCATAAAGCCATTTTAAAGCTAGCATTACCAATAACACATGGGATAGTAAGCGCACCTGGGTCTTTTTGCTTCAAAGGAAGATTCTTTTGAACAACAGTAGATACAACTTCACCCATACTTATCGTTTCGTAGCCTTTTACCTTGTAAGCTCTCTTGGTAACACACAACTCCTTCAAGAATTTGGCATATTTGGGAATTTGCTTGGTAGAATCAATCAAAGGGATGTTGAGTTCCACTTTTTTGAAAACCTCTAAAATCTCTTTTTCTTTTTCCTCTTTCTTAGACTTAAAGAACTCAAAGAAAAGGGCAGAATTTTCTTAAAACTATAATTCATTGAGTTAGGACTTACTTTTAGAGTATTGGTTATTGTTTCAGTTTGTGGAGGAGGAGGATGTTTCGTTTTTATGCTTAGTTCGGTTTCTATCTCCTCTTCTTCCTCCATCTCAATTGTTTCGACCTTTTTTCTTTAATTTCTTCTCCACTTCACAGTGTGATCACACTAACATTCTCTTATGGGTTCAATGATTGGGAGGGAAATTTTCCATTGATTTGTACTTCCAATTTCCCTACACTTGAAGCTACTTGCCCCATTTGCTTCTTTAAGTTGTGAATGCTTGACCTTATTTCCTATTGAAAAGACATGACATTTTATTGTAAGGTTATTATGTTAAAAGCTAAGGTTTTCATCATCTCATAAAGATCATCACTCGATGACCCTATAACATTGGAATTTGTAAATGCAGGGGGCTGTCTCACTTGATAATTCTGTTGGGGCTGAAATTCATGGGGTGGAACTATCAGCCTTAATTGCCTTGTTGAGGTAGGTTCCCCTAGCGTAAGTTCAGATGATCTCTCCATCCGAGATTGTATGTGTTAGAAAAAGGATCATATTTACACTGGAGCTGTAACAACCCGACTTTTTAAGCCCAAAACAACGGTAAATTTTTTTTTCTTTTTTTTTTGTACTTGACACACATTGTGTCGGTAATCGGCAAACCTGTTCCCTCACATCATCAAGATACAATCCATACATCAACAACAATCAACATTTCATTTAAAAGTGAATCTTACAAAAACACAATATTATGTTTGCATGATTAGATGTTCACATAAAAATATACATACATAGACATGAGTTTGCATTCCTATCCTACTAATAGTCGTCATAAATTTAAACAAAAGGATCTAATAAAAGTTATACTTTCAATACATTGATTCATACAAAATACGTCGTGATTTAGAATGCAACTACATGATTCCTTGCAAAAGTAGGTTCCCGTGTATTGGGTTTCCTAGGCACCTCGTTGGTGTGACGTCCCTGCGGCAGTACAAAACATTTAAGAGAATGCAATTACTTAATAATAATAATGATAATTAAACGGTCTGGCAGTTTAATGAAGCATTAACATTATCCCATGTTTGAAGCGTGACATTTATAGTTTCTTCATGTACTTGCTATAAACAACTTATAGTACATATAGATGCACCAATTCTTGCAATCAACCATAATCTTAAATACAGCTACCCTCTTAAGGCATCATTTGCTGAGGTTAACCGTTCACTCACCTCGGTCATCCACTTCGGATGCCATCAATCAAAGTTAATCAACCGTTTGTCCCGGTCATCCATTCGGATGCCATTAGCCGAAGCAAATCAATCATTTGTCCCGGTCATCCATTCGGATGCCATTAGTTGAGGCTAATAATTCATTTGTCCCAGTCATCCATTCGGATGCCATTAGCCAAAGCTAATGAACCATTTCTCAACATTTAAGCAATTGGCAATCTGATATCTGTTCTAACACAATATGGTAACATTCATGATAAAGTATTTCATTATTCAACGTATGAAAAAGGAAGGTGAAAGTCACCTACCTGCTCCACCTATGGGTTGTTCTAGTCTTGATGATGGTTTGATCCCGACCGCACCACCTATGACATCAATGGTCACAAATAAGTACATTTATATCTTTGAATCACATTCGTCACCATACTTATTTCAAGAGTTCATATGTTCACATTCAAGTGTTCCACATTTTACACCATCATACCATGAAATTGTTACTAGCATTTAAGTCATTTCTGCCTAGCAGGCTTATTGTAGAAATCGGCAACAAAAACTGGTTCGCTGCAGGCTGCGCAATTCGGCAGCGAAAACTGGTTCGCTACAGGCTGCCCAATTCGGCAGCGAACCAGTTTTCGCTTCAGGCTGCCAATTCGGCAGCGAAAACTGTTTCGCTGCTGGCACCACAATTTTGGTAGCGAAACTGGTTCGCTGTAGCCAACATGTTTTGCGGCAGCAAATGCTACTTCACTGCAGGCAACTCAGTTTCGGCAGCGAATCACACATTCGCTGCAGACAACTCAACTTCGGCAGTGAATCACTAATTCGCTGTAGAACACGTAATTCGGCAGCGAATGCTACTTTGCTGCAGACAACTCAGTTTCAGCAGCGAATCACAATTTCGCTGCAGAACACACAATTCGGTAGCGAATGCTAATTCACTGCAGAAGACTCAGTTTCAGCAGCGGATCACAAATTCGCTGCAAATAACACATCTTCGACAGCGAATCACAACTTCGCTGCAGAACACACGATTCGGCAGCGAAAGCTAATTCATTGTAGGCAACTCAGTTTCGATAGCGAATCACAAATTCGCTACAGACAACTCAACTTCAACAGCGAATCACTAATTCGTTGCAGAACACGCCATTCGGCAGTGAACGCTAATTCGCTGCAGACGACACAGTTTCGGCAGCGAATCACAATTTTGCTGTAGAACACCCAATTCAGCAGGGAATGCTAATTCGCTACAGAAGGCTCAGTTTCAGCAGCTAATCATTATTTCTCTGCAGATAACTCATCTTTGGCAGTGAATCACAACTTCGCTGCAGAACACACGATTTGGCAGTGAATGCTAATTCGCTGCAGGCAACTCAGTTGCGGTAGCGAATCATAAATTCGCTGCAGAAAACTCAACTTCGACAGTGAATCACAAATTTGCTACAGAACACACAATTCGGTAGCGAATGCTAATTCGCTGCAGAAGACTCAGTTTCGGTAGCGAATCACAAATTCGCTGCAAAACACACATTTTGGCATGAACACACACATACACGCTGTAACAACCCCAGCACATAAACTGTCACTAAGTTTCAGCAGAACACACACATTGAAACCATCAATTCCAGCATATACTCTTTCAACAAATTCCAGCAGAATACACTTTGAAAACCATCAATTTCAGCATATAATCTTTCAACAAATTCTAGCAGAACACACACATTGAAAACAATCAATTTCCGCATATAATCTGTCAACAAATTCCAGCAGAACACACACATTGAAACCATCAATTCCAGCATATAATCTTTCAATAAATTGTAGCAGAACACACACATGCATGCTGGCCAACCCCATAGTTAAGGCCAACCCTCTACCATGATTTGTTCTTTACATTTTATTCATTTTTCTTTGTAAGATGTTCTGGGAATTGGCCTCATTTCGTTTCTGTTTCCTTGTCCTCTTAGTTAATTTCAGTTTCCTTCACAACTAGCTTAGGTCTTAGGTCAATTTTCTTAGGGTCTTCTTCTTCATTTCCGGTTCTGGGTCTTAAGGACAAGAGGAAGGGAGTTTCATGACCTATACCTTTCGAATCTAACTAAGTTTGGGGAAGGTTTGACAGTATTCTTTCTCCTCTCCTGCTAGTTCTCCTCCTCCTTCTTCCTCTCACGTTTTCTAGCCCCCTTTTCCTTTCCCTCTAGGCAGCTGTCCAATCTTCTCTCAAGGTCTCAACTCTCCCTCAATCATTAACAAGGCACTCTCTGCTGGTTTGGTTTAGGTTTTTGTTGGGAAGGAGGAAGGGAAGAGCAACATGCAGCTGGACATGCAACTGCTGCAGACAACTTTGGGAAGAGGAAGGGTCACCTTCTCTCTCCTCCTTGTATTTATACTCCCCATTAAATGAGGTGGGGTGTTTGGGGTTGGTTTAGATGTGTTCTTATCCTTGTTTTGGTCTCTCTAAAACCGGTTTTACCCCTCCCTCCCAGCTCCTTAAGACAGTTCAATTTGTTTCCCTAACTTTTAAAATCGGCAGCGAAAACTGCGTCGCTGCCGAT
>Ga0307511_10004879_pt1 | contig 13702 bp, 12 predicted proteins | sample 13_EM_MG_FD_200266 | JGI IMG/M metagenome (GOLD analysis project Ga0307511, IMG submission 200266) | Populus trichocarpa ectomycorrhiza microbial communities from riparian zone in the Pacific Northwest, United States - 13_EM | ecosystem: Host-associated > Plants > Roots > Unclassified | place...
CTGCCAGCCGCCCGGCGTCTCCACCGCCCGGCCGCGGCCGTCGAGCGCGATGGTCGAGGTCGCCAGGCGGTCGATGAAGTCGCGGTCGTGGCTGACCAGGATCAAGGTGCCCTCGTAGTCGGCCAGCAGGTCCTCGAGCAGGTCCAGGGTGTCCATGTCCAGGTCGTTGGTGGGTTCGTCCAGCACCATGACGTTGGCCGGATGGGCCAGGGCGCGGGCCAGCAAGAGGCGGTTGCGCTCGCCGCCCGACAGGCTCTTCACCGGCTGGCGCAGCTGGGCTTCGGTGAACAGGAAGTCCTTGGCGTAGGAGATCACGTGCCGCGGCTCGCCCCGCACCAGCACCTGGTCGCCGCCCAGGGGCAGCAGCACCTCGCGCAGGGTCATCTCCGGCGATAGCGTCGCGCGGGCCTGGTCGATGTATCTTATTTCCAAATTCGTCCCCAGCTTGATCTCGCCGGCGTCGGCGGGGATCTCGCCCAGCAGCACCTTCACCAGCGTGGTCTTGCCCGCCCCGTTCGGCCCGACCACGGCGACGCGGTCGCCGCGGAGGATGCGGGTGGAGAAGTTCTTCAGCAGCGTCTTCGGCCCGAACGCCTTGGAGACCCCCTTGGCCTCGACCACCCGCTTGCCGGACACGCCAGAGCTGGCGATGCCCATGTTGAGCTCGGAGCGGGTGTCCTTCAGCCGGTCGGCCTTGTCCTGGCGCAGGCTGTCCAGCCGGCGGCGGCGGCCCTCGTTGCGGGCGCGGCGCGCGGTGACGCCGCGGGCCATCCAGTGCTGCTCGCGCTGGATGTAGCGGTCGAGGCGCCGCGCCTCTTCGGCCTCCGCGGCGGTGATCTTCTCGGCCCAGTCGTCGAAGGCGGCGAAGCCCTGGTCCAGCCGCTTCACCTGCCGGTACTCCAGCCAGAACGAGCGGCCGGTCACCCGCTCCAGGAAGGCGCGGTCGTGGCTGACGATCAGGGCTGCGGCCTTCGACGCGGCCAGTTCGGCCTCCAGGGTCTCGATGGCCAGGATGTCCAGGTGGTTGGTCGGCTCGTCCAGCAGGATGACGTCCGGGTCCTCGGCGAAGGCCCGCGCCAGCGCCGTGCGCCGGATCTCGCCGCCGGAGAGGCCGGTGGCGGGCTTGGCCGGATCGAGGCCGAAGTCGGTGAGCGCGGCCTCGGCCCGGTGCGTCGGCGCGCCGCCGGCGGTGGCGTGGTCCAGCAGGGTGGCGCCGACGATCTCCGGCTCCTGCGGCACGAAGGCGATGGTGGTCCCGGTGGTGATGTTGCGCTCGCCGCCGTCCGCCTCGATCTGGCCGGCCAGGATGCGCAGCAAGGTCGACTTGCCCGCCCCGTTGCGCCCGACCAGGCAGGCGCGCACCCGCGCGTCGATGGCGAGGTCGACGCCGTCGAACAGCATCAGCGGACCGTCCGCCAGCCGGACGTCCTTCAGGGCGAGGATGGGTGCGCGCATGGGGGCGGTGACATAGCGTGGAAAGTCGGGACACACACCACTTTCCGCGCGGCTTGGCGGATCGTCGCGGCACGAGAGCGGAAAGTGGTGTGTGTCCCTACTTTCCACTAAACCCCCGCGATGCCCGGCGAACCTTTCTGGCGGCGCAAGACGCTTGAGCAGATGACCACCAAGGAGTGGGAGAGTCTGTGCGACGGCTGCGGCCTGTGCTGCCTGGTGCGGTTCGAGGACGAGGTGACGGGCGAGGTGTTCCCCACCCGCGTGCACTGCAAGCTGTTCGATCCCGACGCGTGCCGCTGTTCGAACTACGCCGATCGCCACCGGCACGTGCCCGACTGCATCAAGCTGACGCCGCACAACATCGAGGCGCTGGAGTGGATGCCGAAGAGCTGCGCCTACCGCCGCCTGCACGAGGGCCGCGACCTGGCGGAGTGGCATCCGCTGATCAGCGGCGACCCGGAGAGCGTTCACCGCGCCGGCATCTCGGTGCGCGGCCAGACGATCAGCGAACAGGTGCTGAAGGACCCGGAGGACGCGCTGGACTTCGCGGCCTGGGACCTGATCGTGGAGCGGGGCGAGGAGTGACCTGTGGCAAAATCGTCACACCTCGGGTTGCGTGACGGAACCGACGCTCCAATCTAGTACTCACACCTTCGGCATGGTCATTCAGGGATTCTGACGAGCTTGGCGCGCGACCCCTATCAGGAGCTGGGCGTACTGCGGACGGCGTCGGCGGACGAGATCCGCAAGGCGTTCCGCAAGCTCGCCAAGGAGAACCATCCCGACACCAACCCCGGCAACAAGGCCGCCGAGGAGCGGTTCAAGAAGGTGAGCGCGGCCTTCGACATCATCGGCGACGTCGAGAAGCGCAAGAAGTTCGACGCCGGGCAACTGGACGCCGATGGGCGTGAAACCTTCGGCGGCGGCGGGCCGTGGGGTCCGCCTCCCGGCGGCGGCTTCGGCGCCGGCCAGGGCCGGTCCGGCGGGTTCCGCACCGAGACCTTCGAGGGCGCCGACCTGGGCGACATCCTGGGCGAGATGTTCGGCGGCGGGCGCGGCGGCGGCGGGCGGCAGGGCGGCATGGGCGGCGGCTTCGGCGGCTTCTCCCAGCGCGGCTCGGACGTGCGCGCCAAGCTGGAGATCGACCTGGTGGACGCCATCCGCGGCGGCAAGCAGCGGATCGCCTTCTCCGACGGCCGCACCATCGACGTGACGATCCCCAAGGGCGCCCAGGAAGGCCAGACGCTGCGGCTGAAGGGCCAGGGCTCGCCCGGCCGCGCCGGGGCCGGCGACGCCTTCATCGAGATCGCCATCAAGCCGAACGCGCTGTACCGGCGCGAGGAGGATGGGCTGGTGATGGACCTGCCGATCACCCTCTACGACGCGGTGCTGGGCGGGAAGGTCGAGGCGCCGACGCCCGACGGGCCGGTCACCCTCACCGTGCCCAAAGGGACCAACACCGGCGCGCGGCTGCGGCTGAAGGGCCGCGGCATGCCCGACGCCAAGGGCCACCGCGGCGACCTGTTCGCCCGGCTGGTCGTCACCCTGCCCGAGACCGATCCCGAGCTGGAGGCCTTCGCGACCGAGCAGAAGGCCAAGCGGCCGTACAGCGCCAAGCGGCGCAGCTAGGCGCGATACGGCGCAGCTAGGCGAATGCCTAACACCCGCTAAGATCGGCGTTCAGCCCAGGTTCAGTCCGGGGCGGCTAGATCGGGCGTGTCATGAAGCGTTTTCTTGCCCTCGCGGTCCTGCTGGCCGTCGCCGGCGGCCCCGCGGCCGCCTCGGCGGCGCAGCAAGACACGCGTCCGGTGCTCGGCGCCGGGCGCGGCGACCAGGACCAGGCCCGCGAGGGCGTGAAGTCCGGGCGCCAAGTTCCGCTGTCGCGCGTTCTGGCCATGCTTTCGTCGCGCTACCCGGGCCGTCATTTGAACACGAGCATGGGCGATCAGGGCGGCCGCGCCGCCTATTTCGTGCAGTGGCAGATGGCGGACGGTCGGGTGGTGGTGTTCGTGGTCGACGCCGAGAGCGGCCAGGTGATCGGCCGCCAGGGCGGCTGACACATTTCGATTTCTGAGGAGAAGGGACGCTCCGTTGCGAATCCTGCTTGTTGAAGACGATCCGGACCTGTCGCGTCAGCTGAAGCTGGCGCTGGGCGACGCCGGCTACGCGGTCGACCACGCCCCTGACGGCGAGGAAGCCCAGTTCCTGGGCGAGACCGAGCCCTATGACGCCATCATCCTGGACCTGGGCCTGCCCAAGGTGGACGGGGTGTCGGTGCTGGAGCGCTGGCGGCGGGAGAACATGGCCACGCCGGTGCTGATCCTCACCGCCCGCGGCGCCTGGAGCGAGAAGGTGGCCGGCTTCGACGCCGGCGCCGACGACTACCTGACCAAGCCGTTCCACACCGAGGAGCTGCTGGCCCGCCTGCGGGCCCTGCTGCGGCGTTCCGCCGGGCATGCGAGCCCGAGCCTGTCGTGCGGCGGCCTGCGGCTGGATCCACGCGCCGCGCGGGCCAGCGTCAACGGCGAGCCCCTGCGGCTGACCTCGCTGGAATACCGGCTGCTGCACTATGTGATGATGCACCAGGGCCGGGTGATCAGCCGCACCGAGCTGGTCGAGCACCTGTACGACCAGGACTTCGACCGCGATAGCAACACCATCGAGGTGTTCATCGGCCGGGTGCGCAAGAAGATCGGCGCGGACCGCATCGAGACGGTGCGCGGCCTGGGCTACCGCCTGGTCTGCCCCGCCGACGAGGTCGACGCCGAGACCGCCAAGACGTGAACCTGCGCCGATGAGCTTCCTGGGGGGCACGCTCGCACGCCTGCGCACCCCCTCGCTGGCGCGCCGGCTGGTCATGCTGGCCGTCGGCTGGAGCCTCGCGTCCCTGTTGATCGTCGGCGTGGTCTTGGCGCTGCAGTTCCAGCGGGCGGCCCTGCGCACCTTCGATTCCGACCTCTCCGACCTGATCGACAACCTGCTGGCCGGCACGACCATCGAGAACGGCGAGGTGGTCGCGCCGGCGCTGACCGACCTGAAGGCGCTGCGGGCCTATTCCGGCCGCTACTGGGAGATCGCTGAGGTCGGCAAGGACGGCCGCCTGCGCGCCATCGACGGCCTGACGTCGCGGTCCTTGTATGACACCGAGCTGCGCACCCCGCCGGACCTCGCCCAGCGCCTGAAGGCGAAGCCCTCCAAGCCCATCGCCTACGACACCGCCGGCCCGCAGCCGGGCGAGCGGGTGCGGGTGATGTCGCGCTGGACGCGGTTCTATGGCCGCGAGGCGCCGGTGGTGTACCTGGCCGCCGGGAACCGCGCGCCGGTCGACCGCGAAGTCCGCAACTTCATCACCGCCACGGCCGTCGCCTTCTTCGGGTTGGGCGCGCTCTTGATCGGGGCGGTGATCATCCAGGTGCAGGTCGGCCTGCGGCCGCTGTTCGGGCTGCGCCGCGAGGTGGCCGACGTGCGCCGCGGCACGGCCGAGCGGCTGCAGGGCGACTATCCCTCCGAACTGCGGCCGCTGACCGACGAACTGAACGCCCTGGTGGCGCACAACCAGGAAACCGTCGAACGCCAGCGCACCCACGTCGGCAACCTAGCGCATGCCCTGAAGACCCCGATCTCGGTGATGATGACCGAGGCCGGCCAGCGCCCGGGCCCGCTGGCCGAGGTGGTGGGCCGCCAGGCCGACGTGATGCGCCAGCAGGTCGACCATCACCTGCGCCGCGCCCGCGCCGCCGCCCGCAGCCAGGGCCAGGGCGAGCGGACCTCGGTGGCCGAGGTGCTGGACGAACTGGCCCGCACCCTGGAACGCATCTTCCGCGACAAGGGCGTGGCCATCGACTGGGACGCGCCGGAGGACCTGTGGTTCCAGGGCGAGCGGCAGGACTTCATGGAGATCGCCGGCAACGCCATGGAGAACGCCGGCAAGTTCGGCCGCTCCAAGGTGCGGGTCCGCGCCACCCCCAACGGCGCCGAGCGGATGCGGCTGGTCGTCGAGGACGACGGGCCCGGCCTGACGCCGGAACAGCGCGAGGAAGTGGTCCGCCGCGGGGCGCGGCTGGACGAAAGCGCTCCGGGCTCCGGCCTGGGCCTCTCGATCATGGATGAGCTGGCGCGCGCCTACCGCGGGTCGCTGAACCTGGGCGCCTCGTCGCTCGGCGGCCTCGCCGTGACGGTCGACCTGCCACGCGCCGAGGGCTGAAAAGCCCAACCTTCGTAAAGCTTTAACCCGCTGTAAGGCATGGTTTACGGCAGGGAGTCCGTCGGAGCCGACACATCCATGGGCGCGCTTTCCGAGCGCAAGATCGAAATTGTACGGACGCTGGTGGAAACCGCGCCGGACAAAATCGTGGGCAGTCTGCGCCAGGCCCTGGCCGAAACCGGCGACGATACAGCCCTGGGCGGCGTCAAGCGGCTGGTCGAATTCGAGGTCCAGGACCGCACTTGGCGCAACACCATCCTGGGGCCCGTCGCCCCCATGTGCATGGCCAGCGGCGATCCGCGGGTCATGAGCTTTCCGCCACGCGTCCTCGCCCTGATCTGGCGCGGCCTGCGCCGCGTGTCGCCCACGGTGATCGAGCGGGCGCAGGCGCCGGACGAGGGGGCGCCGGTCCCGGTGATCTTCGCGGTCTACGACCAGCTGGTCGCCACCGCCGCCCAGGGCCTGCGCGAGCGGACCGAGCCGGAGTTCCGCGCCGCCGCCGATCTGTGCGACGCGCGGCGGCCCGGCGACGCCGACGTGCTGGCCGCCTGCCTGGACATCACCCCGGTGGTGCGCCGCGCCATGCAGCGCCTGGCCGAATGGATCACCCACCCGGGCGGCGAGACCTCCGCGGCCGCCCGCCTGGCCTACAAGGACGCCGTCGAGATCGACGAGGACGCCGGCCCGCGGTTCTTCCACATGCTGGCCGCCCAGATGGCGCAGCCGTGGATGGTGCTGCGGATCATCTCGGCGGTGATGGAGAAGCCCACCGAGCGCTACCTGCGCGACAGCGAGCTCTCGAGCTTCGGCGAAGGGGTGTTCGAGGACGTCGACAAGGCCCTGGTCGAGATCGCCAAGCTGGACCCCGACGACGGCCCCGCCGCCGGCCGCGGGGTCGCCAAGCAGGCCGAACTCATCGTCCAGCAGGTGCTGGAACTGGAGACCTGCATGGACCTGCAGCGCGACCAGGGCTGGGGCCTGCGCGTGGTCAAGCAGCGGGCCAGCCTGGCCGGCGTGGTCGAGCGTCGGCTGAAGGAAGCCGACAAGGCGACGCTTGAGGCCCTGCCGATGGTGTCGGCGCGCCAGGCCCGCGGGCGCCGCCTGGTCCCGGACCTTTCGAATCCGCCGGAGCCGCGCTTCGTGGCCCGCGCCATGACCCTGCTGTCTTTCTCCGAGGAGCTGCACACCACGGCCAACTACGGCGGCTTCTCCGCCGCGCGCACCAAGATGATCGAGAAGCTCAGCGAGTACATCCACCACTACGTGGAGGAGGTGCTGGACCTGATCCACACCGGCGACGCCGACTGCGTCGACACCGCCGCGGCGTTCCTGGAGGTGGCGGCCGACTTCAGCCACCTGATCGCCGGCGAGAAGGCCAGCGAACTGGTGCGCCGCCGCGCGCACGCGGCGATCCATCCCGACTCCCACCACCTCGAGGCTGAGGGGTAGATCCTCCGTTCATCCTTACCTCCCCCGCGAAGCGGCGGGAGGTAAGGGCGGAGGTGAGTGCTGACGTCGCGCCCTCTCGCGCACGCCTGAGCTTTCGGCTACACGCGCGGCCATGTTGTTGTTCTGGGCTGTGGCCGGCGTCTTCGCTGCGGCCGCGGCGGGCCTGATCCTGATGCGCGCCGCCGGGGCCTCCGCCCAGGCCGGCGCCGCCGATCCCGCGCCTGCGCTGTACCGACGCCAGCTCTCCGAGATCGACGACCTGGCCGAGCGCGGCCTGATGGGCGAGGCCGAGCGCATCGCCGCTCACGCCGAGGCCGGCCGCCGCCTGCTGGCGGCCACGGATGCGCCCGCCGAGGCCTGGAGCGCCGACCCCGGCACACGGCGCGTCGTCCTGCTGGCGGTGGTCGCCGTCCCGGCGCTGGCGCTGGCGCTCTACCTCAAGCTCGGCGCGCCGCAGGTCCCCGACGAGCCCTACGCGACGCGCCTGGCGCAGTGGCAGCACGCCGACCTGAACACCCTGGACGCCCCGGAGATCGCTGCGGTGCTGCGCGCGGCGACGGCGAAGCGGCCGGAGGCGGAGGGCTTCCGCCTGTTGGGCCTGGCCGAGAACGCCGCCGGCAATCCCATCGCCTCGGTCCGCGCCCTGCGCCGGGCCGCCGCCATGGCGCCGGACCGGCCGGACATCTGGCTGATGCTGGGGCAGGCCGAGGTCGCCGAGGCCGGCGGCAAGGTCGACAAGGACGCCCAGGCCGCCTTCAACCGCCTGCTGACCCTGGTCCCCGGCGACCCGACCGCCCGCTTCTTCCTGGCCAACGCCAAGGCCGACGCCGGCAAGACCGCCGAGGCGGTCGCCGACCTGGAGGCGCTGAAGGCCGGGTTCCCGCCGGACGACGAACGCCGCGACCGGATCCAGGCCACCATCGCCCGCCTCGAGGGCAAGCCGGTGGTCACCGCCAATCCGCAGCAGCAGGCGATGATCCAGGGCATGGTCGCCGGCCTCGCCGCGCGCCTGCAGGCCAATCCGGACGACGCCGGGGGTTGGGTGCGGCTGGTTCGGGCCTATGCTGTGCTGGGCGAGACGGCCAAGCGCGACGCGGCCTATGCCACGGCCCGCGCCCGCTATGAGAAGTCGCCCCAGGTGCTGCAACAGTTGGACGAGGCCGCGCGCGCGGAAATGACCCCATGAGCTGGTTGCCCAAATCCCGCAAGGCGCGCACGCGCCTGCTGCTGCTGGCGGTGATCGCCCCGGTGGTGGCCGTCGCCGTCGGTCTGGCGCTGTGGGGCATGCGGGACTCGATCTCGTTCTTTTACACCCCGTCCCAGGCCGCGCAGGCCAAGCCGGCGCCCGGCCAAGCGATCCAGCTGGGCGGGCTGGTCACCGTGGGCTCGGTGGTGAAGCACCCGGACGGGCTCGTCGAGTTCTCGGTCCAGGACCGGATCTCGGCCGACAAGGTGGTGTTCCAGGGCGACCTGCCGGACCTGTTCCGTGAAGGGCAGGGGATCGTGGCCGAGGGGTCCTATCGCGCCGACGGCGTGTTCGAGGCCAAGCGGGTGCTGGCCAAGCACGACGAGAAGTACATGCCCAAGGAAGTCGCCGACGCGCTGAAGAAGCAGGGCGAGTGGCGCGGCGATGGCGCGCCGCCTCCGGCCTACGGGCCCCCGAAAGCGGCCGGCGGCCCCACATGATCGTCGAAGCCGGCGCCTTCGCGCTGATCCTGGCGCTGGCGCTCTCGATCGCCCAGGTGGCGTTGTCGGTGGCCGGGCGGATGCGCAAGTCGGCGCCGCTGGCCGGGGCCGGAGAGGGCGCGGCGCTGGGCGCGTTCCTGACGGTGGCGATCGCGTTTGCGGCGCTGATGCACGCCTTCATCGTGTCCGACTTCTCGGTGGCCAACGTGGCGATGAACTCGCACACCGAAAAGCCGCTGCTCTATCGGGTGGCCGGGACCTGGGGCAGCCACGAGGGCTCGATGCTGTTGTGGTGCCTGGCGCTGACCGGCTTCGGCGCGGCCTTCGCCGTGTTCGGCCGCAGCCTGCCGCGCGGGCTGCGGGCGATGAGCGTGGCGACCCAGGGCCTGCTGGGGACGGTGTTTCTGGCCTACACGGTGTTCGCCTCCAACCCGCTTATGCGCGTGCTCCACCCGCCGGTGGAGGGCCGCTCGCTCAATCCGCTGCTGCAGGACCCGGCGCTGGCCGTGCACCCGCCGTTCCTCTACTCGGGCTACGTCGGCATGTCGGTGGTGTTCTCGCTGGCGGTCGCCGCCCTGATCGAGGGCCGGATCGACGCGGCCTGGTCGCGCTGGGTGCGGCCGTGGGCGCTGGCGGCGTGGAGCCTGCTCACCGTCGGCATCACCCTGGGCGCCTTCTGGGCCTACTACGAGCTGGGTTGGGGCGGTTGGTGGTTCTGGGATCCGGTCGAGAACGCCAGCTTCATGCCATGGCTGATCGCCACCGCGCTGCTGCACTCCGCCGTGGTCACCGAGAAGCGCGGCGCGCTCTCCGGCTGGACCGTCTTCCTGGCGCTGGCGTCCTTCACCTTCTCGATGCTGGGCGCCTTCCTGGTGCGCTCCGGTGTGCTGACCTCGGTGCACGCGTTCGCGGTCGACCCGACGCGGGGCGTACTGCTGCTGATCATCCTGGGGATCACCTCGGGCCTCGGCTTCACCCTGTTCGCCTGGCGCGCGCCGACCCTGGCGGAGGGCGGCCTGTTCGCGCCGATCAGCCGCGAGAGCGCCCTGGTGCTCAACAACATCCTGCTGGCCGCGGCGACGGCGGCGGTGCTGTTCGGCACCCTCTATCCGCTGATCCGCGAGGCCATGGGCGCGACCATCTCGGTGGGGCCGGGCTACTTCAACGTGATCTTCGTGCCGCTGATGGCGGCGCTGTTCATCCTGTTGCCCGCCGGGCCGCTGCTGGCCTGGAAGCGCGGCGACGCGCGCGGCGTGATCCAGCGGCTGTGGCTGGCGGTGCTGGTGGCCGCCGGCGCCGCGGTCGCGGCCCTGGCGCTGGTCAGCCCGCGCCACGCCCTGGGGGCCCTGGGCGTGGGCCTTGGCGGCTGGCTGGTGGCGGGCGCGATCGTCGAGATTGCCGAGCGGACTCGGGCCTTCCGCGTTCCGGCCGCCGAGACCTGGCGGCGGCTGACCGGACTGCCGCGCGGGGCCTGGGGCATGACGCTGGCCCACCTGGGCCTGGGCGTGTTCGTCATGGGCGCGGTGTTCGAGACCGGCTGGAAGGTCGAGGCGGCCGAGGCGCTGCAGATCGGCGGCTCGCTGGACATCGGCGCCTACCACGTGCGCCTGGACGCGGTGCGGCCGGTGAACGGGCCCAACTACGACGCCGACCAGGCGACGCTCACGGTGACCAAGGCCGGCCAGCCGATCTGCACCTCGACACCGGAGCGGCGGCTCTACACGACCGGCGGCCAGACCACCTCGGAGGTCGGCCTCTGCTACCGCGGCCCCAGCCACATCTACCTCGTGCTGGGCGACCGGCGCGACGCGGGGACGACTCCGGCCTGGCTGGTGCGCGCCTACTGGAACCCATGGGCCAGCCTGATCTTCCTGGGGCCCGTGATCATGGGCCTGGGCGGGCTGATCTCGCTGTCGGACCGCCGCCTGCGGCTGGGCGTCGGGCGGCGCAAGGAACAGCCGGCGTGACGAGGCGTGGCCCGGACCTGCGTTTCCTGGCGGCGGCGTTGGCCGGCGTGCTCAGCCTGGCCGCGGCCTCCGATCCGGCCGAGCGGCTGAAGGACCCGGCGCAGGAGGCCAAGGCCCGCGCCATCTTCCGCGAGCTCCGCTGCCTGGTCTGCCAGAACGAGTCCATCGACGACAGCGAGGCGGACCTCGCCCGCGACTTGCGCCAGATCGTCCGCGAGCAGGTGAAGGCCGGCAAGAGCCCCGCCGAGATCAAGGCGTTCCTCACCCAACGCTACGGCGAGTTCGTGCTGCTGACGCCCACCTTCTCGGCCGGCAACCTGGCGCTCTGGGGCGCCCCGCTCTTGGTCGTGGCCGCCGGCGGGGCCTTGCTGTTCGTGCGCCTGCGCAAGCGTGCGCCCGACGCGGAACTCAGTCCGTTGGAAGCGGAGCGGTTGCGCCGGCTCACGGATGACGAAACAGCGTGACATGTTCCCGCCCAAGATTGGACGTGAACGGATGCCTACGGTGACTTAAACGTAAGTTGCGGGGCGTTGCACTTCGGCGCATCCGCCCTAGGTTGATTGCGCGCGGCCCAACTCCCCACGGGCGCGCAGGGAAACGAAGACTGATGACGTCAAAGAAGACCGGTTACATCCTGGGCGCCGTCGCCGGCGCCGGCGTGATGGCCGCCGCCGTGGCGGGCGCAGGCATGCGTCTGCCGTCCGCCCATGCTGAAATGGCGCCCGGCGGCCTGATCAAGGCCTCCACCGCCCCCATCTTCGCGCCGCCTCCGGGCGCGCCCATGTCGTTCGCCGACATCTTCGAGCGCGTGTCGCCGGCGGTGGTGTCGATCAACGTGACCAGCCGGGTCGACCCGGACACGCTGCGCCAGATCCCCGGCTTCGGCATCATCCCGCGCGGGCCGCGCGGCGCGCCGGATGGCGGCGACGATGATGACGCCTCGCCGCAAGGCGGCCGCACCGACAAGGGCCAGCCCAAGCTGCCGACCCAGCAGTCGTCCGGCTCCGGGTTCTTCATCTCGGCCGACGGCTATATCGTCACCAACAACCACGTGGTCGAGAACGCCGAGAGCATCAAGGTCGTCCTGAAGGACGAGCGCGAGCTGGACGCCGAGGTGGTGGGCCGCGACGAGGCGACCGATCTGGCCGTGATCAGGGTGAAGGGCCGCGGGCCGTTCCCGTTCGTGAACTTCGAAGGCGCCGGCAAGCCGCGCGTCGGCGACTGGGTGATCACCGTCGGCAACCCGTTCGGCCTGGGCGGCACGGCCACGGCCGGCATCGTCTCGGCCTACGGCCGCGACATCGGCGAAACCTTCGTCGACTACATCCAGATCGACGCCCCCATCAACCGGGGCAACTCCGGCGGCCCGACGTTCGACGTCTACGGCCGGGTGATCGGGGTCAACACCGCGATCTTCTCGCCGTCGGGCGGTTCGGTCGGCATCGGCTTTGCCATCCCGGCGGAAGTGGCCGACGCGACCACCAAGCAGCTGATCAGCGGCGGCAAGATCGAGCGCGGCTACATCGGCGCCACGATCCAGAACTTCACCGGCGAGATGGCCGAGGCCCAGGGCCTGGGCGAACAGAAGGGCGCCATCGTCGCCGACATCTCCGCCGGTGGCCCGTCCGCCCGGGCGGGGCTGCAGGTGGGCGACGTGGTCACCTCGGTGAACGGCACGACCATCAAGAGCTCGTCCGAACTGACCCGCCAGGTGGCCCGCGTCCGTGCCGGCGACGTCCTGCATCTGAACGTCATCCGCGAGGGCAAGGCGCGCACGGTCGACATCCGCTCGGGCACCCGCCCGTCGGAGCGTGAGCTGGCGTCCAACGACAACACTGGCGCAGGCCCCGGCGGGCGCACCCCGCCCGGCGCCGTGGCGCCGGCCAAGGCGCCGGTGCTGGGCATGTCGCTGGGCGCGCTGGACGACACCACCCGCGACCGGCTGAACCTGCCCGACGGCGTGCGTGGCGCGCTGGTCGAGGGCGTGGACCAGTCCTCCGACGCCGGCACCAAGGGCCTGCGCCGGGGCGACGTGATCACGCTCGCCAACGGCCGCGCCCTGACGGCGCCGGCCGACTTCGCCGCGGTGGTCGACGCCGCCAAGAAGGCCGGCCGGTCGAGCGTGCTGGTGGGCGTGTGGCGCAACGGCCGTACGAACTTCCTGCCGCTCAAGGTTTCCGGGTAAAGTCCCCGTCTGATGGGGACGGGAATCACATGCGGATCCTGATCGTCGAGGATGACCTCGAGGCGGCCGAAGCCATGGCGCGGGGGCTCAGCGAAGCCGGCCATGACTGTGTCCGGGGCAATGACGGCGAGGAGGGCCTCGCCGCCGCCCATGACGGCGAGTTCGACGTGATGGTCGTCGACCGCATGATGCCGAAGATGGACGGGGTTACGCTGGTCTCGACCCTGCGCCGCGAGGGCGACCGCACGCCGGTGCTGTTCCTGTCGGCCCTGGGCGAGGTCTCCGACCGCGTCGACGGCCTGCAGGCCGGCGGCGACGACTACCTGGTCAAGCCCTACGCCTTCCCCGAGCTGATCGCGCGGATCGAGGCCTTGGCGCGGCGGCGCGACACCGGCTCGGTCCAGACGCTCTTGAAGGTGGGCGAGCTGGAGATGGACCTGATCGCCCGCACGGTCCACCGCTCCGGCAAGGAGATCGACCTGCAGCCGCGCGAGTTCCAGCTCCTGGAATTCATGATGCGCCATGCCGGCCAGTCGGTGACGCGGACGATGCTGCTGGAGAAGGTCTGGCACTACCACTTCGACCCACAGACCAACGTCATCGACGTGCACATCTCGCGCCTGCGCTCGAAGATCGACAAGGGCTTCGACCGCCCCATGCTGCAGACCGTGCGCGGCGCGGGCTACCGATTGGATGCCTAGGCGCCTCTTACCTCCCCCGCGTAGCGGCGGGAGGGGGACCGCGCCCCGCAGAGGG
>Ga0307511_10004880_pt1 | contig 13701 bp, 14 predicted proteins | sample 13_EM_MG_FD_200266 | JGI IMG/M metagenome (GOLD analysis project Ga0307511, IMG submission 200266) | Populus trichocarpa ectomycorrhiza microbial communities from riparian zone in the Pacific Northwest, United States - 13_EM | ecosystem: Host-associated > Plants > Roots > Unclassified | place...
ATAAAGCATCATACCTGAGGTAAGCTACATTGTCAGTTGTATTTTATTGCTAGAAGTTTATTGTGCTTAATCAGTGATTTATTTATAAGGTGAAAACATGTAAAATATGAGCCAGGGGGGGTTGGAAATTAGGCTAAAGGTTAAACTAGTTATTCTATGGTATGAATTATTTTTGTCATTTTCAATTACCACCTTTAGATAATACTAATGAATTGACAATTTTTTTGTTACTTCTGGTCACAACTTGTGATTATTTGTCGATCAAATCATGTCAATAATCTAACCAATTTGGTTACTTCTGATCACAACCTATGACTTTTCATCGATTAAGTAATGTTAGTAAGTTGAATAATTTGATCACTCCTAATCACAATCTGTGACTTATTATCGATCAAGTCATGTCGATGAGTTGAACCATTAGACCTACAACAACCTATAATTTTTTTCTACAACAGCCTATAAAAGAATATAATTTTTTTGGATTTTTGGAACAAGTGTTGGACCTATATGGGTAGTGAGAAATCAAGTGTTGGACCTGCGTGCGACGATGGAAAAATTCAGGCATTAGACCCGCATTGTCATCTTCCACTTCAAGTCAATCCTCCTATCTCAACATGAAAAATAGGAGCAGGACTTTCAATATGGAACAAGTGCCCTTAATTATAGGGTAAAGCATTATAATTCCCACTATTTATGCAAGCTGGTTTGGTCAAGATCATCATTGGTGGTCCTTCCATAATTGGTTGATATTTACAAACTTCAATCTTCCTAATCTTGACAAGTTATCATTCTAATTACAACATCTTTCTTGGCACTCTTTAGCCTTAACATACACAAGATCATCATTCTTTCCATCTCATCATAAAACTTCTCACAATGATCAATATCATGACCAAATTGTTGATGGTATTTGCAAAACTCACCCAAATCTCTCACAAGTTGTGTCTTGATTGGAGTACTAATTCAATTTGCTTATATTATCATTTAATAGAGTTTTCTAAAATTGTCTTCAAAACTCTTTCATCTCCTTTTCCTTTCTTAATAACTTTGACTCTTCCATTTCTGGAGGCATGGTTTAGAAATGGATTTGAGTTTATGTCTGGGGCTTTATTAAAAGTGATCCACCCGGCCTTTATAAGTTACAAAAGCTATTTTTAAATGCTAAACATCCATCAATATTATGGCTTGCAATACCAAAATGGTATTCTAAATTTTGATCAGTCTTATACCACTATGTGAATGGAGGTTGTAACGGGACTAATGGAATAGGGGCAATTTGACCAACACTCAACAACCTTTAGTACATTTCACTTAGAGGTATTGGTATTGGTGGTAATTCTTGGATTCTTTAAAAGCTCTTACGTGGATAATTATTGGTTTGGTTATTTCGTGCGTTGCTCTGGATTTGGATTGGTTCCTAAGGAAAGGCGAGTTAAAATTCATGTTTGTTATAACAGGGGCAGATGTTTAAAAATTATAGGTGTTGTGGTTATTGTTGTGTTATTTTTTTTTTCCTTTATAACCTCCACTTTTGACATGATGTACTTTAGCCTCTTTTTTTTTTCTAGTAAAACCCATCTTCTTAGATGGGTCAGCAATCTTTCCAGCTCTGATGGTCTGCTCAATTCTTTCAGCAATAATTATTAAATTGGTGAAATGTTGTGTTATACTCCAAACTAAATGCTTAAAATATAGGGCTTTAAAAGTATTGAGAATAAACTGACCATGTTTTTCTCCAATAAAAGAGGATTAACTTGAGCAACTATCTCACTCCATCTCTGAGCATACTCTCAGATAGATTCCTTGTTTCCTTTCTCCAAAACTTGCAACCTTGACCTATTACGTGCAATATCCATATTGAATTTGTATTGCCTAATAAATAAGAACCATTATCATATAGAGTTTTTGAATATTCCTTCAATTTTCTGGCTAAAAAGGGAATGTCCATATGCCCTAGCTAATTAACCACCCCACGCAGAGCTTAATTTAAGGTGGTTTCTAGCACTAGCTACTGATTATGAAACATTGTTATTTCATATTATATTTGACTCCACAAAATTATATTTTAGAAAAATTAAAATTCATTTATTTTAAAATTTATAAATAATCAAAAGATATAATTAGGAAAACCTAATATTTTTTTTTTAATTTTACCCTAAATGATCTTAGGTAGTTCGGAATTCTTCAAAAATCTTAAAAAATTTCAGATTAGTTCGGATGATTGGAGTTTTTTTTTTTTCTTAGTGCTCACCGGCCCTACTTATTGTGCTGGGAGGATTATTATGTCATCCCCTTATGATGCACTTGTTAATTAATTGTTAGTGGTGGCGGTGGTGCATAGATTGATAGGGAGAGATCATGACTCGTTGAGAAATATATATATATATATATATAGAGAGAGAGAGAGAGAGAGAGAGAGAGAGTCCACACACACACTGTATTTCTTAAATCAAGGGCACACAGATGATTGACAATTCAAGGGCACACAGAGAGGAAGAGAAGTATTATATGTTAAAGCAAAGAGATAACTGGTAAAATGAAAGAACAAAAGGATGCTCATAATGCCACCTTTTCTTCATGCTAGTTGGTAGAGGACCTCAATTATTTGAAGTCAAAAGAAACAACAATAATAATAGTGTATTAACTAGTTTAGAGAGGCTGATTGACACATGTTGGTATGATTGATTAGAACATCCACCTTTTAACTACTTGTTGAGTTTTAGTTGAATTTAGCTTCCACGTCTAGCAGAGGATACATATAGACTTTAGCAAGCCAGCCAGGGGGTTGATCACAACTTTTGCTAAAAAGAAGGCTTTAAGGAAGGAAATATGGAGGAAGACACGAAATATTGTATAAAAAAGAGATGATACTTTAGTCTTTAATCGTCTTTAGGGTTTAGGATTGGACCAGGAGGTCATAGCTGATACACACAATCTGAGTAAGCGCAGCCTTCTTGTTTGATTAATTTGATTCAAATAACCTGTTAGGCCTGGCTAGATAGGCACCTTTGTATTTGAATATTAGTTAAACCATATCCATAATTCAAGCTGATTAAATCCCAAAAAACAAAGATAAGAAGGTTGTTTCAAACTCAAACAAGGCAATAAGGGATGATGTAGAATTTGAATAAGCCATCAAACACGAGTAGTTTGTATTGGAACAAACCCTACCATTCTCAAGTTGCCTTGGTTTTGTGCTCAAATGTATACGCTGAGTGTATAGTGGCCCCTCGCCTATAGAGAGCTATGCAAGTAGAAAAAAAAGTAGAGGTAAAAACCTAGCTGTATATGTGTATGCCCAAGGAAGGAGTCGTTGAGGAGATACATAGGAGTTGGACTGGTCTTGGCTCCAATTCCCGGTGCACAATGGTTTCAAATTTGTGTCAGATAAGTACATCTGTATACAGGGAAAGCATAGATTAATTTATTCAGGTCCCAGTTTGAAAAGCATTACTAAAAAACACCCCACTATGAACAAGGTCTGAGTTGTGGTTACCCTCCCAATGCCCTTTCTCTGAGTTCTTTCTGACCCCTTTTTTGGCTTCTGTGACAGGTTACAGAGAGGAGAGCCCCATGTCTATATCATGATTTATGAATTGAGAGATTAGAGTGCACAACAACACATGAAACAAAAGGATATAGGGTAAGCCCTAGGCAAATTATTAAATAATACTATACAATGTTGCACCATTAGGACCTATAAATTTCTTTTTAAGCACTAGTTTAATATTTTAATGTTCAAAAACCTCGCAGATCCAGCACAGACATTAGATTCCCTCTTCTTCTATACAGCTTGTTATGAGAGAGAGACAGGGAGAGCAGTTTTGAGGAGTTGCAGCGAAGGAGGGCCTCTCTTTTTCTTCTGTATCTCACGTACTTGCAGCAAGAGGTTAAGGTAATTTCATTAGCTTTCATTTACTGCTTGTGCTATACTCTAGTTGCATCATAACCGGCTTCTTATGGTCTAAAGAACTTTTGCTTTTACTTGTTTTAATCAAAGAAACAATTTCAATCCTGTTTCTGGAAGCCGCTTTTATGTTTTAGAAGTCTGATATATGAATTGATCACCTATTGTTTCAGAACAAAGCTCGAGTGTTCCACATCTACAACTGTTCATATGTGAACATGAATGGGGTATTCTCTTGGTACATGTTAAAGTGAAACAGTGTATTGGTCAATATATACTCTGAGAGGCAGAAGAAAATAGGTGTATAGTCTGACTGACAGAGGCCCACAGTGAGAGGAGATATGGATGCACACCACATGCAAATTTCTTCTGTGTGAGCCTTACTGTTGCATTCATCTTCTGGCAATAGTTTTTGGTCAGAACTGCTCACTTTAATATCACTGTCAGCTTAAATGGTAGCAAAGAATCAAATCCAATGGAGAAAGGAAGAGCTCACCTTCTTGGCTGCTACATATTTAGCCAAATATGGTTCCTGTAAGGACATGTGATGCAAATAATGAAGGGCCTTTATCACCTCCCAGTCTGTGACTTTACTTAAAGTACAGCTACAGAGAGGTACTAAAGCAGTAAATTCTAGCGGAGAAGAATATTGCCTTCTAAGCATAGCTTTCTAAGAAAAAGTTGCATTCATGGCCATGGATGAAGAAGGATCGCTTGCTGGTAAACTTCCTCAAGAACCCCCTAGTGGCCTCACCATCAAGATTTCTACTTCTGGCAGCAAAATTGGTAAGAACATCTTAACTCCCCTTGGTTGTTCAAATTCAGATTCAACTTCTCCAAACTTGAAAAACTCAATTGAATCATCCCCATGTAACTCTCCACTAGTGTCACCACCTTCATCAGCCTTTGTTTCAGCCTTACAGTCACCATACATATCACCAAGGGCTATAACCCCAAAACCCCAAGAGAACCCAGCCCCACCTGAGAACCCAACACCAGTCTCCCACTCCTCACCACCATTCTCATCATACCGTGGTTCACAATCAGATGACATACCAAGCAGCTCTTACACTCCCCCATCAGACCAATATGAATATTCTGATGACCCCACAGAGGCCAAGCTCAAGTATGTTACCTGTGTTCCGGTCCCAGATCCTGCTCCTCCTAGAATCTCATTCTCTTTTCCAGTCCCACGCATTTCCTTCAAAGGGCCTGTTTCTCCAGCTTCCAATGCCAAACTCAGGAGCTGTGATGTTTACATTGGCTACCATGGTCAGAATCCTAATCTTATGCGCTTCTGTAAGTGGCTTAAATCAGAGCTAGAGCTTCAGGGAATTGTTTGCTTTGTTGCGGATAGAGCCAAGTACTCGAATACTCAGAGCCATGAGATTGCTGACAGAGTTATCTGTTCTGTGACTTATGGAGTTGTGGTTGTGACTAACTCTAGCATCCTCAATCATCCCAGCTTGGAGGAGATTAGATTCTTTGCTCAAAAGAAGAACTTGGTTCCAATTTTCTTCAACACCGGCCTTGCTGAGATCACAGGTCTTCTCAACTGCAACTCAATTGACAAAGAGTGTAGAGAAGTGATTGACGGACTAGTGAAGTCTAATGAGTTGAAGCTGGAGGTCAATGAGGGTAATGGGAGGAGCTGTGTAGCTAAAGCTGCTGGGATATTAAGAGCAAAGCTCGGGCGAAAGAGTGTGGCCGAGAAAGCTGCAGAAGGATTTGAGGAGATTCCATTTCCAAGGAACAAATGTTTTGTAGGACGAGAGAAGGAGATTATGGAGATTGAAACTGCATTATTTGGATGTACTGATAGTTCTGAACAGGATTATGCTGTGCCGATCATTAAAGGAGAAACCAGTGGGCAATCTGAGGGCCTTGCAGATGAAGAAAGTGATACTTTTAGCAGCAGCCGAGGAGGGAGATTTATTAATTTGGAATTGGGAGGGAAGTGCAAAGAACCGACATTGGAGGCTTGGGTGGAACCAGTTACGGGAAGGAATTCGTTGAAGAGATCAAAGTACAAGAAATCGAAAAGTGGGAATTACAAGACCCTGGATAGCAGTGTGTTTTGCATAAATGGCGTTACAGGCATTGGAAAGACAGAACTTGCACTTGAATTTGCTTATAGATATTCTCAGAGGTACAAAATGGTCTTGTGGGTTGGCGGGGAAGCTAGATATTTCAGGCAGAACTTACTGAATCTATCACAGAATTTGGGGTTGGATGTGAGTGCTGATGCCGAGAAGGAAAGAGGAAGGATTCGAAGCTTTAAAGAGCAAGAAAATGAAGCATTTGAGAGAGTCAAAAGGGAATTGTTTCGAGACATGCCATATCTGCTCATTATTGACAACCTTGAGACAGAAAGAGAATGGTGGGAAGGGAAGGATCTGCATGATTTGATTCCAAGGAACACTGGAGGGACACATGTGATCATCACAACAAGACTATCCAAGACGATGAACTTTGACATAATGCAGCTGCCACCGTTGGAATTGACTGATGCAATGGTCTTAATGAGAGGAAAAAGGAGAAGAGATTATCCAACTGAGGAACTTCAATTTCTCCATAAATTTGATGAGAAATTGGGAAGGTCGAACTTTGGCTTGTGGTTGGTTGGGTCACTTCTTTCTGAGCTTGCAATTTCTCCATGTGCACTTTTTGAAGCTGTGAACCAAGTTCCGCTTGAAGATGGTTCTACTTACTCCTACATGAGCATGAGTGATGAGCATTACTGTAAGAGCAATCCTTTCCTAATGAAACTTCTCCATTTCAGTTTCATTATCTTGCAGCAAACCGATGGAAGAAAAAACCTTCTTGCCTTAAGAATGCTTCTTGTTGGTGCTTGGTTTGCCCCAGCTCCCATTTCAGCAACTTTGCTGGCCACTGCTGCTAAGAATATGCCCGCAATTGGAAATGGATTCAGAAAATGGACCAAATGCGTGAGCCTCGCATTTTCTTGCTGCTCTGGGTGTGGATTAGCACCCCAAAGCGAAGAAGATGCAGCCACTCTTCTTGTTAAACTAGGCTTAGCACGAAGAGTCAACAGACAGCCAGGTTGTTGGATTCAATTCCACCCAATAACTCAAGTTTTTGCAAGAAGAAAAGAAGGTTTATCCGCAGCCAAGGCTACAGTCCAGGGAGTGAGGAAAGTTGGCAATCCATCCATCAACACAAACCATCTATGGGCATCTGCATTCCTTGTCTTCGGATTCAAATCCGAGCCTCCGCTTGTTCAACTGAAGGCTATTGATATGGTTTTGTACATAAAGAAGACAGCTGTGCCGCTAGCAATTAGAGCCTTCACAACGTTCTCAATATGTAATTCAGCATTGGAGCTTTTAAAGGTGTGCACTAATGTGCTTGAAGAAGTAGAGAAGTCATTTGTATCGCAAATACAGGACTGGTGTCATGGTTCACTTTGTTGGAAAAGGAACATTCATGGTCATCAAAGGGTAGATGAATATTTGTGGCAAGATGTGACATTGTTGAAGGCTAGCTTGCTTGAGACTAGAGCAAAGTTGCTGCTTAGAGGTGGTCATTTTGATGGTGGTGAAGAGCTGTGCAGGACTTGTATAAGCATCCGGACAGTGATGCTTGGTCACGATCATGCTCAAACATTGGCTGCCCAGGAAACACTAGCAAAGTTGGTTAGAATGAGAAGCAAAGTATGATCCTAGTGATCTCTATCAATGAAAGAATGGATTATCAGATGCCATGGAGAGCTCAGTTTTGTTCACATCGTAATCATGTTTTTAGCTAGAAACATAACCATTAAGTTGCTCATAATGTAGCTTTCTCCACTGCACATCATAACATTTACTTCAAGTTGATGAAACCTCAATTTGTTTGTCACTTTCTGTATATTTTGCATGACAAGATGTTCAATTAGGATTTTTATTTTTTTGATTCCTTGGAAGTGTGGATTAGATTTTAGAAATTGAAACAAGAACACATCTTGGATGTAACCCATGAAAGCAGAGGGATTGAAAAGGACAGGAAATCTGAATTCTCAAAGTTCTGAAGGCACCCCATTGTAGTAGATAGAAGGTGTCTGGTCTACACTCTACAATGACAGCTCTGGTAACGAAACCAATTCTCATCAGTACACAGATTAAGAAATTAAGGCACTGAAGTTGTTTCTTGAGATCATAGGTATCTGCAATTCACATTTGTTTTAGCTACATGGCTAAAATAAGTTCATCTTCATCTTTTAATAATGGAGTATGGAAATGAAAATCAGTTAAAAAAAATGAAGGATTGAAATTGAATCCTTATATTTCTTCCAGAGCAGGGCTGCCACTTCTAACAGATGCCTACAGGAATATACATTACTGGAACATTTTTGATAAATCAAATCTATGGATTTTTTTTTTCAGCATCAAGTCTGGAACAATTATTCATATGAAGTGCATACAATATGCTGACCTGATCACAAATTTCCTTGTAGATCAAGGTTGAAACTGTTGTTAAAAGATATATATAGAGAACTTAACTTAGTTAACAAAGAACACAAACCGAATAACAATGAGCAAAATAATATTTCATTAGGTTACTATCATCTCTCAACTTTTATTTATAGATTAAATTAAACAATACAAGATCACAAAAGATAAAAATCATAACAATTATAATCTCTTTTATCTAAGGAATTATGTAACTGACTAGACTTATCCTAGATAAGCTTAAATCTAAAGAATGAAAAAGAATAAACAACATCAAGATAATGATGTCATTAACAGATAGATAGTATTAAAGAAAAACCATAGCTGAATAACAAACTTTCAGCTTTGGTGCCATAACTTCAACGGACTCCTCTTTGGTTTCAAAGCTACACATTCCAATCATATCCCTTAGAGCTTCAAATCTGTTTTTAACTAGAAGGCTTGGTAAACAAGTATGCTAATTGTTCTTTTAAGGTGCAATAGAGTAACTCTAGTTCCCATTCTTGCTGAAATTGTGTAATAGCATGAAACTTGATCTTCATATACTTGGTCATGTCATGAAAAACAAATTTTTTTTGAAATAGCTATTGCTAAAGTGTTATCACAGAATAATTTTATAGGACTTCGTTGATCAAAGTATAGATCAGTTAACATTTTTCTTAACCAGATTAATTGCTTTGCTGCCACATATGTTGCTATGTATTCTGCTTCTACAGTAGAGTGTGCAACCACTGATTGCTTTTTTGAGTTCCAATAGAAAATGCTTTCTCCCATAGCAAAACAATAGCCTGAGGTGCTCATCATTTTTTCATCACTTCCAGCCCAGTCATTGTAAACAAAAACCAACAAGTTTAACAAAACTAGATTTCACAAAATGCATGTCAAACTCTACGGTCCCTTTTAGATATCTTAGAACTCTCATGGCTGCCACAAAATGGATTTGACTTGGACCTTACATGAACCTAGATAGGTAATTGACAACAAACACAATGTCTGGACGTGTAGTAGTTAAATATAACAAGCTTCCAACTAAACTTCTATAGGCTTTACCATTTATTTTGGGTGCTCCATCATTTTTTATTAGCTTTTGTCCCAATACCATAGGTGCACTAACTAGTTTGTAATTTTCCATCACAAATTTATTTAGTAGCTTCAAAGTAAACCTTTTCTGACATAAAAAGTAACCTTGCATAGACTGAGTTACCTCTATGCCTAAGAAATATGTCAGCAGACCAAGTTCATTCATCTTAAACTTATCTTTCATGTTGGCTTTAAACTCCTCTACAAGTTGCTCCTTATCTCTTGTAATCACTAAATCATCTACATATACTGACATAATCAGTTTATGTTTATCAACATACTTCATATACAAAGTTACTTCATTCATACTCTTTTCAAAGCTTAAGCTTAAGAGATGACTATCCAATCTACTGTATCAGGCTCTAGGAGCCTGTTTAAGTCCATACAAAGCCTTCTTTAGCAAATAAACCTTGTTTGATGTAATCTTTTTTTCAAACCCATCAAGTTGTTCAACATATATTTCTTCATTTAGAACACCGTTAAAAAAATATAGACTCGACATCCAATTGAAAGATGTACCAAACACTTTGTACAACTAAAGCAAGCAAAAGCTTTATTGTATCAAGCCTAAATACTGGAGCAAATATGTCAGTGAAATCAATACCTGGTTTGTGAATACCCCTTTACTACAAGTTTTGCTTTGTACTTGTTGATATTTCCATATGCATTTAATTTAGTTTTGAAAATCCACTTCATACCTATTACTTTCTTATGAACTGGTCTGTCAACCAGTATCCAGGTTTCATTATTTTTTATCATAGTGAGCTCCTCCTTCATTGTTGTTGTTCAAACTTGTGAACTAATTGCTTCTTCAAAATTTATTGGTTCTGTTTCAGCAACATTGCACTTGCTGTAAATATCAGCTAACGACCTTATCCCCCTTACTGGTTTGTAATCGACAACATCATCCTCTACAACATCTATTTTGATTTGCTGCTTCTGTTTTGACCCTTTAATTAACGTATTTTCCTAGTTTCATGTAATACTTTCTGCAACTTTTACATCTCTAACAATCATAACCTTGTTAATTTCAGATCATAGATTTTATAGGCCTTAGATTTAGTGTTATAGCCTATAAGAATTCCTACATCAGCTTTTTGATCAAGTTTTCTCCTCTTAACTTTAAATTTCAAGACATAACAAAGGTTGTCAAAAACTTTAAAATGATCAACATTGGGTTTTAGAACCATACTAGATTTCATAGGGAGTTTTGTCTGCCATAACTCTTGTGGCCATATGATTTAGAAGGTAGGATATTGTGTTCACTGCCTCTGCCTAGAATTTTAATGGCATTTTCTTCTCATATAGCAAACATCTTGCCATCTCCATCAATGTTTGGTTTCTCGTCTCACTGACTCCATTCTGCTGTGGAGTATAAGGCACTATTAGCTGATGTTTGATCCTTTTTTTTGCCAAATATCCCTCAAATTATCGAGAGGTATACTCAGTCTCATTGTTAGACCTCAACATCTTTAGTTTGTTTCATGTTTCTAACTCAACTGCTATTTTAAACCTCACAAACTCAGTAAACACATCAACCGTGAATTTAAGAAAGTAAACCCAGCAAAACCTATTATAGTCATAAATAAATAGTATAAAGTACTTTGAACCATTCAAAGATTCATTTTGCATGGGACCACACACATCTGTGTGTACTGACTGGAGTTTTAGTGAAGCTCTAAATGTATTATCAGGAAAAACATTTCTTGTCTGCTTTCCTAACTGATAGGCTTTACAAATATCATTTTATTCTTTTATTTTTGGTAAACCAGAGGCCATCTGTAGATCAACCATCCTTTTTAAGGTTGCATGATTGAAATGCCCCAACCTTTTTGTGTCATAGAACAGAATCATTATCAACAAAAGTGTTAGTACTCAAATAGACTTATTTCCAATCAACATTAAAACTCTTGTTTATCATCTTAACAAATAGCAGTAATATTCTTTTTTTTTCTTCAATGTCGCACATTTCATCATTATAAACAATGAGTAACCAGATTCAATTAGTTTCCCTATACTAACTAAATTATGATTAATCTTAGGTACATAAAATACATTTTTTAGAGATTTTGTACCTGACATAGTTTCTACTTCAACCACACATTTTCCCTCAACCTTCATATAGTCTTCATTACCAATTCTGACTTTGGACATATAGCTTTTGTCCAAATCCTTAAATAAACTTAAATCTGCAGTCATGTGATTAGTACAACCACTATCTAAGCCATAATAAATTGTTTACATTTGTTGTGTTACACATTTCTTCTATTGTAGCCATGAATAAAAGGTCTTTCTTGGCTTCTGTATTTTCTGAAAAATCTTTAGATGTGACCAAATTGCTTGCAACTTCTACATTGTGCATTTTTTAGCCAACAATAAGCTTCAAGATGATTTGTTTTCATGCAGAATTTGCAAGGAGGGAAGTGTTCTCTCCTCTCTTTCTTTCTAGTGATGTTGTTGTTCTATTGCCAGTTATTTGATTGCCAACCTCTCCCCTTTTCCTTTTTTCCTTCTTGATTGCTCCTGTAAATGTTCTTAGCCCTACTCTTTTCTTTTGAAACTGCAACAAGGGCTCATTCATTTGTGCCTTCTTGTCTGTAAGCTTGCATTTGCTCCACTGCTTATAATGCATTCATTAACTCTTGAAGACTTATATCTAAGAAGTCCTTTGAATCTTCTAGAGAGAATTTTATGCTCAAATTTCTCTTGTAAACTTACCAGAACTTTCTCCACTACCCTTGAATCAGGAAAATCTTCCCTGATAAGTCTCACTTGATTCATAATTTTTGAAATTTGAGAGGAGAAGTCTTTGATAGTCTCAGTCTCCTTCATCTTTATACCTTCAAACTGTCTTCTGAGATTCAAGATTTGCATATTTCTAGACTTCTCATCTTCATGAAAATCAGCTTTTAACTTATCCCATTTTTTTTGGCAGATTGACAAGCCATTATGGTGATTGGTGAAGATTTCTTCACTCACAACATTATAAAGATATGTAAAAGCTTTGTACCACTTTGCCTTTTCTTCATTAAAAAAACTTCATCTATGCAATTATAGAGTCGGTTGCTTATCATTCTCTATTATTTCCCTCAAGTCAAAAGCTTTAAGATAAGTTTCCATTTTAACAGCCTATGCACCATAATTTTATCAGATCTTGTGAAAATACTGCTTTATTTATTCCTAGTTTACATATAACAGCAGAGGGTTATATATATATAGAGCTTATGAAGCTATTTTAAGAATATTATTACGAGCCTATAATCTTGCAGAATTAAATACAATGAATCAAAGTAATTAGGAATATACAGCTCATTGACACCCCCCCTCAAGTTGGAGCATATATGTTGCTCATGCTCAACTTGCTAAGTGAGTTGTGAAATACTTTGCCTGTGACAGCTTTAGTGAGGACATCTGCAAGTTGATCTTCGGATTTAATAAATGACACCTGATGATCTTTGCCTCGAGTTTCTCCTTGATGAAATGTCTATCAACTTCAACATGTTTGGTTCTATCATGTTGTACTGGATATGTGCAATGTCTATTGCAGCTTTGTTGTCACAATTCAGTTGCATGGCATGATTGGGTTTGAACCCCAATTCCCCCAATAAATTCCTTATCCAGAGTAGCTCACCTACTCTGTGTGCCATACCTCGATATTCTGCTTTAGCACTTGATCTTGACACTACGTTTTGTTTTTTACTTCGCCAAGATACTAGATTGCCTCCCATAAAGGTAAAATATCCAGATGTAGATCGTATGTCAGTAACAGAGCCTGCCCAGTCTACATCAATGTGACCCTCAATATCTAAATGACCATGTCGTGAGAACATCAATCCTCTTCCAGGAGCTGACTTCAAGTATCTCAGAATTCGGTTTACCGCATCCATATGGGCTTCACTTGGTGCATGTATGAACTGACTTACCACACTTACGACATATGTTATATTAGGTCTAGTGTGTCCTAGATAAATCAACTTACCTACAAGGCGTTGATATCTTTCTTTTTTGGTGGGTACCTGATCAGGATATCCACCAAGTTGATGATTCAACTCCGTTGGCGTGTCTGCTGGTTTACTAGCTAACATTCCAGTGTCAGTTAAAATGTCAAGGATATATTTCCGTTGTGATAGAAATATTCCTTGTTTAGAACGAGCCACTTTGATGCCTAAAAAATACTTTAAAGCACCAAGATCTTTCATTTCAAACTCACTTGCCAAGTGTCGCTGCAGTGCTGCCTTTTCCTCTCGGTCATTCTCTGTAACT
>Ga0307511_10004881_pt1 | contig 13697 bp, 9 predicted proteins | sample 13_EM_MG_FD_200266 | JGI IMG/M metagenome (GOLD analysis project Ga0307511, IMG submission 200266) | Populus trichocarpa ectomycorrhiza microbial communities from riparian zone in the Pacific Northwest, United States - 13_EM | ecosystem: Host-associated > Plants > Roots > Unclassified | place...
CGCCGGCGCGATCTTCCAGACCGCCATCATCAGCGGGTAGTTCCACGGCGTCACCTGCGCGCACACCCCGACCGGCTCGCGCCGCACGAACGAGGTGTGGCCGGGCATGTACTCGCCGGCCGACTTGCCCTCCAGCACCCGGGCCGCGCCGGCGAAGAAGCGGAGTTGGTCCACGACCACCGGCAGTTCCTCGGATGCCGTGAGCGCCAACGGTTTTCCCGTGTTCTCGCACTCGACGCGGACCAGCTCGCCGGCCCGGCTCTGCACCGCGTCGGCGATCTTCAGCAGCGCCAGCTGGCGCTGGGCCGGCGTGGTGTCGCGCCACGCCTCGAAGGCCGCCTTCGCTGCGTGCAGCGCACCGTCGACGTCCGCCGCGGCAGCCACCGGCGCGGTGCAGTAGGGCTGGCCCGTCGCCGGATCCACGATGTCCGCGCGCTGTTCGGAGGCCGAGTCGACGTGCGCCCCGTCGATGAAGTGGTGCAGCTGTCGCATCGCGACTCCCTGCGGTCCCGAGTGGCGGAGGAGCGGGATGGCGGTAAACATATGAGACCATATGTCATATGGCAAGAGCCTGAGGCAGGATTGACGCCGGCGGCGGTCGGAGGTGGCGCCGGGGGCTGGTGTCGAGAAGGGCGAGGGTGGGTATGGGGCAGGCGAGGTCGCACGTGTTCGCGCCGCTGGGCGACCTCGGGCGGGCCGAGGCGGTGACGGCGCGGCTGGTGGACGCCATCTCGATGGGGCTGCTGGCCGACAGGGAGCAACTGCCGAGCGAGGCGGAGCTGGCCGGGCAGTTCGGGGTGGCGACGGTGACCGTCCGGGAAGCGCTGGTGGCGCTGAGACAGCAGGGGCTGGTGGAGACGAGACGGGGGCGTGGTGGCGGAAGTTTCGTCATCACCCCGAGCGACGGATCGCCGGCATCGTGGCGGCAGAGCCTGAGGGAGGTGTCGCTGAGCGAGCTGAGGGATATCGGGGACCACTACCTGGCGGTGGCAGGGGCGGCGGCGAGGCTGGCAGCGGAGCGGAGCTCTCCGGAGGACGTGGAGCGGCTGCGGTTGGCGACGGAAGACCTCCGAAAGGCCAACACCGCGGGGAAAGGCCGTGAAACCCGGGCCCGGGAGTTGGCGGCGGCCAGGGCGGAGCGGCAGTTCCATCTGGAGGTGGCGGCGGCGGCGCAGTCGCCGAGGCTGACGCACCAGGAGATCCAGTTGCAGGGGGAGCGGGGCGGGCTGCTGTGGCTGCCGCCCAGCGCGAACGCGCACGAGGAGCACCGGGCGATCACGGAGGCGATCGCCCACCAGGACGGGGAGCTGGCCCGGAAGCTGACGGAGGAGCACATCCTCCAGGCGGTGGACCGGCTGGCGGACATGCACCTGGACCTGCTGGAGCCCTAAGCTTTCCCAACCCGGAGCAGCCGAGGTGGGCATGAAACGCGAAGACGAGGTCGTGGAACACGTCTCGGTGATCGTCGAGGACGTCTTCGACCGGCTCAAGCCGGTGCTGGTGGCGGTGGAGTCGCTGCTGGACGAGGTGGACGAGGTGCGGGCCGAGGACCTGGACCGGGTCCGGCCGCAGGTGGTCGACGCGCTGGGTGGCCTGGTGATCGGGGCCGGCTATGTGGCGGCGCCGCATGTGTTGGCCGACCAGGAGTACGGGTTCGAGTGGTGGACGGCGACGGGCCCGAAGCCGGAGCAGCTGTTCATCAGCCTGGAGCCGGGCAGCGCCAACTTCCTGGACTACACAAGGCAATCCTGGTTCACGGTGTCCAGGGACACCGGCCGCAGACACGTGAACGGACCGTACGTGGACTACCTCTGCACGGACGAGTACACGCTCACCTTCACGGTCCCGGCACAACGCAACGGCGAGTTCGCGGGAGTGGTGGGGGCGGACGTGTTCGTGCGGGAATTCGAGCACGCGTTGCAGCCGAGGCTGCGCCACCTGGGATCGCGAGCGGCCCTCGTGAACGCCCAGGGCCGGGTGATCGTCTCCAACAGCGCCCGGCTGCCGACGGGTTCCCTGATGCGGGACGCGGACGTGCCGGCCTGGTGGAGCGCCGGCGCGCAGGCACGCGCCGGCGTTCGTCGCTGTGGAGACGCCCCGATCGTCCTGGTGACCTAGAGGCCGAGCGCCGCGGTGACGGCGGCGGCGTTGGGCGGCACGACGGCCTTGGGCCCGATCCGGTCGGCCACGGCGTCGAGTGTCTTCAGCCCGTCGCCGGTGATCAGCAGCACGGTGTCGGCGTCCGGGTCGAGCTGTCCGGTCTCGATGAGCTTCTTGGCGGTCGCCACGGTCACGCCGCCGGCGGTCTCGGCGAAGATGCCCTCGGTCCGGGCCAGCAGCCGGATGCCCTCGACGACCTCCTCGTCGGTGACGTCCTCGACGGCGCCGCCGGTGCGGCGCACGGTGTCCAGCACGTACGGCCCGTCGGCGGGGGCGCCGATGGCCAGCGACCGGGCGATGGTGTCGGGCCGAACCGGCGACACGACGTCGGTGCCGGCCTTGTAGGCGGCGGAAACCGGGGAGCAGCCGGTGGCCTGGGCGCCGAACACCCGGTACGGCGTGGCGTCCACCAGACCCAGCTCGCCGAGCTCGCGGAAACCCTTGTCCACCTTGGTCAGCTGCGAGCCGGAGGCGACCGGCACCACGATCTGGCCGGGCAGCCGCCAGCCGAGCTGCTCGGCGACCTCGTAGGCCAGGGTCTTGGAGCCCTCGGCGTAGTACGGCCGGACGTTGACGTTCACGAACGCCCAGTCCTCGTGCTCGGCGGCGAGCTGGGTGGCCAGCCGGTTCACGTCGTCGTAGTTGCCGTCGACGGCGATCAGCGCGCCGTCGTACACGGCGGTGGTGAGGATCTTGGCCTTCTCCAGCGAGGACGGGATCAGCACGACCGACTCCCAGCCGGCGCGGGCGGCCGCGGCGGCCACGGCGTTGGCCAGGTTGCCGGTGGAGGGGCAGGCCAGCACCTTGAAGCCGAGCTGGCGGGCGGCGGCCAGGGCCACCGCGACGACGCGGTCCTTGAACGAGTGCGTGGGGTTGCCGGTGTCGTCCTTCACCCACAGGTTGCGCACGCCGAGCGCGGCGCCGAGGCGGTCGGCCTTGACCAGGCGGGTCAGGCCGGGCTCGGTGTTGGGGTGGGACTGCACGTCGGTGGGCACCGGCAGCAGGTTGCGGTAGCGCCAGATGGACTTGGGGCCGGCCTCGATGTCCTCGCGGCGGACGCGGCCGAAGTCGTAGGCGACCTCGAGGGGGCCGAAACACTCGCTACAGGCGAACTCCGCGGCGAGCGGGATCTGGTGGCCGCACTCCCGACAGCTCAGGGCGCGTGCCGGCCCGAGGTTGAAGCCGGAGGTGGTGCGGGCGTCGACAGTCGAAGTCATGGGAGGCGTCTCCTCATCTTTCCCACGTGTGGGTCGGAATTGGCACCGTGATCGACACACGTGAAGAAGTGTGTCGCCGGTTGCCGGGGCTTCAACGGGCCGTTCCCTCTGCCCCTCTGGATGAGCGGTGTTCAGTTGTGACCTGCACGGTACGGCACCGCAACGCGCGTACGCCAGTTGGCCGCCCAGCATGCGGGAGCGGATGGGCTGTCAGGGGGACGTGGCAGGATGACCGCGTGAGTGCCGCCCCCGAACCGCTGCTGCTCGTGCTCGGCGACGAGGAACTGCTGGTTGAACGGGCCGTGCGGACCGCGCTGGCCACGGCCCGCCAGGCCGATCCGTCGGCCGACCTGACGCGCGTGCGGGTGACTGACCTCACCCCGCCCGAGCTGGCCGAGCTGCTCAGCCCGTCGCTGTTCGCGGAGGGCCGGGTGGTGGTGCTGGAGGGCGCGCAGGAGGTCGGCAAGGAGATCGCCGAGGCGGTGCTGTCCTACGCCAAGGAGCCGGCCGACGGCATCGTGCTGCTCGTGCTGCACACCGGCGGCGGCCGGGCCAAGGTGGCCAAGGACCTGCCGGGCGCGCTGAAGAAGGCCGGCGCCGCGGTGGTGGAGTGCTCGAAGATCACCAAGCCGGCCGACCGGGACGCGTTCGTGCGCGAGGAGGTGCGCCGGGCCGGCGGCAAGATCGATCCGGCCGGGCTGGCCGCGCTGGTCGAGACCGTGGGCACCGATCTGCGGGAGCTGGCCTCTGCCGCCTCGCAGCTGGTGTCCGACAACGACGGCCGGGTGGACGAGGCGGCGGTGCGCCGCTACCACCAGGGCAAGGCCGAGGTGACCGGCTTCGCCGTCGCCGACCTGGCCGTGGTGGGCGACCGGGCCGGCGCGATGGAGGCGCTGCGCTGGGCCATGCAGCTCGGCGTGGCCCACGTGCTGGTGGCCGACGCGCTGGCCGAAGGGGTGCGCACGGTGGCCAAGGTGGCCTCGGCCGGCCGGGGTGACCCGTTCCGGATGGCCGGCGACCTGGGCATGCCGCCGTGGAAGGTGAAGCGGGCGCAGGGCCAGGCCCGCGGCTGGACGCCGGCCGGGCTGGCCGAGGCGATGCAGGTCGTGGCGGCGCTGAACGCCGATGTGAAGGGTGTCGCCGCCGACGCGGACTACGCGCTGGAGCGGGCGGTGCTGCGGGTGGTCGCGGCGCACCAGATGGGCTGACCAGCGCATTGTTCGCCATTCATCTCTAGGCCCAACGGGGCAATAAACGGCCCTTGAGGTGGCTGCCCGATAGGGCAGTCTCCCATGTCACGGCCCGTCACCGGTGATCTCCGGCGTATCGTCGAGGCGTCGGGCGAGATTGGCCGGAATTGTGTTCTTCCGGGGCGGTTCGTGACGTAGTTTGGGGGCGTTCGAGCAGTCCGACGCGGATATGTGACGGACTCTCATAGCATTTCGCGGCTTCAAAAGCCGATATCTTCGTGCACGCGCAGTGAACGTACACAGTTGACTCTCGAGGCCCATATGGTCCGTCTGGGGGAGTGGTGTGCCGGGCGGGGGCCGCGACCGTGGATCGAGGTCGAATGCGCAAGCTCTTACCTTTGTTGTCAGCGTTGTTGATGATCGTCGCCCAAGGCCAGATCGCGCAGGCCCAGACCACCCAGGCCCAGAGCAGCCAAGCCCAGCCGGCCGGCTCGGGCTGGCGGGTGGTGAACGGCCAGGTGGCATGGACGTCGCCCAACCCGCTGACCGGCGACGCGGCGGTGGAGTTCTGGTCCGGCGGCAAGCTCATCGGCCGGGCGCAGCCCTCCCAGGACAACCGCACGTTCTCCTTGCCCGGCAAGCAGTTGGGCGACATCAGCAAGGTGGAGGTCCGGGCCGGCGGCCGACGGCTGGACGCCCCGGGCCCGAGCTTCGGGCCCAACCAAACCCCGGCCGGCCTGCCGCCGCTACAGCCCGCGGGCGCGGTGGATCCTGGCACTCCGGGGTCGTACCAGACGGTGACCGGCGAGTACTCGCTCGACTCGGTCAAGCTGCCCGGACTCGACCAGCCGGTCGAGATGCGGGCCGTGGTCGTGGCGCCGCGCAACGCCCCGGGCAACCGCCCGCTGGTGCTGTTCCTGCACGGCCGTCACCAGGCCTGCTACGACCCGACCAACCCCGACAACCAGCCGTTCACCTGGCCGTGCCCGGCCGGCACCCTGCCGATTCCGAGCTACCGCGGCTATCTCCAGACTCAGCAGCTGCTGGCGTCGCAGGGCTACGACACCGTCTCCATCTCGGCCGACGGCGTCAATGCCCTGGACTACCAGACCGCGGACGGCGGCGCGCAGGCCCGCTCGTCGCTGGTCCGGCTGCACCTGGCGCACTGGGCGGACTGGGCCGGCGCGGGCCGCGCCTCGGCGCCGCAGATCGTCAAGGACGCTCCGGTCGCGGACATGTCGAAGGTGCTGCTGGTCGGGCACTCCCGCGGTGGCGAGGGTGTCAACCAGGCGGCCCTGGACAGCCTGGCCCCGCCGCCGTTCGACTCGGGCTACTCGGGCCCGGTCCGGTGGACGATTCGCGGCGACGTGTTCATCGCGCCGACGATCTTCGGCCAGAACCCCACCCCGGACGTGCCGTCGGTGACCTTCCTGCCCGGGTGCGACGGAGACGTGTCCGACCTCCAGGGGCAGCAGTACATCGACTCGACGCGGGGCGTCAGCCGGGGCAAGGCCCTGCACAGCGCCCTGTACATCGCCGGCGCGAACCACAACTTCTTCAACTCGGAGTGGACTCCGGGCGTGGCCGTGGCCCCGGCCGTGGACGACTACTTCTCCGGCGGCGACCCGAATCCGCTCTGCGACCCCGGTCAGCCGGCCCGGCTGACCGACACCCAGCAGCGCGCGGTCGGCGCGACCTATGTCGCCGCGGCCGCGCGTCTGTTCATCGACCACGATCTGCGGGTGCAGCCGCTGCTGGACGGGTCCGGCGTGCGGGCGCCGTCGGCCGATCCGGCCCGGGTGCTCGCCTCGGCCCTGGGGGCGAACCGCACGCCGGTGGTGATCCCGGACGCCACCACCAAGATCAGCGGCAGCGGCAAGCTGTGCGACGAGATCAACACCGCCGATGCCTGCCTGCCGGAGGCCGACCGGTTCAAGTCGCCCAACACCGTGCCGCTCACGCCGGCCCCCACCGAGGCCGGCCGGTCCGCGGTGGACGTGAGCTGGTCGTCGGCCGGCGCGGCGGCGGTGATCCAGCCGCCGAAGCCGGTGTGGCTGGTCGGGGACCAGTCCCTGGCGCTGCGGATGATCGTCCCGGAGAACTCGACGGGCACCGCGTTCGACGTGGCGGCCGTGGACGCGGGAGGCCACCGGATCAAGCTCGGCAAGGTCACGGTGAACGGCCTGCCCGGCGTCGAGCGCACGAAGTCGTACTGGGCCCAGGAAGTGCGCGTGCCGGTGCCGCCCCTGCTCCAGGTGGCCAAGCTCGAACTGGTCCCGTCGACCGGCGGCGGCGAGGCCTGGCTGCTCGACGCCCACGGCTGGCGGCCCGGCCTGCCCGACCCGGACCCGGCCCCGCTGACCCGGGTCGACGTCGGCCTGCTGTCGACCCCAGAGGGGGACTCGGGCTCGAAGACCTACCAGATCCCGGTGACCGTGACCGGGAACGCCGGCGGTGCGCTGAAGGTGTTCCAGAGCGACCCGGCCGGGCGGGTCTGGACGGAGAAGGACCTGACGCTCGCGCCGGGGCAGCACACGGTGGACCTGTCCACGACCGTGGTCGGGAACACCCGATGGAGCGGGGACTACCTCGTCGGCGCGGTCATCAAGGCGGCCAAGGGCGCGGTCGTGGGCTCCTACCAGGGCGGGGTGAAGGTGACCAACGACGATCCGGCGCCCACGGTCACCCTGACGCCGTCGGCGTCCGTGGTCGCGGGCGGCACCCTGACCTGGCACGCGTCGCTGTCCGCGGCGGCCGACACGGACATCTACTTCGTCGGCCGGTTCGTGGCCCCGACGACCGGGCCCGAGCTGACGACCACGGACCTGGATCCGGCCTGGCTGAAGTCGCAGGGCGTCGATCCGCTGCCGTCACGGCCGCTGTCGGCGGTGGGCCCGATCTGGGTGCAGCAGGTGGTGTTCGCCGGGACCACCGATGCTGATCTCACGTTGCCGACCGTGTCTCACACCCCGCCGGACCCGGACAAGCACGTGGCGCTGCACTTCGCGACCTACCCGGAAGGCCTGGGCGTCGACACCGTGGTGACCGGCACGGTCACCGGGGCCTGACCGCCAACGCGATGAAGGGGCCCTTCCTGGCGTCCAACGCCAGGAAGGGCCCCTTCATCACACGAACGCGCGTGCTCAGCCGATCTTGTTCACGGCCGCGGCGAGCGCGGACTTCTTGTTGGCGGCCTGGTTGGCGTGGATGACGCCCTTGCTGGCCGCCTTGTCCAGGCTGCGAGAGGCGGCGCGGACCAGCTCGACGGCCTTGTCCTTGTCACCGGCGGCGACGGCCTCGCGGACCTTGCGGACGGCGGTCTTCACACCGGACTTGACCGCCTTGTTGCGCAGGCGAGCGGCCTCGTTGGTCTTGATCCGCTTCTGCTGCGACTTGATGTTCGCCACGCGTCTACCTCTCAGTTCACTACGACTGGTTCGTGTCGCACTTCACACGGCACCCGGAGACCGGGTTTTCCTCCACGGCGGAACGCCGCACGACACGAGCAGTCAGTCTAACGCACCGTGAACGGCGCCTGCGCACTGCCCACGACCACGCTGTACGCACCCTTCTCGACCTCGCGCTTGCCGGTGGCGTCCACGTCGCCGACGGTGACCGCGAGCTTGCTGACGTCGAACGTGACCTGCACGGTCTTCGACTCACCGGGCTTGAGGTCCACGCGCGTGAAGCCGACCAGCCGCTTGTCCGGCACGAGCACCGGGCTGACTGGCTGGTGCACGTACACCGGCACGACGTCGGTGCCGGCCACCGTGCCGGTGTTGGTGACGGTCACCGACACCGTCTCCTTGCCGTCGGCCCGCACGGTCGGGGCGCTCAGAGTCGGCGCGGAGGTGGTGAAGGTGGTGTAGGACAGGCCGTAGCCGAACGGGAACAGCGGGTCGTAGCCGGAGCTGGGACCGCCGTTGGTGCCGGGCAGTTGGTCGTAGGACATCGGCTCGTCGCCGACGGTCTTCGGCCACGACACCGACAGCTTGCCGCTCGGGTTGGCCTTGCCGAACAGGATGTCGGCCAGCGCGTGCCCGCCCTCGGAGCCGGGCAGCCAGTCGGCGAGCAGGGTGGGCGCATTGGCCACGGAGCCCAGCACCAGCGGCCGGCCCAGCATCAGCACCACGACCACCGGCTTGCCGGTGGCCTTGAGCGAGTCCACAAGGGACTGCTGGGCGGCGGTCAGGGCCGGGTTCTCGTTGTCGTTCGGGCCTTCGGCCCCGGCCTTCTCGCCCAGCACCACCACGACGGCGTCGGCGTCGGCGGCCTGCGCGACGGCGCTGGCCTGGTCGGTCGCGGCGACGACGTTGGCGTTGGGCACGGCTTCCTTGATGCCCTGCACCGGGGTGACGACCGGCGGCGTCGGGCCCTTGGGGTCGACGCCCTGCCAGTTCACGGTCCAGCCGCCGAACTGCTGGGGCGGGTTGTTCGCGCTGTCCCCGGCCACGACGATCTTGTGCACGCCGGTGGACAGCGGCAGCGTCTTGTTGTCGTTGCGCAGCAACACGGTCGACTCGGTGGCGGCCTGCCGCGCCAGGTCGAGCCCGGCCCCGTTCACGATGCCGTCGGCGGCGTTCTCGTCGACGAACGGCTTGTCGAACAGGCCCAGGTCGAACTTGAGCTTGAGGATCCGGCCGACGGCCTCGTCGATCCGCTTCTGGCTGATCAGTCCGTTGTGGACGTCGTCGATCAGCGCCTTGGTGTAGCCGGCGGCGTCGGCCGGCTCCATCGCCATGTCCACGCCGGCGTTCACGCTCATCGCGATGGCGGTCGGGTAGTCCGGGGCGATGTGGTACTTGGTGGCTAGGCTGGCCATGTCCGACCAGTCGCTGACGGTCACGCCGTCGAAGCCCATGCGCTGGCGCAGCTCGGTGGTGAGCATGAACTTCGAGGCGTGCACGGGAATGCCGTTGATGGCCCCGGAGTTGGCCATGGCGGTCATCGCGCCCGCGTCGATCTGCGGCTGGAAGGCCGGTAGGAACACGTCTTGGAGCTCACGGATCGGGATCTGGGCCGGCACCCGGTCGTGGCCGTTGATCGGCTCGGAGTAGCCGGCGAAGTGCTTGGCGGTGGCGGTCAGCTTGGCCGTCGCGCCCTTGCCGTCGTAGGCCTGCATGCCCTTGACCAGCGCCGCCGACAGGCTGCCGGCCAGCGTCGGGTCCTCGCTCAGCGTCTCGTAGTAGCGGCCCCAGCGGGTGTCGCGGGACAGGTCGGAGACGGGCGCGAAGTTCCAGAACACGCCGGTCGCCCGCATCGTCGAGGAGGTGGACGCGCCCATCTTCTCGGCCAGCGCCGGGTCCCAGGTGGCGCCGACGCCGATCTGCTGCGGGAACATCGTGGCGGTGACCAGGTTGTTGTCGCCGTGCACGCCGTCGGCCCCGTACAGCACCGGGATCTTGAGCCGGTTGTTGTCCAGGGCGTAGTGCTGGATGCCGTTGGTGGTCTGGGCCCAGCCCTTGGCGGTGTTGTCCACCGGGTAGTCGCCGCCGCCGGACAGGATGGAGCCGACGTGCGCGTCCACCAGCACCTTCTGCTCGCAGGACGCCACCAGGGGGCCGTTGGTGTTGCTGCAGTCCCCGCGCAGCTCGCCGACCTTGATCTGTGTCATCTGGCCGACCTTCTCGGCCAGCGTCATCCGGCGCAGCAGGTCGTTGACCCGGTACTGGGTGGGGAGCGTCGGGTTGAGGTAGATGGGTCTGCCGTGGTCGTCGGAGCCGGGGGGTCCACTGGGGGACGCCTGGCTGCTGGACTGGGCCAGCGCCGTGGTGAGCGCGATGACCGCGGTCACCGCGAGCGCGGCGCGTAAACCGGGGCGGGTTCGGGCCACTGTGCCTCCTGTTGTTCCAGGTAACGCAGTTGTCACCTTTGTCCGAGAGGGGCCGTGACCAGTAGCGCCGATCGGGGGATTTGGAAGCGCTCCCATCCCGGGATCTGGGCACGCACGGTGACATGTTTCAGAGATTTTTCAGTGCTGCCAACAACTTTCTTTGCCTGGCAATGGTTTGGACAACCCGTGCGGCCGTCACACAGGGTGCGGTTCTGGCCATCTTGAGGAAGGGTATTTACGCAGCTCAGCGCCGAATCGGCCACCGCGGCTGGACGTTCCAGCATCTGGTCACGGATGTGAACGGACCTCGGCTCGGGTTTCCATGGTTGTGAACGATTTCCGCCGTCCGGGGGGTCACGGAAACACTCGGCCGGGCGCTAGCGTCCCGGCGTGCGCCGATATCTCATCGCCCTGTTCGCCGCCGTGGCGGCCCTGAGCGTGGTCACCGCCGCGCCCGCGAGCGCCGACACCGTGGTCACCGACTACCAGGATCCGCTGACCGCGCTGCCGCCGGTCAGCAGACCGCCGACCGAGCACTGCACCGTCACCGCGATGCAGCATGTGTTCGCCAACTCCTACGGCCAGCCGTTCGTCGGCACGCTCACGCCGCCGCCCGCGTGCGCCGGGCCGTGGTCCAAGGTGGTGCTGAACTGGACCGCCAAGAGCCAGGGCCGCCAGTACGACCGGCTGGCCGGGCTGTGGATCGGCGGCGCCGAAGTGCTGCGGACCTCCACCCCGGAGCCGGACCCCTCCGGCATCACGTGGAGCTTCGACCGCGACATCACCGAGTTCGCGCCGCTGCTGCACCAGGCCCAGCCGTTCGTGGTCGACCTCGGCAACGTCGTCAACGACACCTACACCGGCTCCTACGACGTGACCGTCACGGTCACCTACTACCGGGCCGACCGGGCCCATCCCGCGCCGAAGCAGGCCGACACCGTGCTGCCGCTGGCCGCCGACGGGGCCAAGCCGGGCTGGCAGGACCTGTCCGACGGCCAGAACTACACCGCGCAGGTGACGGTGCCGCCCAACACCGCGAAGCTGACCGCCGAGATCTACGCGCGGGGCGGCGGCTGCGAGGAGTTCTGGTGGTCGAACGTGCCCACCGAGCTGGCCCAGGCCAACCCGTCGGCCGGGCTGTGCGGGGGCGGCGCCTACCGTGAGGTCGAGGTGACCGTCGACGGCAAGCCGGCCGGCGTGGTGTCGCCGTACTCGGTGATCTACACCGGCGGCGTGGCGCCGATGCTGTGGCGGCCGATCACCGCGATCGACTCGATCGTCACGCTGCCGTACACGATCGACCTGAGCCCGTTCATCGGGCAGCTCACCGACGGCAAGCCGCACACCGTGCAGCTGATCCCGCCGAAGGGCATCGTCGACCTGTGGACGCTGGGCGGCAATCTGTTCGCGACCACCGATCCGCACGTCCAGCGGGTCACCGGCAGCCTGCTGCGCGACGACGTGCCAGCCGCCGACGTGCACACCACCACGACCGGCAGCGGCCTCGACGACAAGATCGTCACGCACGTGAACCGGTCCTGGCGCACCGCGGGCGTGCTGCACACGTCTGCGGGCATTGTGCCGGTGAGCTCGTCCGGGCAGTGGACCTTCGACAACACCACCACGCTGGCCGACTCGGCCAGCCAGCAGAACACCGACCAGCACGTGCTCGGCAGCTACGGCTCGAACGGCCGGGTCGACGGCTTCGACTTCGCGTTGACGGCCGATGTCACGCAGCACATCGTCGATGACAACAACTATCGGATCGACGCGACTGTCCACCAGGGACGTCGCTTGTGGACGGTCGGCGGCGGCGTGCCCGCGCTGAGCGACGACAGCATCGACACCAGCGGCGGATTCGGTCGCACCAACGGCGTGCTCAGCTACGCCGACGGGCAGTCCAGCGAGAAGTGGAGCGGCCTGGCCGACACCGGCCGGTTCTACTTCCGTGACATCGACACCGCCCACGGCTACGTCACCCGCGACGTCAGCTCGCACTAGCCGCCTTGTCGCCACATGCGCTTCCCACTTGTCGCCTGAACGCAAGTAGGAAGCGCATGTGGCGTCTCGCGTCAGTACAGGGTGCCGGCGTTCACCACGGGCTGGGTGGCCCGATCGCCGCACAGCACGACCAGCAGGTTGCTCACCATGGCCGCCTTGCGCTCCTCGTCGAGCTCCACCACGTCCCGCTCGGCCAGCCGGGCCAGCGCCAGCTCGACCATGCCGACCGCGCCCTCCACGATGCGCTGCCGGGCCGCGACGACCGCGCCGGCCTGCTGCCGCTGCAGCATCGCGCCGGCGATCTCCGGCGCGTAGGCCAGGTGGGTGAGCCGGGACTCGATCACCCGAACGCCGGCCGACCGCACCCGCTCGGCGATCTCCGCGGACAGCTTGCCGGTGATCTCCTCGGCGTTCTCCCGCAGCGACAGCCGCTGGTCCTCGGTGTGGTTGTCGTACGGGTAGCTGGTGGCGATGTGCCGTACCGCGGTGTCGGTCTGGATGCCGACGAACCGGACGAAGTCGTCCACCTCGAACACGGCCCGGGCGGTGTCCTCGATCTGCCAGACGACCACCACCGCCATCTCGATCGGGTTGCCCTCGGCGTCGTTGACCTTGGCCACGGCGGTCTCGTGGTTGCGGATCCGCACCGACAGCCGGGTCCGCGTGGTCAGCGGGTTCACCCAGTGCAGGCCCGGGTCCCGCACGGTGCCCGCGTAGCGGCCGAAGAACTGGACCACCCGCGCCTCGCCGGGGGCCAGGATGAGCAGGCCGCGCAGCACGATCAGCCCGAGCGCGGCCACCAGCAGCCACAGCACCTGGTGCCCGACCGTCGCCAGCGCGATGCCGGCGACCAGCGCAACCAGCCCGACCAGCAGCATCAGCCCGCCGGGCGCCCGGCCGGCGGCGCGCTCGGTGATCGACGGCTCCGGTGTCGCGATCGAGGTCATGGCCCCCTCCTCCATCTATCAATGTGATATCAGAACTCTACCACGGTGAACTAGCGGCGCGGCGGCCTTTCCAGGTGCATGATGGGTGGTCTGAACCGGCCGGGAGGGGAACGAGTTGGACACGGGAGGGCTGCCCGTCTACGGGCAGCAGCAGGGGGCACAGCCGGCGGAGCAGGCTCCGGCGTTGCAGATGTCCGGCCTGCGCAAGACATTCGGCGCCACGATCGCGGTCGACGACGTCCAGCTGGCCGTGCCCCGGGGATCGTTCTTCGGCCTGGTCGGCCCCAACGGCGCCGGCAAGACCACCTCCCTGTCCATGGCCGTCGGCCTGCTACGCCCCGACGGCGGG
>Ga0307511_10004882_pt1 | contig 13697 bp, 11 predicted proteins | sample 13_EM_MG_FD_200266 | JGI IMG/M metagenome (GOLD analysis project Ga0307511, IMG submission 200266) | Populus trichocarpa ectomycorrhiza microbial communities from riparian zone in the Pacific Northwest, United States - 13_EM | ecosystem: Host-associated > Plants > Roots > Unclassified | place...
GCATCAACCGCGCGCAGCCCCGCAGGCGAGCCTTGCCCAGCAGAACTGTTCCGCGACGAGTTGTGGCCGGGGCCTTGTTGGCCACCAGGTGGTCCAGGAGGACGCATGTTTTCATCGAGACCTCCAGCAGAAAAGCGTGGATCAAACCCAGAGCCACCCGTCATTTGCATTCCCATACCGCCCATGCCTGGCATAGTGCCCATCGGCATTCCCATACCACCCATTGGCATCGGTGAGCTCATCATCGGCATCCCCATCATTGACATGCGAGGATCGAAGCCCATTCCACCTCCAGTCATCATCGGAGACATAGGTGCAGGTCCACTATGCATACCATCAGGAACAGATCCAGTAGCAAAAGCCATCATTGCTTGCTGATACGCAGCCTGAGCGGCTTGTTGTGCCAACATGTACTGCTGAGCACCATAACCAGGCACCATACCCGGATAACCCATGAAGCCGCCTGTCATCATTGGGTTCGGGGCGGCCATCATCGGGTTCATCCCCATCATCATCGGGTTGGGCATCATAGGATTGAAGTTCTGGAAAGAGGGCTGTCCGCCGTACATCCCAGATTGCGCCATCTCCAGTTGTTGCCGCTGGAATTCATCGAGCTTCCGCTGTCGATCCTCTGCCAGTCTCTTTTCACGTTCACGTTCAGTCAGGGTTGCTCCGACACCACCTTCACGCTTCCGATCGCGTTCGTGTGCGGTGATTGCGCCGAGTAGCCCAGTCTGGGGAGGCGGAGGCTTGTTGGGGACGTTAATAAGGGATGCACCTGTCTCGCGGGCGAGTTCCTCCTGGCGTTTTGCAGACCGATCTTGCTTGTCTTGCATTCCCGCGGACAGCAGCCCATGCGGCGTGAACGCCTTTGTCATACTAACTGAAGTTGGCTCGAGCTGTATGAAAGTATCTCTTTGCGGAGGTGGAGGGGCTTCAGGGACAGGGTTTGCACCTGGTTGCCGACCGGGCTCCAGAACTTGAGTCCAGATGTTCTGTCGCTGTGCTGGCGGTGGTGGTGCAGGGAAGTCAGAATGTGAGCGCACAACCGCTCCGTCGTCAGGTGTACGAGCGCGCTGGTCGCTGACAATCCGTCTTGCAGGCGGCGCACCACTAAAATAATCTTCTGGCACACCCGTAGGTCCTACGCAGACACTCTAGTTTAGCCACTATCATAGAGGAACGAATAGTGGACTCACCTTGCGTCTGAGGTCTTGGCACAGGTGGAAGGTTGCGAGGGTGCCGTAACTGGGCATATGGGTTGGCGTCGGTGGCAGCAGCAACCTCCGCCGGCGATGCATTCCGACTATGTGGACGAAGTGGACGAATAGGAGCTGTCGGCACAGGTGCAGGGAAGGATGCTTGTGCAGAATCGGGTACCGACGCAGGCGCAGGCGCAGATGGCGGTGCAGCTGCCCGAGACGGTCGCTTGCTATCCAGTGTTGATGGCTCGTTATCCGAATCCGAATCCGCATCGTCCTCTTCTTCCTCGTCTTCGTCTTCTTCCTCGCTGCTATCATTCCAAGCCCCAGCTCTTGGACCCGAAACCGACCTTTTCCCATTTGCTCTCCCAGGTCTGTGAACGGCAGCCTGGTGCGCAGCCTGTTGGGCTTGCACCCGTGCCTTGCGCTCTGCGGCCTGCTTCGACAGTGCAAACGAGGATCGATACTGTGTCGCATTTTCTGAACTCGCGGGCACGTTTTCGGATGAATAGGGGGACTCCTGCTGACGTGGCGGAGGAGAAGGCACTGGTTTTGCTGCTGGCACATCTGGTGCACGCTGCGGTGGTGCCATACTAGGGACATGGTCGAGAAACGACAATGCTGCGAGTGCATCAGCGTTTACGTCGTCAGTATGGCTTAGCGTCGACTTGGAATTGTTGGGCATTGCGTCGAACTCGTCGTTGGGGACGTGTGGCCGCTCTGGTGAAGAAGAAGGATGAGACGACGTATCTAGATTTAGCACTCGGCTATTAGACGGAGCACGTGCACCAGATGGCTTACGTCCCAAGGGAGCCCGTGAACTGCTAAGCGAACCTTCGCTACCTAATATGCCTCCTCCTGCACCGCGCAACAAGGGCTGGGATGCCGCAAGACGACTGGACATGGACGAATGTACCTGTGAACTTGGCTGAGGGTCCTCCGACGATGTTGGGGATATTTCAGAGCCTTCCGAGATAGTTGTGGGCACACGACGGGGCGGCGGCGGCTTCTCTTCGAATTGTTGCATGTAGTAAAGGGCAGCTGTGAAATCATTCTCATTTTGTGCATCCTGGGCAGGGGAAGGTTTGGCAGGAGCCGCCGCTGGCGGTGCTGCGGGCGTGAGAAGCGGTGAGGTGGGCTTATCAGGCACTGGAGGGACCGGACATGGGCTGACATAGGGATTGCGTCCTGGTGATCTTGATGGTACGGGAGGAGAGGACAGACGCTGTGGTGTCTCCTGGGCCTGAGTCTGAACAGCCTGTATAGATGGCAAATCCTTCTCCAATACCGAATGGGGCGATGGCAAGACCGTGAATGGAGGAGACGCTGGAACAGGGGATCTCGTCCTTCCGGGAGTTGAAGGTGGTGCCGCTGATGGGCCGTGCAGACCCGGTGAACCAGGGGTCTGGTAAGGAGACCGTCTGTCTAGTGGTGAAGACTGAGGACTGCTGAACGCGGTTGGTGTAGTCGAGAAGGATGGGGTTTCAGGAGAGGTTGGTGGAGAAAATGGTAGCTTCACGCCCATGACCTCCACTGTACCATTCGATCCCGTGTTTTCTAGTCTCGTTTGCGGAGTCTCTCCGGGAGTAAGCTTCGAATCAGGACGGGACACCGCTGGAGCCCTCTGTGTCTCGTCACTCGGACTGCGACTTTCTACATTGCCAGGAGCAGGACTTGCTGAGCGTGGCAGTCCAAACCTCGAGCCGTCTTCGACGCCCTCGTGTAGCACAGACGAGGAGCCAACCATGGACGCCAGCGGTATATTTTCATCAGAAGCTGCACGACTGCGAGTCGCCCCGAGTGAATCCGTTTGACTATGCGTCCTCTCTACAATCGGCGTAAGTACGCGTCCAACGGTGCTTTCCTGTCTTGGAACAGGGATCATGGGTTGCACCTGGGGCTTGGGCTGGGGCTGAGACGGTGTGTCGAAGCTAAGAAGGGGTAGCTGATGGAGAAGAGGGTTGTCCCCATTAACTTGATTGGACCTGTCTGGTGCCATCGGGACCTGTTGTTGAATAGGGGCCCCAGCGGACAGACCGAGAGGGGGCAATGCTGGCGGACCATCCTTATGAGCAGCAGGGTCAACGACGCTCATACGCTCAGCTAAGATACTCAGAAGCCGAGCCCGGACAGCAGACGTGCGGTCCTCTCTGGGATCCATCTTCTCTGCGAGTTCGCGATCCAGGAACAGAAGCTGAAAATTTGCATGTCAGGGAACGGCCACAGCCCGATCAGGGTCAGGACGCACTTCTTTGCCTGGACCGACAGGATAACCGAACATCATCGAAATTTGTTCGCGGGGGTCCCACGCGTATGACTTGGGTCGACCATAGAGCTCGAACGCATCGTGTACCGCTGCACCGTCGTGAGCGAATGAAGAAAGATCAAATGGACGAAATCTTACCAACAAGCCATTTAAGCATCTCGGACGGTTGCGTATTTCCAGCCTCCAATTCTGGCATGACGAGCAACCATCCTTGTCTGTTTCTCATACTACCTCCAGTTTCCTCGTCGCCAAGAAACCCTTCCAATTTCATGAGTGTGCTCCGGCTGATGAGTTCGGGACGCTCAGGATACACCGCGAATGCCTGGCTCACTTCTTTGAGAGTGAGGAGTGGCTGTTTCCTATCCTTTGACTTGGGTGATGCATAGAGGGACAAAAGAGGACGTTGGGGAAGAGGTTCGTCTTGATGGTCTCGAGAAAAGAGATTGGACATGCGCTTCTTGCGTGGTGCTTCGGCGGTGCTTGGACGGCCGCCATCGTTGGAAGACGAGCGAGTAAGGTCCGACGAAGACCCTGAACCGGCGGAGATCACCATCCACATACGCTTCCAGTCCGTCTGGCCAGATACGCGGATGCGTACCCATCCTTCCATGCGGCCACGAAGTAAGGCTGACCGCGTATCCTTGCCTAAATTCTACATCAGTATATGAGTAAGAGCAAGGTGGAACGAGACTGACCCGATGGTAGTGTAATTCGTATCAAGTGAGCCGTGTATATCTCCTCGAGACGCGACTTTTCCCAAGAAGCCAGCCTAAGTGCAGTAGCCCAAGATATCAAAGCCTGAGTAGACGAACAACTAAATAGGAGTAAATTCGACCCGGCAGTGTTGAGCGTGAGGACATTCGTATACTTTCTTCCTGGCTGCTCGCCAACAGCAGGCATTGTGATGGCACCGAGTACTTGTACGAACTATTTGGTGACGTGAGGGGATTGTCTCCAGTGAGGGTGAAACACTGACAGCGTCTGTAATATTGAGATACACCGGGGGGACTTCCCTGCCCTGTTTATTCGCCTCTTCGACCTCGCGCATGTCCCAAATGCTGAGGGTTGTGCCACCCAGTTGCGCCCAGACGTCTACCCAGCCATCGTCCTTGGTTGGTCTCTGACCATCTGGCATTCTCTCTATCCGCTTTAACAGTGGACCAGAGAAGTATATCTTGCGAGCATGGGCGAGAGTCAGCTGCACGACGGAACGGATCTCGGGGTGGAGTGGTGGAGGAGGGGGTTGGCCCCCTGTGAGTGATGAGCTGCGAACGGCACTCTGTTGCTGCTGTTGCTGGGAGCGGTCTGGTTGTTCAACATCCGGGGATGGCCGACCTGGTCCCATTGACTTGGACTGACCCATTGGTGGAGCTGGAGGACCAAAGTCTGATGGAGGAGGGCCGCTGCTGCTGCCGGGTCTCTTGTGGGATATCTCGTGTGGTTGTTGTTCCTGCGGAGACTGCTTGTGTCGGAAGGAGAAGAAGGAAGACGTTCGTGCATGAGACTGGGGAGTTGCAGCAGGCATGTTCGGTGGTCGTGGTTGTGGGTCTGACGGGGAGTGGAATGGCTGTGGGTGTGACTGGCTGGGGTTGTTGTCGGGTGTCGATGTCTCAGCCGGGGGTCGTGCAGACAGGTCGTGTATCTCAAAGGCTCGTCCTGGGCTGGCCTGTCTGAGCTGCTGCAACTCTGAGGGAGAAATGAACCCTCGATTGCGATTGTCCCATTGTGGACTCGTCGAAGAAGAGAAGTTCGATGTCATCCCACGATCGAGTCGACGCCCTCGACAGTGGGGAGGAAACCAGCACTCAAGCCTGTACTCATTCCTCCTGGCTTTTTCACCGACAACTTCACATGTCCGTGTATAGTACTACGTCCCTCAGTCTCACGCTGCATCTAATCTCTCTCGCACTGCCGTCGAGTTCTCCTCCGTCGGGTCTGAATATCTTCGCCGGGGAGTGCATCACTCGGACCTGCCTGGCCGCGACCATCATCGTCGAATGCGATACCATTTCCGAGAGGTGTCCCACGTTCTCCACCGAGCCTATCTTCGAGGACCGGGGTGGTGTCTTAATGGTTCTACCGCATCTTGCTGACGAGATGGATGTCAGTTCAGCAACTTCGAGGTGCGAAGGCCACGACCAAAATTCGACCTTCACTGCGATATCAACGGAGAGGTGAGACCACATTCCCATCGCCTCCGAGTACAGCCAACCCCCAGAACTGCCACAAGCTGGTTTGATTGTTAGATCTTGAATGAACATGAAAATGTACGGATTGATGGCGAAACAGATGCATCGATGTGAACGAGTACAGGTTTCTAAACAGCATCTACAACAGTGTACAGACCGACAGCAGGATTACAGAGCGACATAGTCGGATCACTCACTCTTTGTATTCAAGGCTAGATAGAGCAACCTCATCCCAGGATCGCAACCTTTTGCTTCTTCTTCTTCTTTGAATTATTTGAAAATGATCGCCAGCTATCTACCCGCTGTTCTCGGGACTCTGTGGTTAGGTGTTTGAATGTCAAGGGTCAGTTTGATCTTTTGATATCCACTCACCTTCCCATGCCTTGTCTTCTTCGGCCTTTCTCTTCTTGGCAGCCACCTCTTCGTCCTTCTTGCGTGCCTCGAGACCCTCATTGGCAAGGTTCATCTTTATTGCCCTGACAGAAGCGCGGTCAGGACCACCCCGCACGACCAATTGCTATTAGCCACGAGACCGACTCACTTTCTTCTCCTCAGCTCCTCTTCTATCAGCACATCCTTGGTCTTCTCTTTTAGCATGATCTTCCATGGCGTCGTCAGCCCCTGTGCTTGCATCTTCGGATCGTCAGCAAGATTCTGAAGACGGGGATCATCATCCATGAGACCCGTCGGAAGAGAAAGCGAACGAAGGAGGGTGCTCCGTGCAGATGCAATCGCAGCATCTAGCTCCTCCCGTTTAGCAGTATCTGATAGCTCCGCCTCGGCCTGGGATTGAGTGTGTCTCATGAGTAAGAAGCGTAGAGAGGAGGGGAGTGCTCACCTTCTTGAGGATATCGAATGCATCTGGAGCGCGAGGGTGGGGGGTCTTGTCAGGATGGATAACTGTACATTAAACAACGTACACATTTAGCATGATTGACGTGGTGGCGCCAAGGACCATTGGCAGGGTCGACAGGGGTAGAGCACACCGGATACAAAAGGCATTAGTATGTACTCATATGACAATATACAATGCGCCAAGGAACAAGGAAAGACGCTGCTCACAAAGAGATAATTGCCGGTACCTCCGCTTGATGTCCTCAGGCTTTGCGCTCACATCGAGATTGAGGATATCGTATGGACTGCAATACAAGGGACATTATAAGCCAATCGTATAAAACGGGATATTAGGATGTACTTGAGCTTGAGTGCCTTTAATATCCTCTCGACTTCCATCTCACGCTGGAACGCAGAAGCCTCACGCGACAACAGCTGTTCCAGTTCAGCGTCGGTTGGGGCCGACGAGGACGACGTGGCCTGTGGCCGAGCTGGAGGTGACGATGGCTTTGAGCTCGCTGGGGTGGACATGTTGGCTCAGTGAGACTCGAAGACGATAGTCAATTCCCTCAACACTGCCAGGTCACGTGCCCGTGCCTTCACCTCAGCGACGGCGATGCTCAGACTCTGTGTGCGTTCGAATGGCTTTGGTCTACCGTGCATTTAATGACCCACTCAGCTCGGGAAAGGCCCATGTGCTCTCCCACGATGTCGGTCGATGAGCACACCCCGCTACACCGCATCGCGGCAGCAAATGTACCAGACTCGAAACCGTAATCTGCTCATGTACACTTCCGCAGTGGTACGTCGTTCTCTGCGTCTCCTCTGAGATTCGAGTCTACTACTATTCTAGATCATCCTCACAGTAGGCGTCACGTACGCCGCTGTTCCCCTCTACCGCATGTTCTGCTCCGCAACCGGATTCGCCGGTACTCCTTCGGTCGTCTCCACCTCATCGGGGCGATTCGATCCCTCTCGCCTGACTCCGGCGCCCGATGCACGCCGTATACGCATTCACTTCAACGCAGATCGAGCAGAGGCATTGCCGTGGAGGTTCTTTCCCCAGCAAAGATTCGTCGACGTGTTGCCGGGCGAATCGAGTCTTGCATTCTACAAGGCCAGGAACGAGAGCAAGAATGATATCATTGGTATTGCAACATATAACGTGACTCCAGATCGCGTCAGTCGTAGGGTTATCAGGATTCGCGATCCTGCTACTAATACTCTTACAATAGGTCGCACCTTACTTTTCGAAAGTGGAGTGCTTCTGCTTTGAAGAGCAGAAACTCCTCGCAGGAGAGGAAGTAGATATGCCACTGCTATTTTTCATAGATAAAGACATCCTTGATGACCCCTCGTGTAGAGGCATTGACGACGTCGTGTTGAGCTACACATTCTTCAAGTAAGCAATCAGTCTTCTTGTTGCACGACCTTTCTATCCGATACCATACACAGAGCACGACGTAGTGCCAAAGGCCACCTCGAACCAGACGCAGATGAGGACGTGGTCCAAAAATCACTTGGGTTCGAGGGGTACGAGCACAGTCCACGTGCTGAGATGAGGAAGGCGGATGCCGAAAAGGATAGCAATTGACCCGGTTCCAGAACGACTCGGGTGTACTACCTGCTGGCACTTTTATCTTATTCACATTCTGTCAGCCCAGCAATAGTCAGTGCATTCCCTGACCCAGGAGGTCACTCAGGCTCAAAACTCCACTCTTCCATTGATCACCTTGTTTATGACGTCACAGCAGGTGGAAAATTTGTGCTTTCTTTTTTTTTTCAACATCAGCGCATTTCTTGGTTCTGACAACCACCTAAGCTCTGCAAATCTCGGTAGCTCCGACGAGTAGCTACCAGGCTGTGTGCGTATCTGTTTTGCCAATATCACGCAGGGAGTCAAGCTCTGTAAGTGTCCGGGAGCTAGCTAGACAGTCCTTTGACCTTTATTGTGACATTGATATGGCCTTAGATATTCACACAGATTATCATACATATGCCAGGATTGAATATTGAATAGTCAGAAAATATTGATAGGGGTGGTGGCTGGTGCTTTCTAAGTATCTTACATCACAGACGATAATTTAGATTGTATTTGCTTTTCATGGCATGCTCCGTAAACGAGGGGCCTGCCGTCTCGGAGTCCGACGGCAAATATTGTCTTTCTCGTTCTTCAACAGCAGCATTATTCCAGTGGTGGCACTTTGTCCGTCAAATCCATGATTTCATCCCCTGGAAGGAAACTGTGACAATTCCTTATTACTCTGCATCCCTACAGATCACAAAAGTAGAACAGACACCAAGATAGATCGGACAACATACAGCAAATTAGAAGAAAATATCTCATGAGTGATCAGGTTACTGAAGAAAGACAGTGTGCATGGAAAAAAAAAATCCATTTGCACCACTAGACAGAGGTCCTGAGAAAGAAGTGAATGATTGTCGACTTTCTGCTGTTAAGGACTGAGTACCACGCCATAGCAGACAAAAGAACACAGGGACCAAGAAATGATAAGTAGCAGACGTTAGAACAAGATCAAATGTAAGGAGCCTTTACGGGTTTCTCGTTTTTGACAGGTTTGAAGCTGGTATCAGTAGGGTCTTTAGTTCAAGTCCCGGGAAAGTGGGTTTACTTCGACCAGAGATTTCAGCGCTTCGGCGACTTCTCCGATCTCTGGACGATCAGTGGTCTTCCTTGTCCAGCACCACTGAATGATATCCCATTCTTCATCGTCGATGCTGGGTTTCCTGGGGCGTTCGGGATTCATTCCCTGGACGACCATTCCCAGCACTTGGGTATCCGAGTCCAGGTAGAAATACGGGACTTTGCCGGAAAGAACCTGATATGCCCGGGGGAGTCAATATCTTTGCTGGCCATGCTGAGTAAGAAGCTGACCTGGAGGATAATGCTGCCAAACGAGTAGATATCGCATGCGGGCCCAATGTTACCCATGTATCCTTCGTCGAGCAATTCGGGTGCAGCCCATCGGAAGGCCCCCCGCGTGGATTCGGTAAAATAGGCAGAACCCCATAGCTCCTTGAGAGCTGCGGACATGCCGAAGTCGGTGAGGCGCGCTCTGCCGCCATCGAATATCAGAACGTTACTCTGGATAAATGGTCAGCTTCGAGGTAGTTAGAAAAAGAGCAAGTATTACCCCGGTGAGGTCGCCATGGGTAACATGGTTCTTATGCACTGTCGGATATCATGAATTGTAGCCCCAATACATCAAACTAGAACGTACGGTATTCTAGCCCACTCGCGACATCGTCAAGCTGGCGAGAAGGTCAGATGCGAAGCAATATGAACCAAGAAGGCCACTCACAACTTGGAACTTCTCAGCCCTTAAAAGCATTCCATGGCATTGGTGCAGATATTGATTGAGCGAACCCTTCGATGCCCAAGGACAGACCATTGCCGGATAGAACCCGAAGCCGTAAGCGGTCCCGTATAGAGGTACTATGTTTTTATGATCAAGCTGCCTCCACACACCTAACTCGCGATGGAAGCGCTAACGGTCATACGTCAAATGAAGAAACGATCTCCGGAGAAGCAACACGCTCGTACCTTTTTCTCTTTGACTTTATCACTCAAGACGTTGGTTTTCATCACCTTTACAGCGACCTTAGCAGATTTAACATGCGCACGCACGATATGCGGCAGGAGCACATACTAATTCCGGGCCAGGATCCTCCGAGTCCCTGAACCAGTAACACCTCCATATGTCGCTAAAAGCACCTCCAGTGCGAGGGTGATCTGACTCTTTTCGGAGTTCTCGCGTCAGATCCATCATGTTTTGTGACACCTTCCCATGACCGTTTTCTCCACGACCATCAAGATGGGAGATGAACCCTACCATGGTCGAAGCGCGCCTCGAGTTCGGGGTTCTTTGCATGGAGATATCATTGTCCTCGAGACCGCTTCGCATCGTGCGGCCAAAATCCTCTCCGATGTTCTTCATTCCTAGGCTAAGCGAAGGGGGCCTTATATCTACTGAAAAGTCTCGAGTTGCAGAAAGCCCCTTTCGACGTGGCGAAGTCCACTGACGAGGGCCGTTTCGGAACGACGACACATGCGCGTCAGAATCATGGATAGTGAATCTACTGAACGTGCTCCGTAGGCGTGACCAGAACAACGGTTTGTCGCTCCGCTTCTAGCAACTTCTTTTAGCACAAAGACAGAGTGAAAAAAGGATACAGCTCATGCCTTACGCTCCAAGCGTGTAGAAGTACCACTGATGGTCGCAGGTGGTTCAGGTGATTGAACGTCTTCCGCACGCTATCGGTTCACCCACAGCAGGTAAGACGTTGGTACCATATCAAAGCACATAACCAACATACCTCTGCAGCCGACAGATTCAACTCCTCTCGCGAAATAGGCGATTCACTCGCACTTGGTTGGCTTGGCGGAGGTAGACTCAGGGACTATCAGTGGGCAGATGGTCAACAACCAACAAACACCGAATGTCAAAGCTGACGCACATCTGACTTGAAATCTTGACCAAAGTCTAGTTGAGGTAGCGAAATATCCACCATGTTATCGTATTGCAGCGCATAAAAGGAGCGCAGCTCCTTGACCAGCTGTGCCTTCACCTCGGGTATGCTCGATAAGTCCTCTTCAAGACTCCCTTTGTACTACACGGAACGTCATGAGTATGAAAATGGAGAACTTCGATGATGGGGGAGCATACTGGGAAGCAGGTGAACCCATCTGCGTAAGTCCGGACGTCATCCAGATATTTGTGCGAGAGTGCAGTTTTGCAGGTAATCCTCCCATTGATATCGAGAATCAACATCTTAGAAACGAAGTCGAGGAGTCGAGGATCGGCATCCTTGTAACGCTCCACTAACGGTACACGTGCCACGGACCCAATGGAGCGGACATACTCGCGTACCTGCATGTATCGTTAGACACTTCAATCTATAGTACATCGCCACCTACGTTGGGATCACCAAGGGCAGAGAGTGCCCAGCCTGAAGGAAACCCGGTGTGCCCGAATATCCCTCGGATGTGGTCTCTGAAGCTATGCGACAACTTGTCAAAGAGTGATCATGGCCCGAACACAAAGGACTTACTCTGTGGCGCCGAAGATAGGCACCCCGGTTAGGAGCTCCATAATGATGCATCCTACTGACCAGACATTTGCGGCTGGGGACTACCCCCAGAGTTAATGCATGAATACTTATTGAGGTTGATGCGACATCTTACCAAGTCACCATACCCTAGCGACAGCTCTGGAGCTTGATATGGGTGTACAGGGCGCTCGTCGAAAATATTGTTGGATGGTAGTGAACAGTCTGGGCTGCCAAGTGCCCCAATCTTGACAGCCCCTTCTTCGCTGACGAAGATGTTCTCTGGCGTGAGGTCTTGAAGAACAATTCCAGCAGAATGTATATAGCCTACACCGCGCAATATCTGGTGCGCAAATGCTCGAATTTCGTTGTCTGCTAAGGGGCATTCCCAACGGATCTATTGACGGCCAGTCAATGATGAACAGAGGCAAGATGGGTCGAAGCCAACAATTTTTCTGAAATCCGTCGCACAATATGCTTCCTGAATCGCCAGGGTGGTGCAATTAGGCCCCCCGAGGAACACTAGAAGTCTGGTTCATGACTTACTATGAGATAAACTTCGTCGAAATCACCGTTCGAGTGGAAGTTCACATCGATGTCACAAATGCGAGCAATCTGTCGGCTACGCTGAGCCACTTGTCTGGGACGTAAAGATGGAATCAACGGCTCACGTTGTCGTGCCCCTTGAAGTGACGCAAAAACCTTGATTCACATGTACAAAAGCACTTCATCTTGGGCATGCTTTCTTCTGATCAAAATCACTACACCTTACCTGATCTCGCGCAAACACCGTCTAGCCTCCGAGAGCTGGAGCGAAGAGTTACTGAGCGAATGGAGGGTATGTATATGCACCAGCTCACCTGTTTGTCGACATTGCTGAACTTCCTGATGACACGGTTCTCGCCAGTGATTTTGTCGCCAACGGCCACTGCAAGCTCGGAACCCAGGCGATACCGACCGAGCCCTGAGAGTGGCTGATACCGTGCATTGACGGTGAACGTCGCATCCCCTGCTGTGAACGTATGTCTAGGTGCCATGATGAGTGCACCTGGGATGAGCAGAGTGGGGGCACCACGATACGCGTCGCTGCGACGGAGAGTTGAAGATAACACGGCTTCCCCAACTGGGCGCTAACCCGTATAAAGGGCATCGTTGCCCGTTTTGGTTGAGTGCCACGGTGGCCCCGCGAGACTGTCGGACCAAGCTGGAGCGTGTATTCAAGCTCCAAGTACTGTATCCTCGGTACATGTATGTACGGTAGACCAGGTCAGTCTGAAATATTGATCACATCCAACATCTCACGGTCACCCGAATCTCCGCGTCTTTCCAGCTTGATCTGTTGTTGACTTTGGGGCACACTGTCCTCGGCTCCGGCAGAGTTGTCCGCCTCTGAATCTGACGACGAAATGACGATGACAGTTGGGTCGCGCGTCAATCGACGTTTTGTCGGCTTCTCCTGAGACGGCAGCAGCCGACATGGAGACCCTTCACGACGAATCGAGGGGCCGACGCGTGGTGGCTGCGTCGATGGAGGTGGACGAAGGTCGGCATGTTGTTGCATGGAAGAACTTCCAACATCGCTCGTACTACGCGGTCGCTTCCCAGTGCTCGAGCCTGATAATGTCGTACTGAATCGCAAGTCCGCATTCCAGCCAGTGGTAGGACGTTGTGAGGATTCAGTGGATGAAACCCGTATGACATTTTCTCCCTTTCCTTGATCACACTCGCGACGGATCTGCGATGTAGGGCCAGATCCAGTAGTAGATGCCAATGCCTGCTGTTCAGCTTTATCCACTTCCGCGAGAAAGTCATCATCGAGATCCAAATCCATGGAGAACGAATCGTATGGATCAATGGAGGTACTAGTACTTGCACTGTATCCCTTTAGTCGCGTGTCACGCGGGGGTACAAGGTCGGTATTCTTTCCTGCAGTACGAGGCTCTGCAGAACCATTGTGTGTGGATTCGACAGCTGAACCTCGTTTATGTGGAGATGTGATCTTTGCTGTGGCATGGACCTTAGTAGAGGGGCCCTCAGCATAAGCCCTGAAAGCATCGGACTCATCACTGTCCCACGTGATATCGAGCTCGGTTTGTCGTGAAGGCTGGGCACGGACTGGGGAGAGACCGATATCGG
>Ga0307511_10004884_pt1 | contig 13691 bp, 7 predicted proteins | sample 13_EM_MG_FD_200266 | JGI IMG/M metagenome (GOLD analysis project Ga0307511, IMG submission 200266) | Populus trichocarpa ectomycorrhiza microbial communities from riparian zone in the Pacific Northwest, United States - 13_EM | ecosystem: Host-associated > Plants > Roots > Unclassified | place...
TGGATTTTTCGTTGTCTATTATCCTTTCCATAGCCTTAGACATGAGATCCCCTGGACATCGCACAAGTTGACTGCTAACTGCTGTATCTCTATCGATATCGTTCTGCTGCTGTTACTCGATATATCAGCTGACATTGCATTAGGTCAGGAGCTGCCTACGGTAGGGTCTCACGAGTTGTGAATTACAATTAGCCCGCTATTTCCGGGGGACCAAAATCTTGAGTCCGCTTTAGCTAGGGCCCAGACCAAGAGGTCACGTGGGATCATAAAAGGCTACTGGAGTAGTCCATGAGTAGGCTAGTGACTACCGTATGTATTAGCCCGGGACAGAGGGTCAGGCAAGGGTGTATATATATGAGAGATAGGAGAAAACATCACTCCAAAAGTCTAATTGGGCCGAAATACATGCATTATGTGATGTCCGGTATGGCAGGAGCAATCCTGCTGGTACAGAAACTTCAGGTTATCAGAACCACAACCTTGCGTAGCAAGGATCCAGTAGAGCAGGGTCCGATATAGCGGGGGCTAACTGTATACGTGAGCCAGGACTCTGGGCTCCTAAGTGTGTAAGCAAGGTATATCTTATGATACCTCATAGAGTCGTGAGATATTTTTTTAGCCCCTTACCCATCGACCTATGTAGGTACTTAGGCGCGTTTGATAACTCTGAATGCCCTCGATGCCCCGCGGTAATGCACTGCAGAAGCCTTGCCTCAGCTTACCGGTATAAACTTTATCGGCTGCAGCGCTGCAGAATAGGAGCTTAGGTGCAGGTTTTAGTGAAGTCATCCGATTCACCACAAGAAGCGAGTGCGATGCTCAGCACTGCCTTACCTAACCCCCTATTGTTAATTTCTTGGTACAGTGGCTGGGATTCAAATCATCTCTTCAGGATATTGGTGCATTGCAGCTAATATAGGGATTCCTTTCTCATTGGCTAGCTCTCGGAGCAATCTTCCCTTCGGTTTATGTACATGTTGTGTTGCTGAGGCTGACTTAATACGAGCGTACCACACAGGCAGTCAGCGCCAGAGGGGCGATACGTTTACAAAATATCACACGTTGCAATCCCTTACTTACCCTGTAAATATGCTGCAACGGAAACTCAAACACGACTGATAAGTTTGCGTCGAATATTCCAGTACAAAATCTGCCGATCATGGTCACGTACCAAATCGCTCGATCTCCCGGGAAACGGTCCTGGGCATTCGCAATCGTGCGTAGATCTAGTTATCTTTGACTGTCAATGTTGTCTCCAAAACTCCCTCAAAAATGTCTAGTCTCAAGAAGGATGCCTAGGGTGAATTTTTCTTTCCCATATCAGCTTACCGGGTGTGTTATTGGGAATCTCTACAGGAGTTCGTCATGACATCTTATCTGGAAGCCCGTTATCTGGTGCCTGTTTCTAATAATGCCCCCACCTGGTCAGACCGTATAGTTATTAGTAAGTAAATAAGGCGTCATTAGACTTGACTATCATCACTGATTAACTTGGTGCTTTCACGTGGCCATGTGTCACGCCTATCAGCGTCCAGTCATACTGATAAATTGGACTTAAAATATGAAATGCAGGCGGCTAAGATCACATTTGAAGACAACCTTTTCTCCGCTTCTGAGGTCCCAACAGTTTTGCTGTCGAACTTCAGACGACGCAAAGATAATTGTCGATAGATTACAATTGCGCGATCAGTTAGGTAGTGTAAACCCTGAAGGGTTCAAACTAAATAGTGAACCGATACCGTCAGAAGGCTTAGATAAGTGCCTCAGCCGAATTATCACCTTATGGTATCGATATCATTCCTAGTAATAGCCCTCATGTTCTGCAACATCAATATATGGTTATACGTGCCTCTTCCTAAGTGGGTGGGGGGGTTGCGAAAAAACGTCAAACTCCTAACCTCGTTACTGGCCACGTTGATTTTTCGATTCGATACATTAGTGTGCGTTTGCCAAGGCGTAAACTGTGATAAAGAGTTCCTCATTATGCTCCCAGGCCTGCAGCTATGGTAGGTGATTATGATCCATTCTGGGAATACAGAGACAAAACGGGACATAGACTTCCTCAAAAGGGGAATTTACGCTCCTGCTGTGTTGTTCACCCAGGGCAGATTAATATCTGCACCACATTCGGGGCCAGTCGGTTGGGACTCCCTATTCCCGGGCCAAGATGGACATCTCAGATCACTAGTAGAGGTTTGACCGTGCATTAATTATACACATGCAAAGTAATCTCGATATATTGAAGAGCTAATTGCGTAGGAAAATAAGGGGAGGCTTGCGTTTTAGTACAAATGTTCTTCGACTTAGCCATTTGGAATGGGATACCTAACCGGTGCAAGGAGCCGACACCGGATCTCCAAATTCCGCAGCATGGAGGGTGTTCCTTCGAAGTTATGACCTCCATTGGGGGGTATTTGGTGAAAGATAGAAACTCAAAGGGATCAAGAATTAAAGTATTAGCCGACTCCTAGCTGCATTGATGGATTCCATCGACACATCGAAAGTAGAATTCAGGGCCGGGGAACATCAGCTACGCTGGGGCATATTTCTAATAGTGAGATACTAGTACGGTCATTATCATTGGGGGTCTCACAATCACTCCCCCACTCACTGCCCCCGCTCAGTGGAGTCGTCATCACCCTTATTGCTATCGGTATACCCTGCTGTCTTTGCTCTAGCAAATACTTTGAAAGCTGCGAGTAGGTCCTACTCGTAGCAGTTAGATACCACATCAAGGGAATGCGTTTAGCCGGGTGGAGTCTCTGGGCTCACTTGATATTCCCAATGCCCCAAGCTTCTGAATATCTTGCTTCTTCGAAGACCTAACCTGAACAATAGAGGTGAAGGAACTCCGTAAGCAAGCTTACAGAGAAGTTCGGCATCATTTTTCTCGCTGCGGGTCTTAACAGCAACAGCTCTATGCACCTTCTCAAACTGTTCTAATTCGCCGACATATCGACGCTGCCATGTCTCCTTGCTACCGGAGTGTGTTGCATGAGATTGTGGAGGTCTCCTTGAGCTGGGTGACTTGTGTACTTCGTCTTCTACTGCTCCGAGTTTCTCATGTATGAAACTGGTTTCACCTGCATCCAAGCATACGGTGCAGTTCCCGCATTTCCAGGTTTCGGGGGCCTCAGGGTTGGCACTATACATTCCAGCAAGACGAGCAGCCATACATTGCCCGTCCCTCCCCTCCATAAGGTCCTCCATACTGTCCAAACCTTGGAGCCAGAGATTTACCCTTCGCTGTAATTCTCGATAGAGATCCTCAGCGAGTTTCTTCCGCTGCTCAGTAGTAGTCGGTAACACCTTAACGACCTGAAATTTATCTATTTGGCCCAGTGATAAAAGGTGGATTTTAAACTCTTCACCCCAGTCCAGGATTTTGTTTTGCAGGTCCTGAAGGACAATGTCTTCACTTGTCAGATCCTGAAGATTGACGTACCACGTGCAGTTTTGACGATAGGAATTATTCAACAGAATTTTAGCTTCTGGGGAACGGTCCTTGGTCAAGATATTGTTTTGAAAGGCTGTAAAGATATCATCGGGATCTACTAAAGCTTGTTGTCCTTTCTTGGGTTTTGGTGGCCTAATCTTGTACTCAAATGGGGCACTTCTTAGCGAAATATGCTGGAGATATTGATAATCCGCATTGAGTTCGAGAATCTTGAATAGCTGTTGAAGAGTGTTATACTATAGCGATATGGTTAGCTACTAGTCGAGATATATATGTTCATAATTACTTTGACATGGAAATTAGGATTCGTAAGTGGAATCAAAAGATCGGTACCTCAATATCAAGATGCCTCGCCTGTTTGAAAAGGTCATATTCAAATACAAATTTGGCAGCCCCTCCTCTCGATCTACGTATGGTTTTATTAGCTATCTCACATAGCCAGCTGTATATAGCTGGAAGTGTTGGTTGGAAACTCCGAATCTTCAGTTCACTGTCCACTAGGTCCTCTTGGCGAAACAATGTAAGGCATCTGCTGGGCATGTTGTCCCTCCCTGCGCGACCGACTTCCTGTAGGTACTCGCTTGGGTTTGGGGACAGATCGTAGTGGATAACCTGCCTGACGTCGCTCTTGTTGAGGCCCATACCAAATGCTTTAGTTGACACGACCAATGGCATATGTGTGCCCTGGGGCGCCAGAGCCGTGAATTTCTCTTGAATATGATTTCTCTCTTTTGAATTCACTCTTGCATGATATCCATAAACTTCTCTGTTAGACATATCCTTCTGGAGCCTCTCCGTAAGCCGCTCAACTTCTTTCCTTTTAGCGGCATACACAATAGCAGCACCTGGACGTTCTCGTAGGGCATCTAGTAATGCTGGGTATTTATCATTCTTTTGTTCCACCATTTTCACCCGGAGGGAAAGGTTGGGGCGGTACACCAAGGCCCGGAATATTCCTTCTTCCGGTACCAGGAATGCATATGCGAGATCTTGTAACCATTCCTCTGTAGCAGTAGCTGTGGTGAGGAGTAGACGCTGTGGTGAATAATGATGGTAGAAAGAAGTGAGATCCAGATATGAAGCACGAAACTTGGGTCCCTCCAAAGGTATCAAATGTACCTCATCTATCACAAGCATCAAAAAGGTGTTGTGGGTAAGATGTCTCAAAAATCCCGCGGAAAAAAGTCGCTCCGGGGACACGAATCTATTTTGTGCATCGGTAGTCAATTAGAGAGTCACTCTCAACCTGGTAAATGATTGTACATGTCAGAACGCATCCACTTACAGAAGGCGGATTTTTTTTTCCCGGAGACGAGTATAGACGTCCTCAATGGTACTCTCTGACATGGTTCCATCAATTCCATCCGCTTCGAGCCCCACAGCCCGAGCAGCTTTTACTTGATCCTAGACGTGCCAAAATATTGTGGAGCACATTAGGATCGCTTATTCATGGGAAAAAAGAAAAGTACATAATTTTGGTGGAGTATAAAGACAGAGCACAAATGGGCACAGCACTTACCCTCAAAAGCGATATCAATGGCTCCACAATCAGTATGACCCCTTCATCTGGTATAGTTCTAGCTAGAACCTGAAATACTAAACTCTTCCCACCGCCTGTGGGCATTATGTAAATTGCTGGCCCTCTTTCTTGAAGCCTCGCAATAACTTTCTCTTGCTCTCCACGGAAGCTAGAGTAGCCATGATACTTTTTAAGAATCTTCCTAGCGAGTGGAAACGTGGTTGGGTACTTTCTATTGTGAAGCGAAGCAGGGAGAGGGCCTGGATCTTTGAAGTCGAAAGAACGGACTTTGGGGATTCTTCCTGTGTCCTCTTCACGAGATCCATGGGGATCGCTCTGGTCTGCCCTTTCTCCGCTGTGACAGAAACGCCGGTTCAAAGGGCGAGCGTGGATGATTGACCCATGCAATAGTACAAGGCGCTGAAGCCTAATGAATGGTGAATCCAAGCGTGCGCGTGCAATATATGTAATAGCACGTTTCTGGAGAAATGGACTAGCATGGGGTTGCCAGGCTAATTGAAGTTTGGGCCGCGGAAAACGCATCCTACTTCAAATTACTGTACCCTGAAGTAGAGCGGGGTCGAAAGAAATGCTAGGCTGTATATAGATTGATTGGGGCTGGATGAAGAGGTCTGTGTATGGAAATTATGAAGCTGTCTTGAGGTAATCAATAGGAAAGTCGAAGGGTGGGGTGTTGAAGTGAATAGTGGGAGTAGTCATGATCAGTCGGTAATTTAGAAAACACTACAATCACAGAGACGTTAGTTTGCCAAATTTGTTTGTTTGTTTGTTGGGTGAAGGTTCTTGGTTTGGATAGAAGATTCTATGTCGCTTGAGAGCGAGGTGCATGATTTCGATTATAAAGGGCTAGTGTAGACTCCTCAGTACATATATATATAGTCCTATGCCATATATATACTTTTTTTGTAAATAATCACTTCATACTCAGACTCTATTGTCTATGCGAATATATTGCGTAAAGAACAGTTTTCGGCGGTTGTAGGGGGAAGTGTTATAAGTAGTCAGCCCTTCATTTTTGAGTCCTTAAGCACATCTTTGCTTTGAAGTGGAATACCTTTGGAAATTACGGCGCTGCACTATATTAGCCCAACTATCGAAATATTGCAAGTCCTCAACCTGCTGTCATTTCCGTCCAGATTTTCTGTCACATCAATCTTGATGTTTTCAACTCTTCAGGGTAATTCCGAATCCTACCAGTGCATGCCTTCGAGGAAATATCTAGAGGCGGTTGCTCGAGCTGGAAGTTCTGGAGCGGTATAGAGGTAAGTTGGGCGCAGCGGGTCATTGCAAATATGGGGGGGGGGGGTATCGCTAGAGATTATGAAACGGGAATGGTACTTGAACCCGGGGAGTTTGCATTTTTTTGTAAATGGCTATAAAAAAGAGTGAACGGTCTCAGGGGTTTTAATCTACACAGAGAGAGAGTGAGCGGCAGTGGGCGGAGGAATCAGGGGCTTGCTTTATGGACTGGAGCCTATGTGTAAATGACTTCTTCAACAAGACGTTCTAGCCATGGTAGCAGTGCCATCCAATTTGCCACCAAAACAACATCTCTACCATATAATCAGCATAATATGCATCAGCTGTAGATGGGCTCATGCATGGTTTCAAGGTGAATATATAATTACTAGTACGTTGAGTATATAATATTAATCAAAACTCTTCTACCAGCAACTCTATCAGTCAATCTGTATTTTCAGATGATACTGGCCGTGGTAGAGATATATGTGAGAACCCTGATCTGCAGGCCTTGTAGATTCCACAGACATGAAAATCGGATGCGATGTTCCGGCATGTACACTAGACAACAACTGTTTGCTGCCACACCTTCGAGTGGGGTTGGTAACCTACTTGTCCAGGAGAAATACTAATTGACTTGTCAGTTACCAGCGGTACAGTTAGGTATATCAGCCGATAAGTTAGAAGTGTTGCGTTATCACAGCATACGTAAGGAATAGGAGTATGTAGGGTGGTGGAAAGTAAAGGGGGTGCTCTCATTATTTGTGCGCCTTTGTAAGCACTGGGGAGCGACCCACAGGTACTTACATATGCATTTCACAAAATAGTGAACATGTATCTTGGATTCAGCGATGCACATTAGATCAGGACGGGGAAGCAGCCACTAGCCTCCTTGAATAGTCGAGTGATGATACCTACTTGGCGGAGGTACTTATTTTTTAACATCTCCATATCAGGCACTAAAAAAAAGCGGTACTTGACCCTAGGATATTAGTGATTAATTTAGTTATAGATTTCCTTTTTCGTTCGTTCGTTCGAAGAGGCGGCAAGAGGGTATAGTTCGCTAGGGCAAGTTTAAGTTTGTACCGGGGGGGCGGGCATTTGTCACGGGATCAGGAAAGGCTATCAAGTGTTAGAATAGAATAATCATGCAGCTGGTGATGGGTGAATGAATCGAGGGGTATTACGGAATCAGGATAAGATGGGATTGGTCGGTCGACTGATGCATTGATCGGGCGATGATAGGAGGGATCGGTCGATGTGGGGCTGTCACGGGCGGTCAGGGGATATCTTTTTTCTTCTATTAATGTCGGGTCTTTAGCTTATTGCTTCTCTCTCCTGTTCATTATCATCGGATACTTGATCTCTTCGCTCTACAAACGGGCTAGACTCTTACAAGTGAAGAACGATTTATATCTACATCAAGGTGCATAGGCTTGGAGTGCGTCTGAGATATTGGCGCCTCAGTATCCTTTGTTTATATGTTGGGGTGGTCATGCGTAGGGAATTTTGTCTTCGTCGTAAATGCCGACCACAAGTTCATAGGGGCTTTGACCAAGATGTGTACATATACCGTAGAACTGGCGGACAAGGAAGTAATAATATATAAGAAAGTAACCTCCAATAAGACGCTGAGGAGGGTCGGAGCGGATTTGCTTGGGGGTTGTATCCTGAATAAGAAAGTATTGCTGACTGAAGAATGTTCTAGCACATTTCAGGGTGGCCCGCGTAGTGGAGATTGTAATCACTTGCTGTAGGAAAGTATGTGTTACTAAACACTCTAGTGGAATACCACACATAAGAAAGTAACTACGATTTAGAAAGTACCTATGATTAAACAAGTAACCGTAAATAAGACGCGGGGATAGTTTTGGCAAAACTGCCATACTGTAAAAAAGACTGCAGTCTTGTCCGCCAGTTTCTATGGTAAGAGGTTTAGGCAGATTCTGAGTGTCTAGAATTATTCCTTTCACTTGGTATTGGGGTCTAAGCACACTGCATCTAGAACATGTGACAACTCGTGTGCCAGAGTAGATTTGGGGGGAGGGTGTGTCGGGTACGAAGAGGGCCATAATGTAGCGCCCGATATGGTTCTGGAATGAATGCATGCAGTAGAGGTCTTATTCGCCTCATACGGCGGGCTAGTGAAAACTGGCTTGGGCCATCCTATATGGGCCTTCTCAAGACTCTCACACAGCTTGGGATAAAGCGCTCGATACCTACAAAACCTTAGGAACCCTTTCAGGCGCCTTCACATGTGAATCTTCTAATCAATATTGGGTTGGTTACCCTGAGGTGTCTTATTAGGAGCAAAGGATAAATTCGAGCGAATAATACGAGAGGTCCAGCATTAGGCCTGGGGAGCGCAAAAGACCGTCCTTAATATTGCGAATCCTTTAATCTCCTGATTGCCACTTGTATAATAGAGACATTCCAAGAAATACCTTTCCGGCAAGGTTACACCACCGAACGTATGCCGCCAAGCACTACACTATGCAGCTAAACTAGCCCCATGCAGCCGTATGCAGCATACTTCAACTACGTGTGTATCAGAGTGTTATATTGGAGGGCGCTGCTCAATGCGGTGGAGGAAGAGATTATCTATTAACTCTATTCACCTTTCGCTTCTCAGAAGTACAAGGGATGGGAGGTGCACCGCAATAGGGCGGTGAATGTTGAATTTCCTAATGCCGGAAGTCTATTGTGTAACCATGATCATGCCAAGCTACTACAACCTTCACTCTGTCGCTCGACAACCTCCACTGTACAACCTACACACTACAGCCTCTACTATACTCCTATACTGTTCTACAACCTCCGCTTTACAGCTTACACTCTACAACTCTGCTCTACCGATCTCTACTCTACGATCTCTGCTCTACGGTTTCTGGACGTGGAACAAGTGTAATACTCCGAACTCTCCCTCTACCTCTCCCTTAACGCTCTTCTCTGAGGTATCCTCAATCACCATAGAGACATCTCCAGGCCTCTAGTTCCACCCCTTCCTCTACGGCATCCCCAACGCCCTTTCCTGCAGCACCCTCAGTTAAAAGTAGCGATTTGACACAGATATAGATCCTCAGTTAGGCCGTTATGGGCTTGTTAGTATGGTATGTGGCCTATTAGGGGATGGGGGTTGTCACAAGTTATATTGGAAGAGTCGGTATTTGCATCTCTACTACCTGAACTCTCGCATTTTGGTTTCCTTCTGCTACATCTGCTGTAGCTTTACCTCCTCTATCGAGTTACAATCTCAGATTCTTTATTTTCCATCTCACATATATGTTTGTATCTTGTCGAGAAATTCAAGGCTTTAAACCATCACATTTTCAGCAATATCACCTTACATCTGGTGTTTTCCTCAAGCTCTGCAAGGAAATAGCCCCGACATGTCAGCATTTAGATCACCGGATACTATGGTAAATAATTTGTAAATGTGTCGGATATTACCCAGGCATATTGGGGATATCACTTTAAATACTAAAGGAAATGGGTCAGGCCCCAGTGGTGCATAAAGTGATTATTTCAGGGGATACAGCAGTGAGTTTTCACGGTGTTATTAATGAGCAGTTTAGGGTTATACTGTACATATCCACCAACCTGAACATGGCTTATTCCCTGTAATTTCAGAGTGACGGATATACCCAGACAATATAAGATTTTTGAATAAAGTCCCTGACATCGCGTCCACTGGGCGTGGTTCATTCCTGGGAATTATAGTAGAGCTACTGTAGTACTCCCCGTTGGAGGCTAGTACATAGTGTGCCGACCCTCGGGCGGTGAGTACCTCGTTGGTACTCACATTCGGAGGGTATGCAGGGTACAATCAGCTAAAAGCATGCTGTACAAATACTCATCACCACTCCTGGTCGGCGCGTTAGTACAGTACATGTAATACAAAGTTTGTACTACAGTGGCATGAACTATTATCACACAGAAATCCCTAAAATTATTGACAATTATACGTGCCAAATGACCAGAGCCGTTATAGTGCTACGGATATACACATACATATAGTTACAGGGAAAGTAGTTGTGATGTTGCTGCATGCAGCGAACCGCCAATCATTTCTCATTTGACAAATTCGTCAGGCCCCCCATTTTTATGCCTCGGCACTCGCTAAGTATGAAGTATTAATATTTTGAGGTCTTCGCAGGTGTTTCGACCCCGACTGAAACACATATACGTACACAATTCAAGCCATGCCCTCACGCCGCAACAAGAGACTAGGCAAAGCACCCGCTCAAGCTCCGAGGCCCGGGCCTTCCACAACTACGTCGCGATCAACTTTCGCATCGACATCCTGGGGAGAAATTGCAAATTTTCATGATCAGATGTGGTCAGCTGCGGGTCCTGTATCTCCCTCCCTGCAACCTAGAGCATCAGCAGGCCCTCTTGTCACAACATGTACAACTGAGCCTGGCCCCGCCCTTATTGAGAATCTCAGTTGTCGCATCCGTTCCTTTTTTTTTTTTTTTTTTTTTTTTGGTAAATCAGTACTCGTATTTATACTAGCATCCGTTCCTGCTTCACCTCTCTCTTCAACGCCAACCGATATGCTTACGCCGAGCACCTTCGCTCGCTCCAATTGTCCCTAGAAACTCACCTCCGCAATCACTACACTTCCATCAAGTCAGACACTGCTTGGGAGCGCATCCTGGGGTGGTGCCCCGCCAACCATAACCCCAATGGTCCTCTGTACTTGCAGATGCCTAGCTATAGCCTACCTCCTGCGGCGTGCTTTGCTACGAATTTTGAGCTTCCCGTGACTTGGCTCGATCTTGGAATCATGCCTCAAACACAAAAGCATGGTATGCCGCTGGAAACTGCTGCGGTGCCTGGGCGAGCACACTACACGGCCGCTAGGCCTACATGGCCACCAAGACCGCATCGGCAACCATTTGCACCACCGCCTCAGACACCACGCCCAGCTGAACATACTATAGTCTCGGCGGCGTCGACAGCTAATACCTACACGACCTCAAGTACAAATGGACAGGGTTCGCATGTGGCCATGGGTTCGCAGCTATCGCGCTCTGGTGGAGCGAGCCGTTCAACCGGTCTTAGAAGTACAACTGGGGCCGCCGCAGCAAGAGCGACTCTAGATCACAGGCGTCCCCCAGGGAGTGCGTCGCTCGTGGGCGCACGTGCGAACATGGGTTGTCGACGTCGCCAGAGGCCGGCATTACGTGTAGATCAGTCGCCTTCTAGGATGAATTCCAATGGCCGCTGGGTCGATGAACTTCTTTCTGAATCAGAATTTAGCATTAGTGATGACGATGACGATGACGATGACGACGATGACGACGACGATGATCATGGTGACGATGATGGTGAAGATGCTGGCATCCGTAATTTCGTGCACCGCTATCGAACCCGAATTCCGAGATATCTACGTGCCGACGTCGACAACAGCAATGGTTTCCCTGCCCTCCCAACAGCGGTACCGACAGCTCAACTAGGACGCCACATTACACTCCAACAGGATCCTCCCTTAGCAATCCCCGGGCCCACAGCTACTTCCGCCCAGTCTCCACAACCCGACCTTGTCACGACTACACGGAGGCTTGCGGGAGAAGCTTCAGCCCTACTCGAACATTACAGCCGATCTACTTCTGAGGACGGACAGCAGAACTACGAGACAATCAGAACCGCCTTGGATAGTGTGCATAAAATTTGGGACAGGTTATTGCGGGAGGGTAGAGTTCATGGGGCTAGCTATAGCGCTGCAGCAGTGGGGCCAACATCTGGCCATGAGGGCTGCATATGGGGTGGGAGGACAGCCTTAGAATCAGACTCGGATCAGACTTTCCGTCCTTATTCGGCATGTATTATTTGCTATAACGCAGTAGCAGATACTGTGCTGATGCCCTGTCATCATTTAGTCCTATGTCTGGTGCGTAGTGGTCAACGTCGTTGACGTGGTTTCCCACATATGTGCTGCAGTTCGATGGAGTAGCTTGCTCTCGAGGACTAATTCAAGCGTCTGTCTATAGGGGTGCTGTAATATCATGGGGATCAGGGAGCGGGCGCGGACTTGGAGTGTGCTTGTGGAGGAAGGACCTCGAGCAGGAATGCCGATCACAATAAAATGTCCGCTATGTCGAGCCGTGGTTACTCATAGAGTATGTTACCTTCTGAATAGTCCCCTGGTGGAAAAAATGACTAATTTTAGTGTATAGATAAAGATTTATCGTGGATAGGAGGTCATAGGCAAACTGCACCTGTTGCGCAAGTGCCTTGATACCGTAGAATCCGGCCGGTAAGGAAGTAAGAATATATGAGAAGGTCACCGCGAATAAGACGCCGAGCAGGCTCGGTACGGACTTGACATGTCAATAAACTGTGAATAAAACGGGTATAGAATGTTCTATAGATTCTAGCGGCAAAAACCTTCCAGAGCGCTGAGCTTCGTCTATAAACAAACATACTTCTCATATACAGATGACGCTCGATACAAGCATGACGCCCGGACGGGGAGGAATATGCTTATACCCAATATACTCTTATGTCCGATTGTATGGTGGATGATATTCCTTATCGATAAGACTACTAAATACAGCTATATCAGGAAATATGCAGACTGGAGTTGCAGTATGCAACTTTATTTTTGCATAATAATGCAATGATGTTTGTAAATTTGCGTGTATATGCATACTAATTATAAGCATATGCAAGAATTTGTATGGTTACTAACCGAAAGAAAAGTAGGAATATTCTTGTATCCAAAATATTCCTATATGGGGCCCGCGGAGTTATGCTTGTAACCAATATATTCTTAAGTCTGGTATGCTTGTATCTAGCGTCATCTGTGCAATCACAACTACTTACCGAGGCCTACCTTGATCGTGAAAGGTAGCAGGACCGGCAGAGATTGTAATTGGCAGGAAGAGGGTATGTGTATATAAGAGCTATGTACTGGGAGCTACAATACTGTTGTAGGGTACCGTAGATAAAAAAGTAGCCGCGAATAAGCCACCGAGACGACTTTTGGCAAAACCTACATACGGTAATTAAGCCTAAATTCGTATCCACTAGCTTTTACTGTATAGTAGCAGCGTTTTTTATATTTTTTATTATTAAATCCCTACTCTTAGAGATCAATGTTACCTGGAGGTCACATTGGGTGCTGCATCTGCAGAACACATAATATTGCATACCAAGCTGCAAGAATTGCACTGGCACGATGATGAAGAGATTTACTTTGATTGCGAAATCATAGGGTTCATTTCTCTCTCTCTCTGCCGGTCGTGCAGATTAACTGGTACGTGCCTTGAATCTACCCGGGTTTCCCGCTGTCGCCCCCTACGGATGTTACTGGGTTTGAAAAAAAAAAAAAAAAGGCAAGTGAGCCTTAGATTATCTCCTCAACCATCTCTATCGCAGCACTCTCAACCCCCTCAACGCTCTTACCACCAGCCCTCTACGCCGCGGCATCCTCCTCCCCTCCGTGGC
>Ga0307511_10004887_pt1 | contig 13690 bp, 16 predicted proteins | sample 13_EM_MG_FD_200266 | JGI IMG/M metagenome (GOLD analysis project Ga0307511, IMG submission 200266) | Populus trichocarpa ectomycorrhiza microbial communities from riparian zone in the Pacific Northwest, United States - 13_EM | ecosystem: Host-associated > Plants > Roots > Unclassified | place...
CCAAAGCTAGGAAATACACCACTCCCCATACCAATACCCATCTTTTCCAACCCAGCCAAAAGATTCTATGAGGCTGCAGAAAACCTTACCAAAGCCAAGATTCAGCAAACACACCAAGCCAACAAAAAGAGAAGGGCATCCTTTGCCTACCCTATTGGATTCCAAGTCATGCTGTCAACAAAGAACCTCCCAGCCAGATACAACTCCTCCAAACTATCCCCTAAATAGATAGGACCCTTCATAGTCACCAAAGAGTTAACATTCACCCAAAATGTTGAACTTGACCTTTCAGAAAACCCTAACCTCTCAAAGATCAGTCCAGTCTTCCACACCTCCCTCATCACACCCTATTTCCCAAACACTATCAAATTCACAGGTAGAGAGAAAACCAAGCTAGGACCTGTTGATAAAAAAGAAAATAGGTATGAGGTAGAAAGAGTGATGGAATATAGAAGTCAACCAGGTATTGGACTCCCCCAATACAAGGTCAGATGGAAAAGATATGACTACCATCAAGATGAATGGGTAAATGACAAGGACATTGACCAGTCACTGAAGAAAGATTTTTGGCTAAATGGGAACAAAGGTACTACTTACAGCAAGAGACCTGTTAATAAGAAAATGTGGCAAAATGGTAAAGGAAAGAGCAGGGAAGAAACACTTAAGATGATTGCTACTGAAAGGGATAGAATTATCAATCTCCCGGTTACTTCTCATGCTACTATTGTTAAGCCCCCTGTTAGGAAACTTTTCTATATTGATAATACCTTTGGTTATGATCATGTTAAGAAAGCTTATGTCATGCACTAAGAAGATGGATTTCATTTTTAAGTAAGGAGGAATGTAAAGAAGTGATATTCGCAGTATGCTGATCTATCACCACCTCACAACTTACAGTGAACCAACATCTACTATGTAATTTCTTACTAAGTTATGCTAACCTGCCTAGTTAATTATGTTGAGAGAATCACATGTAATTTCTTTATTTCACATGTCAATTATGAGTCACTTATGACTCAACAATTCCCTATGACTCATATATGACTCTAAGGTTATGACTCACTTAATAGGTCAGAGATGGATTTCAAATCATGTATGACTCACTACTATGGCACAGCCACAATAGTGAGTCACAGCTAGTCTTGGCATGTAATACTTAAGGGCTGTAGGTCTGCATCCAGAGAAGGGGATCAGACCTGAAGAAGACAGAGACAGAATAGTTAGATACAACAAATATAAGAGTTCCACTGGTTAATTCTAGTCCCATGAGGACTCTTACTCAGAACTTAGTAATCCAATACTAGAAACCAAACACTTAGCCTTTAAAGTACTTAGTAGTTGTGGAATATTACTTCAGGGTAATATTCCATCCTAAATACTTTAGGTGTAATGGGCGATGCCAATAGTAGCACCGCGGGCCGTTTAACAGAGTCTATACTATCACTAGAGCGATAGTGTATGTCTATTATTGGTTCTGCTAAGTCAAGGACTCAGAGGGTCTTTGAGAGCATACAGATTTCCCAAGCAGGAAGAGAATTAACAGGTGTAATCTCTCTGTATTGAAGCTATCTAAGGCTTGTCTGAACTCTGTCTGAAGTGATCTGATCTGAAAATCCTCCTCCAGAAGGGCGGAACGGCTCAGTACTTATACTAGCCGCCAAGCCTTCTGAAGTCTGAAAAACCTGTTTTCTGGCCTTTCTAGAAAACCTGCTTTCTGGCCGTTCCAGAAAGGACTGCTCTATGACCATAAATACAGGTGTGGGAGGTCAGGCCTCCAGTACTTAGAAATACAGCTGTGGATGCGTAATGTATCATGATAAAGGAAAAGTACATAAGGACCAGATACACTCAAGGTAATAGTACATAAGGTACTATGCCCGAGCTATCTGGTATACATAATAGGTGCTGGGAAATGCGTACTAAGACAAATATAAGAAACGGTCTTCCGTTACATTAGGTCCCCATTTACAATGTTTCTATTAAAATATATGCTTCCACACTTCTGGTTTGCAAGAATGTTTACGCAGTAACAAATTACAAACAACGTGACTCTGACTGTTTCAGTCAGGACACCGCCATCGTATATTACAATGACTCTCATAACTACTACAAACGTATATATATGGCAGAGTGGAACCTGTGACGGCAATCCAGTATAGAAGCATGTACATAGATTCGTTTATCGGGATAGGCCATAACTCTCAGTGGGAAGATAGAAACACCGTTGTAAGTCGAGATTCTGGCTGCTTGTGTTTAATGTTTTAATTGAACCTAGATCTATCCTAATTTAATAATGTAGAAGCATCCTAAGGTGAGTGGAAACAACGTTGTCAATCGGGATTCCGACCGGCCAGGTCTGCTTGTATTAGATATTTTAACACAACCTAGATCTATCTTAATTTTATAATATAGAAGCATTCTAGGGTGAGTAGAAACAACGTTGTCAATCGGGATTCCGACCGGTCATGTTGGACCATCAACGGAGCAATAGTAACACAATCTAGATCCCCCTCAAGCCACTAGGGAAGATGCAGATACATTCCATAGTTGACCATGGAATTATGCCCATAGATTCCATAGCTGACCGACCAACTTATGGCCAACTCTGTGATCTTAATAAATACCCCTGTAGTTCCACCTCTACCAAAGACTTTAGATCATCACACAGTTGAGTTACTACCTACCTACACCACTCTCATATATATATCAACAAATATCCACTACCCAAAGGTCAGTTGCTTCCCGAATGAGATATCAGTTAGGCAAAGCTAACATCCAAATTAGGTTGTCTGCTCTCAATAATTCAGGGTATTGCTATTTTCAACTTAATATGATAATATCATGGTGGTCTTCTGACTGAAAAAGTCAAAGGCACAATGTGTCTGGATGCACCTATCGCATGCGGCACATTCCTGCGAAGTGTATTACAATGCTTTTGTTGAGGTGCTGTTAGTAATGAGATGAAGGGTGTTAGATTAAGCTCGCATCAAGATCGTCAACTTCCAATCGAGCAATATTATTTACACACGACACTCAGTGAAACAACATGAACAGATACAAAACACGGTGCCAGTGGTGTACACAACTCTACACTTCAGCAGGAGCATATTCCAATCATCTGGTAAAGATCCATCTGGAAAAGAATCTTCGTACCCTTGTAGAACTCACCTCCCGAAAGCATCGGTTGTCCGACCTGAGTAACCCAGATTCTTCATTTTCGCAGCTGGACATATCCGGCATTCGGGAGATCTTTTTGCCAAGCTATAACTCCTCTGACCCAGAATTGGAAAGTGAGGCATCTGATAGAGAAATTCGAGACTTTTGCAGTGAGGAAGAATCTGACGAGCATAGCCAGCAACCCGACGCAACCACAGATGGCATCCTGATACGAGAATACTCGTTTCCAGAGCGAGATTCAGGTTTCAGTTTGTATTCTCCCTTCTGTCACGCCGTTGATTATCGACTTGCCTGCTTTTTCAATGCTGCAAAATCCTCAAAGCTAAAGATTGATCTGTTCTTCAAAGATGTCATTTTGAAAGACCTCAATCCGACGCATGAGTTTCAATTCCGCTCAGCTCACACATTGTACAAGCTTGTTGACAAGGCTGCGGATGAACCTCATTGGCACATGGGTAAAGTGGACTATCCATTGCTTAAAGGAGTCCCATTCCGTTATCGCAATATTATCCCTGCAGTGAAGTACCTCCTAAAGCAGAAGATATATGCAACAGATATAGTATAGGGGCCACGTCGAGAATGTGATAACCAAGGAAACCGTGTTTATAGTGAGATCAATACAGGAACATGGTGAGAGGATGCGCTTGTAAGTAGTTCATACGTTGCACGTCGGATATCGGACTGACAGATACTCTTAGGCTTTACTATTAAGAGGAGGAACACTAGTTCCTATCCTGTTTGCGTCGGATGAAACTCACTTAACAAATTTCTCCAGAGACAAAAGGTTATGGCCTGTGTACTTGAGTATTGCCAATATCTGTAGCTCTACACGAAATTCTCCGACAATGCATGCTTGGATTCCTATTGCATTCCTACCAATCGGCCCCAAATAAGTTAACAAAATTCCGGCCTATTCTGTGGATATGCAGGAAAATCAGGCCTTACAGACCACACATGATGTTTTAACAGAGCTGCTGAAGCCCCTATCCGACGCAGCGTGTCAGAGTAGTATGAAATGGTTTGTGGGGATGGCAATGTGCGGCTATGCTTTCCTAAGCTGTTTTGTTGGCTTGCTGACCACATGGAAAATGCTACACGCCATGGAATTGCTAGCAACTGCTGTCCTAGTTGCATAATCCCGACAGAAAAGCTTGGTGAACACTCCGAGACCGGTTATCACATACGTTTACATCAGGATTATATTGCAGTATACAAAGAATCCGACACAACGAGTCTGCATGCTAGCGGCGTAAAAAACATTCAAAACACACTATGGTCAATTCCAAGCCTGAACCCACCGGAGCTAGTTCGAGCGGATATCTTACATAATATCCTCCTTGGAGTGTTTGAGCATTTGATGGATTGGATTCAATGTTTTCTGAAACTACATGATTGAATATATGCCTTCGACTATATTTGGCATTAGTTACCCTCCTACTCGGAGTTCGCTGTCCTAACGAAAGCAAACCGTGTAGTTTCGCAATGGTTAGGAAAAGAGATGAGGAACTTGTGTAAAGTCATTCTGGGAACATTTATCGCTACGTTGCGTCGGAATGCTGAGCAGTCACGACCAACTGGGGCCTAACTGCAAGAGTTTAATAGAGCAATTCGTTGTGTACATAGTATTACTGATTTCTACCTCATGACGTAGTACTCCAGCCATACAGACCATACTATGTCTTATATGCAAAGATATCTCTGTGTGTTCCATGAAACCAAAGATATGTTCCTACGCTTCCGTGCAGGCAAGAAGACAAAGAGGGCAGCAGCAGAAGCGCACAAGAGCCTATTGCAAGAACAAACAGAAGTCCAAGTGTCGGCTCAACACCTAACTGCATTGGAACAGGCGAAAGTACGTTAGGGAATTACCTTGGAATGGCGGGAGCTGGTGGATAAGATCCTAAGGGAAGGAGTGCATTACAATTTCCTAAAGATTCACCTGATCTCACATTATGCAGAACAAATACCAAAATTTGGTGCGCTGGAGCAATTTTCCACTGATATAAGTGAAACCATGCACAAAGCATTTAAGGATACTTACCGTCGGGGTAACAGGGTGGATTCTATGTCACAAGTTATCACTACCTATACGAGAGATCACACATTCGCCATGAAGGATTTGACAATTAAAATGTGGAATAGGGTGAGGGAAGAAGAAACTGAAGGCGTTGGAATGCCAACGATCCAGAGGGAGGTATATTTGAAATTGTGGGGTAAAGTTGAGTTGGGAATGGTATCAAATCTTGGAGATCTGGAGAGTGCAATAGTGTCATGTGATCTGTTATTAGCAACAAGGGTATTTTTAACTGGCGATATTAGGTGCACTGATTCCGACATCTGGAGTCTATTGGAGGGCGATGTATGAGGATACCTTTGCCTCGAGATCCCTGTGCCAAAGTTGACTGGGGAAGGGTAGATCATTCACAATGCGAGTTGCACCGGATTAAACATGTTTCGAGGGCAATGGCGGTGTGATTGGGTTTGGGTTAGAAGGCATTATGCATCGGATACAGCTCGACAAGAAACGTTAAATGGGAGCATACCCGCGAGGTTGAATGCGCTGTTTAATCTGAAGAGCAAGGAAGGACTAGTGTACAGGTTGGCAAATGTGAGACTGCTTCAGTGCATCAGCGGACATGAGGTACAAGGTGCGGAAGGGATATTGCGCGTCTGATGGAGTACACGGGAAGAAAGCATAGTAGTGCCAATAGCGAAGGTAGAGGGTATGGCACATCTAATACCGTTGGAACTGGGAGAAAGCTGGCTGGTGAATAATAGAATAGATCTGGAGACATGGGACGCATTATATAATTAGTAGTGAGAGCGCTAGTATTTAGATCAAGGAAAAACAAAGGCATTTGGTTCAGTAACAATGAAACGCATTTGAATGAAAAATAAATGTGTGGCATTGGAATGAGTGATAAATATGGTGGTTGTAAGTGATGCAAGGTGGGCGGCAAGGGGGAGGCATCCGACGCAGACCGAAGTTCCGGAAGCTCCTGAAGCACGGGAAGCACGAGCAATTGTGTATGCGTCAGGACACAGATTTTATTTTGCTGATGTAGCTAGCGTATGGTTTTGGGTGTAGTTGAGATACGCCCATATTTTCGTACAGCTTCATATGATTCCGCCTTCTTGACTAGGTTGTTGAACGTCCAAGAATCAAGTATTTGGAGAACTAGGGTGGTTTCCATGTAGTCCGGTAGATGGTTCAGGAATTTCCTGCATTTGACTTCTTCTGAGATGCATTGGTTTCCTTCCTTGTCAATAAGTGTAATCTGAAACTTTTCAAGCCAGTTGGCAAAGGTTTTGATACCTATGTGTTGTCCATCCTTGTTGGGTGATGCGCTCTTCTAATCCTTTCATAGGAGATCCTTGCTAGTGGAGGGAATAAGGAATTCCCGTAGAACCAGCATGAAGCTAAAAAAGGAGGCCTTGTTCTTTTTCAAGATAAGGTGGTGGTTATAAGTAGGGAATGCGCTGCCTTGTAGTTTGAATCCAATAAAGCCCTATGCTTCCTTCGATTCCAATATTATATCATTCATACTTAACCATCTTTATATCGCATTAACCTAAGTGTCAAGATACTGGGAGTCTCGCCATTTATTATCTCCGCTATTAAGATTTTCTGAAGAATTAATCTTGATACTCTTCATCTGTTGGGACATTTTTGATGATGTCTTAGGTGTCACGATTCCTGTCATCGTTTCCTATTGTTGTTGTTCTGGTGTCTTACCATGATCTGTCCGTTTCTTGATCTTCTTGACCTTCTTTAGTTTGCGTATACTTTTTTGACTGTGGACTGACGATCCGCTGCTAGAGTCATTCCTGCTAAAGCTACTATCATCTCCATCATCATCTCCTTCACCTGCTGTTGTGCACTGTCATAAGGGAGGGGTTAGGTCCTCATCATCTTCTCCATTGATGGTGTTGCCAGCATCTGAGGTATATTCCACAATGTCATCTTCTGGCACGATGCCAGTTTGAGATTCTGTGCTGACTTCTGGTGCGGAATGTTGACTGGTTGGCGTCTCAGGAGGGTCCCTTCTGGCTTGTACTTTTAGTCTTTTAGCTATAGGTGGGTCCTCAAATTGCTCGGGTACAACAGGTAGAAGGAGGTGCTGACCACATAGCATAAAGAACATAATATCATTCCATTCCTTCAGAATCCAGTGAGGTTCTATGAGTTGTGGAATCGTTGGGCGTTTTAGGCGCTCCATAAGCACCGGGGTAAGCTCCAAGTCCTTACTCTCAAATAGAATAGTGGTGTTCCAAAGGTAGTGTTTGGTTGTTGCTTCGAGTAGCAGTTGGATGTCTTTTGGATAAAAGCAGTGAAAATAACTAATCGTTTGTGTAAAGGGGAGGATATCATGTATTTGTGGTTGTACTTTCTTCCAGTTTGCTTCTGTCATAGGAGGTGACTCAAATACTCATGTTATGAGGGGAGAGTCTTCTTTTGGTTTCAGGACATCAACAGTGTAGTTGGTGAGTGGTAGTGGTTTAACTGATTCCTTGAACGTTTCTGGTTCCGGAGTGTCTTTTTTCTTTCATAGTGTGTTGCAGATTAACTTCTTGATGTCTTTAGGAATCATGGCTAATCTTTGTGACTTATTGTAGGTGTATGGCTTGTCTGTCTTAGAGGCCATAATATTTGTTACTCGTTTGGATATTACAAGTTATTTTCCCCCCTTGTTCGTATACTGTGGGGACAAGTACATTGCTTTGGATGTGAGTGATTTCTGTTCGACTTTGGATGACTGTGGCTCAGCTGCCTGTTCGATATGTAGGTAAGATAGTGGGAGCGAAGAGAGCACTGTAATGGGCGATACCAAGAGTAGCACTACAGGCCATTTAACAGAGTCTATACTATCACCGCAGTGATAGTGGATATCTGTTATTGGTTCCACTAAGTTGAGGACTCAGAGGGTCTTTGAGAGCATACAGATTTCCCAAGCAGGAAGAGAATTAACAGGTGTAATCTCTCTGTATTGAAGCTATCTAAGGTTTGTCTAAACTCTGTCTGAAGTGATCTGATCTGAGAATCCTCCTCCAGAAGGGCGGAACGGCTCAGTACTTATACTAGCCGCCAAGTCTTCTGGAGTCTGAAAAACCTGTTTTCTGGCCTTACCAGAAAACCTGCTTTCTGGCCATTCCAGAAAGCACTCCTCCATGACCATAAATAAAGGTGTAGGAGGTCAAGCCTCCAGTACTCAGAAATACAGGTGTGGATGCGTAATGCATCCCAATAAAAGAAAGGTACATAAGGACCGGATACGCTCAAGGTCATAGTACGTAAGGTACTATGCCCAAGGTATCTGCCATACATGATAGGTGCCAGGAAATGTGTACTAAGACAATTATAAGAAACAGTCTTCCGTTACACTTCCCCACTTAAAAGGATTTCCTACTCTTGTTGTCTTGCCCAAGCTGGAGGTAGTCCGAAATAACAAGTGCAAGCGTGACAGTTATGAGAGTAGCAATCTTCGTAATGAACAGTAGGAGACCAACGTAACTTCCAAATCATCCATAATAAACATTCATGACATAAGGAAGAATGAAAACATCCAATAGATACCTTGTTTGCCATACCTTCTTCCATTGTTAATTCTGAATGACAATTAAAACAACAAGAAGTAACGCGGGATTGACAGGTTAATTCAACTGGTGCGAATCAGTACTTTGGGAAAACATTAAAGATATCTTCTACAAGGTTGGTAGCAGCGGAGGTAAGGTCTTCATTGTCAGGACTGAGGGTGAGAACTCTGTCTCATTCAGTTTGAACAATTGACTTGGGGGTTTCTCAAGTGTGACGCTTCTTGTGTTTCTTGGATGATCTTCGTTGCTTGAAGGTGTTGGAGTAGTTTGCGCTTGTCCAATAGTCTTGAATGATTTCAAGACTGATGTCTTCGAAGTTGATCCACTCATCGTCATCACTACCATACCCTTTCCAACGTAACAGGTATTGGCTTTTGCCAGTATGAGGAGCGGTACGAATGTCGAGTACTCGTTTGACTTCCCATCTGCCTTCTGTTACCTCACCAGGTTGTTCCTCGTGGCGATCTGGGAAGTTGCTTGAATCGTTTTCAACATAAGGTTTGATCTTGCTGATGTGGAAGGTATTGTGGATAAGGAAGAGTCGACTGTCCATTTACAGGTCGAGTGTATAGTTGTTCCGCTTCCTGTGGACGTGTTGGATGCGGAACGTTCCGACCCATCTAGGTTTGAGTTTTCTAGATGTGTTCAAGAGGTTGAGGTTCTCTGTGGAGAGTAGGACCTTTTGGCCAGCTGAAAGAAGTGGTGGAACAGACCGCTTCTTGTTTCTTTGTTTTGCCTGCTTGACCTTGGAGGAGTATAGGTTGCGAGAGGTGTCATGATGACGTTCCTCTGAAGGAGTATGAGGAGTGATCGGGTAAGGGAAAGAGGAAGGACCTAGCTTTGCCTCAAAGCCTAGGAATGAAAAGAATGGGCTGTATTGTCTTGCGCTGTTGTCTCGAGAGTTCAGCTTCAGCTGGATCCCTGAGATTTTGTGCAACCATTCATTTCCTTCGACCTTGCACGCTCGTGCGGCTTGGAGGATTGGCTTATTGGCAATTTCCCCCTGACCATCCGCCTAAGGGTGGTATACGGTAGACGGTTCCAACTTGATTCCCTTTCTTGCTGCCCATTCCTTGAAATGGTCTAACATAAACAGAGTGTCTCGATCAAAAACAATATCATAGGGGTAACCAATAACAGAAGCAACGTGCGTATCAAAGGTATCAGTGCACTTCTCCGCCATAAGGTTATCAGAAACTGGAATGAGAAACATGAATCCTGATTGTCTACAGACAATCGTCCAAAGTCTTGAAAAGCAAATCATATGATTGTCTTACAAAGGAATGTTCGGGTATAAAGTAGAGCAATAAGTGAAAACAGGAGACATGTTAAGAAAATCCATAGTGATATCCGTCCAGGCTCTTGCAGGACCATGTAACATAGTTACTTGTCCTAGTGGTGGCTTGTTGCTATACTTCGTCCGTTGACAGGTATCGCAACTCGCCACATATTCCTTAACGAGCCTTGAAAATGGGTGGCAATAATATTTATCAGGCAACCATTGCAACGTTTTCTCAACTCCGCCATGTGCCGTAGCATCATAAGCTTACTTGATTGCATCTTCGAGGTAGTTCTTACTGTTCATATAGAACGTGCTTGGTAAAACCAGCCTCCATTCTCCTTTCTTTATCTTCTTCTACAAGAACCCATTGTCCTTCTTACTCCTTTCTTTCCTTCTGCATCGTTATAGAGTTGGCTCCACATGGGGCATATCCTAATGCATGCGATGTAGGCATCCCTCATTCTATAATCTTTGTCAACATGAGCAACGAGATAGAAGTCAGGGTCATCTATAGGGCCGTCATCGAGATCGAGGTATATCTTTGCCATATTGGTTGCTGGTACGATTCTATACCTGAGGTCTGTGTCTGCCTTGCGTTTTGCCTCGCATGTTGATGCATAGTGTCCTTCGCCTTTGCAGAAGTTGCAACGACGAGTTGCAGTGGGTGCAGGAGGAATTGACTTCTTCTCCTGTCTTTGAGGGTCTTGAACGTGGTTGTTCTACTCATTAGATGTGTGATGTTGTTGGTGCATAAATCCTAATCCTGGCACATACCTCATAGGACTAGTGTGGGATAAGAGAGTATTATGACCTTGGTTAGATCTGCTAGCTTCTCCGGAAGCTGCATTGCATTGAGATCTGGTTGTAACTGCAGCAGAGAGGAAGGAGGGTCTTTCCTCATCTGGTAAAATCTTGATGTTGTAGTACCATGGGTTGTTCGATGCGGGTGCTTGACCCCAAGGTTCGTGACGAGCAATAGGAGCATTCCTGATTGCCCATTCTTCCGGAAACCACATGTGAGTGCGGTTAGGACCTTCTTTGATGTTAAGCTCAAGAATATCAATATTGGGAGTCTCAGAGGAGGGGGTGTTGTTAGGAGGGATAGTGGTAGCTTTCAATTTCCATGAGTCTCGCTGACTCGACTGGAATTGCTTCTCCTTCTGATAAACTGCCTCCGCTAGAGTGCAGTCTAAAGATCCGTGTCCATAGGTTCCGTAAACTGAGCATCTGGTGGTGGGAAAATAGCGGTTCCCATTCTGTGGCGAGCTACCATCTGAGCGGCAATAGTAGTCGTGACAGTCCGTATTGTGTTACTTTCTGTGTTGCTTGTAGTGTTCCCCGGCATCATTGACGACGTCCGTAATGATGGCAGTAATATTGTGGTCGTTGGTAACTGAGGAGGTATCATCTGCGGGAGCGCTGATATGATGATAACCATTTAATTGATCATGTTCAGCAACGTGGGGGTGAGGATCGAACTCATACCCATCAAAGAATTCTTCGGGGATTGTGGAGAGGGTATCCTCATCTGATTGCATTTCTTCCTCCTTGATATCGTCGTAATCTTCATAGTCCTCATCGTTCTCGTCGTCGAGTAAACGGCAACAGGGGTGGTGACCGAGGCTTTCGTCGCGGCCTGCGCACTTGTTATAGTTGCAGTCGGTATGCTTGAAGTTGATGCAGCCCCAGGAAACCATTGTGATTTCTTCTAGTATGGGAGAGATAGAAAGGTTGTTGGTAGTAATAGAAGTGTCCTGAAGGTTGCTGTTGTCTTCTGTAGGATCTATGCTTTGAGGGATGAAGTCTTGTTCTTTGGTAGGATGGAGGGAGTATTTATGCTTCCTTGATAGAGCGTCTGCCCACAGGTGTTCTTTTCCAGCCGTATGTTCAATGACCAAGTCGAATTCTCGCATGTAAGCTTGCCATCTGGCTAGATTCTAAGAAGTTTGTCATGGTCGGAGGAATGAGAGTAGTGGTTGGTGATCCGTAAGAACCATGAATTTGTGGTCTTGGAGTTGAGCCTCAAAGAACTTCAGGGAGTCAAGAATAGCGAGTAAGTCCTTTTGGTAGGTGGGGTACTTCAGCTGTGCGGGGCTGAATTTCCGAGAATGAAAACGACAGGGTCGAATTGATCCTAGTTCTCCTTGTCCTATCCATGATCCTAGTCCAATATCACTAGCATCACATACCAGGTATTTTGGCGCTTCCGAGAAGTGGTCCCAAGGTTCGAGAATCTGTGGAGAATTCACAGGTTCCTTGATTTTCTCGAGTGCCCTAGTATGGTTGTCTGTCTATCTCCAAGGTGCGTTTTCGCCTTGCAGTTCTGACAGGGTACTTGACCAGGAGGCCAATTCCGGGCAAAACTTGCTTAGGAATATGAAAACGCCGAGTATTTCTCATATATCCCAGCGTTTGCTGGGAACCTTGAAGTCCAATACTTTCTTGCGCTTCTTCAGATCCATATGTAACCCATCTGGAGTTAATATGTGTCCTAATATATCTAGACGTTTAGTGAAGAACTGGCATTTGCTCGCCTTTAACCAAAACTTCTCGTCTAGGAGTCGTTGTAGAACCTTCCGTAAAATTGCTACATGTTCGTCATAGGTGTCTGAATAAATAATAATATCGTCAATGTAGATGACAAGATCCGTGAAGACCATGTCCTTAAAGATTTCGTACATAGCTCGTACCATGGTGGCAGAAGCATTGCGATCCCCTTGTTGCATAATGCGACTACGATAATATCCCATGTGTGTGAGGAAGGTGGAGTGTTGTTCCGAGTCTTCTTCGATTCTGATATTGTAGTACTCATCTGCTAGGTCAATCTTGCTCCAATATTTCCGAGCAGCGACTAGCCCCATGAGTTCCTCAATGCTTGGTAGGGGTGTGGTATTGGGATCAACCGCGTCATTCCGATCCATGGCATCTAGGATGCACAAGGGTTTGGTGGGATCATCTTGTTTGGCTTGTATGAACAGAACTACATCATTGGTGTCATGTTCTGTACGATAAATCCAGCCTGAGGCTTCTTCTTCAGTGAGCTGTCTCGTGAGCTCAGCATAAGATTTGGAGGGTAAGGGTCGCCATTTTGGTACCCATGTTGAGCCGGGTTTCGGACAGATTTGGTCGTTGATAGTTTGTAACGCAAGACCATTTCTTATATTTATCTTAGTACGCATTTCCTAGCACCCATCATGTATTCCAGGTAGCTCGTGCATAGTACCTTACGTACTATTACCTTGAGCGTATCTGGTCCTTATGTACTTTTGTTTTATCATGATGCATTACGCATCCACACCTGTATTTCTGAGTACTGGAGGGCTGACCTCCCACACCTGTATTTATAGTCATGGAGAAGTGTTTTCTGGAACGGCCAGAAAGTGTAACGGAACACCGTTTCTTATATTTGTCTTAGCATGAATTTCCTATCACCTATCATGTATACCAGATAGTGCGAGCATAGTGCCCTACGTACTATTACCTTGAGCGTATCCAGTCCTTATGTACTTTTTTATCATGATGCATTACGCATCCACACCTGTATTTCTGAGTACTGGAGGCCTGACCTCCCACACCTGTATTTATGGTCATGGAGGAGTGCTTTCTGGAACGGCCAGAAAGCAGGTTTTCTGGAAA
>Ga0307511_10004888_pt1 | contig 13687 bp, 13 predicted proteins | sample 13_EM_MG_FD_200266 | JGI IMG/M metagenome (GOLD analysis project Ga0307511, IMG submission 200266) | Populus trichocarpa ectomycorrhiza microbial communities from riparian zone in the Pacific Northwest, United States - 13_EM | ecosystem: Host-associated > Plants > Roots > Unclassified | place...
AGAAGTGGTTTGGTCAGAAGGGCAATACTATCTGGATGGGGAACACGGGGGGGGGGGAGTGGGGGAAGGCAGTGGACAAGGTGCTGGAGAGGAAGGCAGAGTGGGTTGAAGAGGAGGAGTAAATAGAGGAGGGGCATGAGTGAGGGAGGTGGATGGTGTTGGATGGTGGTGCACGGTGGTGCACGGTGGTATATGGTAGTTCATTGGGCGTGTGTGTGCATAATAAGTACTCTGAATCGCGGTGATGGATTGGCTGCCTTGTGTGTTGCTCTGGCTGTCTGTCTCGCTATTAGCTGCCCAACTGCCTGTTCTGTCTGCTTTCCTAGTTGCTTTCTTGGCTGTTTTCCTAGCTGTTTTCCCGGCTGATTGCATAATCCCCCATACTGTATACATATAAAGAGCTAGATGTGTCCGTGTTATTTTTTGCACGTGTTTTGATGTATGTACATACATATACTTTAGCTTGTAGATCTTGAGTTTAACATGCTATAAATTGAGAAATCTAGCATTCTTGAGTCCGTCCCCATCAGCTAAATACCTAATAATTTCTTTACTAGATTTCCTCCTACGGCAGTTAGAGTCCGAAATGACTAGACTTAAAATGCGAAAATCGAGGGGCGGAATGCTTGGTTCAGTGAGCTGAATCTTTCCACTGGCGTGATGAAGGGATTTACTTTTGGTTGCAGAACAATTTGAACCATAAGGTTCATTTCTCTCTCTCTCTCTCTCTCTCTCTGTGCCGGTCGTGCAGATTAACTTTGTACGTACCACGCTTGAATCCAACCAGGGTTCCGGCTGACTCGTCATACGTCCCCTCTACGGATGTGCATACGAGTACTGAGTTTTTAATGACGATAAACCAAAAAAAAAAAAGGCTGGGTTCAGGGTAATACCTTGCTTGGTACACTCCCGATTTTACCCGATTCTTTTCGTTGTGGAAACAGAAGAAAAGCAACCGGGAGAATCAGATAAAAGGCAAGTGATCATGTGATCACGTTGAGGGGAGGGGAAGGGAGGGTTCAAAATCGTTGCACATTACCCTGAACTGCTGGGACTTCCTGAACCCAAGTAAGTAGGCTACCTATGCTAATAACCTAAGTAAACCTAACCTGCAAAAAAATTCTCACACAAGTAGAAAGTCGTTTATTAGATTGTGGAAATACACATATTTACTGAAACCCCAACAATTGCTGTGAAGTCTCAACTTAATACCCCAAGTTCAACAAGATACTTGGTATTTCAGTATACCTACATATCAGCTGCTGAATGGGTCTATTTACTAGTTTATGCATATCGACGTATGTTTAGGTGGAGGAGTTTACTTCAGCTGAGGGTAACCCAAACACCCCCCACTCCACATCACCTCATTCACCCCACCTCATAACCTTCTCTACGGACACTTTTAAAGCGATGAAGATAATAGTCTCATATATACCAGTATTTTTTTTTATTCACCACCCGCGTTGCATTGCAGGTTGTAGCTCTCTCACCCCTCTCTCGCTCTTGAAACTTCAACACACACACCGCCGCAATCCCCCAATCCGCAGACCAATACACCCAACAATAAGCATTCGTAAGAACAAAAAAAGATGTGATATAGGGATAATAGTAAAGAATAAAAGTAAAAATAAAAGGTATGGAGAAGGGTCATTCGGCCTTCCGAGTATAAACAGGATGTGAACAAAAAAAGCCAAGGAAAGACCATAGGGAGCAAATGGTGATGAGGGCAGGTAAACTTAGCATCTCACCCACTCCCCTAATAACTAATAATAATAATAAAACAGAAAAAAAAGGCAAAGGAAAGCAGAGAAAGATGAGCGCAAGCAAGCAAGCAAGCATTACGTGCATGGTATTAAACCGCCCTACTACCGCTGCTCCTGCTCCTGCCCGCTCCTATTGTCAATGCCCTCCCCAAAAAGCGAATCACGCACTATATGATCCCCCCTGGAGGTATATTGAGAATATTGCCATCCACCCTCGACCCGGCAGGAATCCCTGCACCTCCTACTCCATCTGGCGCCGTTGCATTCCTCCTCAACATAAACATCGGTTTCCTTCCCTCCCCTTGCAACTGCTTAAACAAAATCAATGGACGCTCATCTAAATCAAGACACCTCTCTTGGTCTCCATAGACAATATATAGTGCATACTGTCTCCAGTCTGCTTGAATATTGTACTTCTTCAATGCCGCTGGCAACACCTTGTAGCATGGATCGTCCATTGATACCCTAAATGATTTGAATATCTCGACTGTAGGATTACTACTGCTATTATTCGAATTCGGAGGGTTCGGATCATGTGCGGAGTCGATCGGTGCTCGATAAGGCGGTTGTCGTCCACCACCACTACCCGGTGTGAGGGAATTCGAAGAGTTCTGATGCCCCAGATTATGATGCGGTGATTTCGGACTCGGTAGGTTTGTAAACGAGTTATTACCACTCGGCACAAGTGTACTCGCCTCGGAGTCAGACTTCTCCTGGTAAGTCTGGTGAGTAGGAGATTTATTTACTTTCGGTGCTCCAAGGAAGAGCCTTTTGGTAGAAAACTTTCTGATCAAAGTACCTCCTGAGGGCGGGGGTTGTATTGGAGGATCTGTTACCTGTTCCTTCTGTAATCTTTCTCTCTCAGCAGCTTCTCTTTCTCTTTCCCGCTCCCGTTCCCGCTCTCTTTCTCGTTCTCGCTCCCGTTCCCGCTCCCGTTCCCGCTCCCGATCCCGTTCCCTCTCTCGCTCCCGTTCTCTCTCTCTCTGCCGTTCTTCTCGCTCTAACCGCTCCCTCTCCCTCTCTCGATCCCGACTTGGTGCTGGGTCAGAAACGTAGCCTAGTGGTGTCGGTAACGGGGGTATATCCTGTCCAATTGGTGGCCGTCCAGTTGAACTCGAGGGGGTTGGCAAGGGTGCCTTCTCCTTGACCAGTCGATATAAAGGTAATATCTCCTCCCTCAGTTTCGCAACCAAATCCTGCATCTTTCTCAATTCACTTTCCGTTTGTGATATACGTTCATCTCGTTGTTTGATATGAGCCACTAGCCTCTGAATATCGTTCTGGGTTGCAGCCTGACTAGAGCTGGATTTCGCATCTGCATCAACAGCTGTATTTGTCCCACCATATGATCAGCAACTAGTACCTAATGGACGAAAGGAAGTATCGTGGGGTTTGGTAGCACCACCAGGAGGAGCCAGGGCTGACGATCTATCTGGCAAGTGGTGCAAGAAACAAATTATAGACACTTACAGACTGGTACATAGTGTTCTGGCTCTATTGGGACATTGTGAGCGACTTTGACATGGTAAACGTTTTTCAATATTGTGATTCGGTGCCCAACACTGTTGATCCCCATATCCCTCAGCTCGCCATGATTGAAATGTATTAGGGCACCCCCCAGGACCGCATTTTCTAACAACAGTAACCCGAATTAGCCCCCAAGCCCCATGCACTACCACTTGTCCGACTACTCCGAACGAAGAAACACACCGAGAAATGTTTCATGATACTGTCCCAATCCTAAAGAATCTATGTAATCTGCCACTTCGTCGATAGTCCATTCTGTTATGTGGCCACGCGGCACATCCTGTCCATCATCGTGCCCCATCCCCGGCAATTCAGACTCCGTAGGTGACGAGGGTGACCCCATCGTCATGGGGAAGCTTGGTAACGCCAGTGCTGTGGATGTGCCTCGGACTCGGGGACTTTATCTGTGTATATTTGTTTTGTGCGTTGGTGAGCAGCGGGGGTGTTTAACTGTAGGTAATTAAGAAGTCTGCAGAGCCCCAGTAACCCCTTCAGGCGTCTAAGGTGATAATCCCAATTGTATAGCTGCGTGACCAGTTCGATGCCCGAAAGTCAAGGGTAATACCGGCCAAAAATAACGCACTGACAAAGTTTCTAGTTGCTGTAGAGGTTTCCTGCTATCCGTTTTTGTTGGATGCAGATGACGAGCAAAACCCGGTTACCTGCTTCTGCCGTTGGAACCGTTGTATGTAATGTCAATGCTGAAGTCAATAAATGAGGGGTGTTATATCGATGCGTTAATGGCAGACTGTGGAGGTGGGGGTGGGGGGTAGTTAGGGTAGGTACGTCTGGCTGGGCTTGATGCACGAGATGCACAGCCGGCGCTATCGGTACGTTGATTGAGGTCGTGGAAAGCAGAGCGGTAATGGTTGGAATATCCAGGTGGAACGAGATGTAGTGTAATGACCGCGTTGGTGGAAAAAGGACGGTTTGGAGACAATGAGAATCGGCGGAGCTTAAAGCGTGCCCCAGAAAGTACCAACTGAACGAGGGTGCCGCATGGGCGATACAAGCGAAGCGTGCTAAGCAGCAGCTAGCAAGCAAGCAAGCAAGGCGGACGACGATTAAGCAGCCGCCCCAGCAGCACAGCACACCTGGCAAACAACAACTGCAATACCGACGGCGCAGTTAAAGCGAATTATATATGCTGTGCTGGATGGAATTCCAGGAGACGCTGTAGCAGTACAGTCCGTCACTATGGCCCCAGGAACCCCTCGCCCCAGGGATTTGCAGGTCATACCCAGGGGAAGGAGTGCGTACGTGCAACGGGAGAGGTAAAGGAATGGCCTCTGCTGATTCGCCGCCTATATGGGCAGAAATGGTAGATGCGGTGGGTCTCCCCATTCGCCATAGAGAGCTTTTCCTGTTCGCGTTCCTTGTTTTTTTATTTTAAGGTTGCTGATCAATTACAAGATCTGTGGGTACTGTATGTAAATATAGAGCAGATTTTAGTGTCTACGGCATATGTAAATTTTACACCACCGACCCATGAGCGTCGCCATCAGAAAGGTGCAAATATACATATCAAACAATCACCAAGTAACATTCTCAGGGAACAAATAGTGAGAAAAATGTCAAGACAGCCAATGAAAAGGGTATGTTCACAGCATTGGCTGGGAAAGCGCACGCCCCAAACTGGTACGTGGTACCGTACCTGGCTGCATATCAGCCTGTCAACATGGTCGGCTACCGTCTCAAAACAGGCACCGCCCACTTCAAAAGTAAGGCATCCCGGGTTTATGATATAATATCCATAGTACACCACAAGCGCTGCTATCCACCACTCGCTTGGGCGGCTGGGGTAGGTGTAATAGCCGTATGTTTGAGAACGTTTACGTTCCTCCCCAGGGAGATCACTCCACGGCGGGCCATAGTCACTCCTCACGTTTGACTCAATCGTGCTGGTGAAAGATCATCAACGGCTCCCGTGTTTTACAGTATCAAAGCGTGTGCAAAAGCAACACCATCTCATTCAACTGATAACCCCCCCCCCCCCCCACACACACACACACATTTGGTCTGGGAAGGGGGGGACTTGAAGTGCTGCACAGGTACTGGATACAGCAGCCGAAATGTCAAGATATTGCATCTCCCCCGCACTTGCGCAATCAAGAGCCCGTGAAGTCTTCCTACACTGAAACAGTATCAGACAACTAGAAAACTAGTATCTAGCGCCCATATAGCCCCTAGAGCTGTATGTACTTTCGTTTCTTAAAACCATCCTGAGGGCGGGTGAGCGTACTGGAAACTGTCTGATATCCGTACTCATTGGGTATCTCAAGGCTCCAAAACCCCAACCTTATGCAACAAGCAAGCCAATACTTTAATTATCATGGCAGGGTATCTCATCAATTCTTTCTCTCGATCTCGGAGAATAAACATTGGTACCTTGCGGGGTTCCAGACCCACCACCACCAAAAAAACAAGGGTATGGGATGGGTATCTCAAACATTCGAAACCCCGGATTTTGACATGAGGGGCAATCAATCTGGCACCGTAGTGAAGCGAAGCCAAGAAATGAAGCTTTCAAGTACTTAACTTCTAAGGCTGACATGAGGTTGACATAACGGGCCGAGTAGAACAGGGCCAAGTGTGGTGAAGCCTCCGATCCCTGAGGAGGCCAGAGTGCTCGCCCGGCCCCATGGACTTGAGAGGAGTTATGAAATTGCAGAATAATGGTAGCCCAGTCTCAATCGTGGACCAAGCCTACCATACTTTGGCCCCAACCAGACTAGCCTACATCTCTTGGCTGCGCCCCCAAGCTAAAATGCTAAGCATCAGATCTGCAAACTCACCTTACATATAGTCTGGTTGGCACAAGCCCCTCGGAACTTACATAAGCCCTTCATATTAACCTCAACCTTCCCGAGACAACAATTCCCACCAACCAGCCCCTCGCTCATTGCCTCACCGGTTGACATCGCTTCTGTCCTTCCTGATGTCTACTCGGCTCCGGGGCGCGATTGAGATACTTCTTTGTTGTCTGGAAAGCTTTGCCAGAGAGTGATTGATCGAGTGAGACAGGAACGTTGCTGGGTATATACAGTATCGAACTGTCGGCACTTAAGAGTTACACTCTGTCAACGACCGATAGCTTTCGCCGAAAGATAGCCTGGACATTCTTTTTTGGGGGCACGAGAAGATTATCTCACTCCAGATCCATTACCTATCTCCAGATCCATTACCTAACTCGCACCAAACACCTATCAGTCCAACCACTACAATGCCAGCCGCAACAGCCAACTCCTCCTCATCCACCTCGAACTCCGCATCAGCCTCACCCTCTCAGTCCTCCTCCCACCTCACCTCTCCCACCTGCGCCACCTCCCCCCTCCCCCCTTCCGACGCCCTCCTCCGTGCAGACATCAACCGGCGCCTTCTGGAGTCTGGCGAATACGAAAAGTCCTCCTTCCCCCATTCTACCCCCCATTCTTCACTAAACTAACTGACACTCCAGGCTCTCATCCCACCTCACACTCCTCCTCCGCGAATCCGGCTGGCGCGAATCTATCCTCCACACATGCAGCCGCCTCCTCCGTGACCCCGGCGCGAAGGTAGTCAATTACCAGACATTATACGCCGCAGTGGAACGGGACGCGGTGGAGGGCGTGGATGGGCAAGTGAAAGTAGAAGTAGTAAGAAGAATCAGGGAGGTGTTGGAAGGTATGGTGGAGGCCTGAATGGGTGGGGTTGGTTAAGTTTGGGGTAGTTTAGGGTGGTGGGTTGAGATTTATCTTTGTTTGAATGGGAGGAAAGCTGCGAGGCGTATATGTGATATTTTTTGAGGGTTGGGGGTTTATATACTTAATAGTTTGGAGAAATACCAACATAATATATATATATACTCATCTACTTAATTCAAAAGAGCGTTGGCTCAGCTGTTCTTGGGGCAATGGTATGCGTTCCTTGCTTTCTAGGTGTCATCTCGCCTGCTATACTCAACGATTGTGAACGAATATATCCATAGCCCAGCTCAGTATCAAAGGAAGTCACCTGACTCTGAGACTGCGAGAGGTATCTTCGCCAGCTCCTCGTATACCGCGTCAGAACCTGATGCAAAAACGAAGCAAGAAGGCATAATCCACTATCAAACTAGCTGCCAAAGGGAGCTCCTTGTCTCTCCAAGCAATAAACCTTGTGATGTATCTTTTGCAGTGTTGGGGGTCAGTCTCGTGGCAAAGTGTTGAGGGTAAGTGTCCGTGCGTAGAGCAAGTATAGTCTTGGCCCTAGCCTTTATCCACTCGGTAGTAGGTTTATACACTTTTAAAAAAAAAAAAAAATCCATCCATTGATTAATCCCCCAGTATCAGGTATAAGGTATAAGGCTAACTAAGCTACTTTAAGTACATCTAATTCCTCCTCCACAGGCGCGAGAACACTCCACAGGGCACAGGACGTGTTTGACATATAAGAGACTTAGATAAGTAGATAGATAGAAAGTTGGGTGATAGGTATGATGAGCAGTAGGGGTATGGGGTACGAGCAAGGGATAATAAGGATAATGATAAGGGGAAGGGCATCCGTATACATGATATCATATCGTTCAACATGGCTTAAAAAAATAGAAAAACAAGAATAAGAATTAAAAAAAAAAAGGGAAATCTCCTCCAACCAATAATACCCCCCAACACCATCCTAATCCCAATCCAAAATCCACCACACCAGCCCAGACGCAGACTCCCCTCACGGCTCACCTAGGAAAAAACCAAGAGGAAAAGAAAAGGAGACCTGATAAAAACACAGCACACGCCAGTTGTACACGCTCATTTTCCAACACCACTCACCTCCCCCCTCATCCACAGAATTCTCTCGCGCAAGTTAATCATATCCGAAACTATAGCTACTGCCATGCCATATCAGCGAGACTAGGATTCCGCAAATCGCACCGAGATCGTATCTCTGATACCGGCAATATTTCGTTGAATCGAATCGCGGGTAAGTCAATCCTTAAAATCTTTCTTGATGTAGTAATCCTTCTCCTCCTTCTTCAACTCATATCCACTGTTCTTCTTCTTCTTCAGAATAGCTGCTATCCTCTTCTTCTTAGTCATCGTATTGATGTACGTCCCGATGACAAAGCTGATCAAGTTAAAGAACGGGACCCAGACGTGTGGTGGGAGGAATCTCTGCGCAAACATGAGCGCAAGTGGAGAGGTGCACCATGAGACCTTCATGACGGGCATAAACCCAGTCCTGACGGTGGCGCGCACTTGGTGGAAGGTGCGGGCGCCAGCGATAATGGCCATACAGGCGAGATAAACAGTGTTTTGGATGGGGGAAACCTAGGGCGGATGGGTTAGTTCGGTTTCAAATTTGCGCAAAGAGGCTGAGAGAACATACAATCAAGTTGCTGACAATGATCTGGAGGACCTTGGCCTTGGTGCTAGTCTTCCCTGCGAATGCCTTCTGGAGGAGCGTAACAAGGATGTGGCCGAGGGGAGCAGAGATAATGGACCCGTAAAGCGCCATCTTAGGCACACGAGGAGTGAGGTATGATCCATGCTTCGGGCGGTCCTTTGCGATAACTGATGCAAGAAGCTCCTGGAGACCGTGTAGGGTTCCAGAAGTGATCATCTTGGTTCGCCTGGCGGGTCATTGTTAGTTGGCGCGCGCGCGATCGCATAGCGAAGAGAGGGACAAACAGAGGGTTTGACTGGAGCTGCTTGAGGTACAACTAGATGGAGGCATTGTATGTGAGACTTCTAGTACGACATATGATGAGGGCGACCATCCTGCTTGCGCTAGAGCAAGAGCGACAGCTCGTGATACATACAGTAATGTAGGAGTCCCCCTTCATCATGGAGGCATTCTTCACCATCGTTGTCTCAACCCTCTTCGTTGACTTGGTGACAGTCGACTGCATGATTGCGACTGTTTTTGTTGAAAAGCCTCTGGCGTGGAGTTGCGTATGCGTGAAATGTAGATTAAGCGATCCAATTCAAAAAACAAATAAACAAATAAGCTATAAGCTATGAAGCTAGCGGGCGGGTTAGCTGCTAGTACGTACGGTACCGTCAGGTCAGAGATCTGATGTCAAAACAAGCTACTTCGCAACAAGCAAGCAGAAGCAGGAACACGGTTGGGGAGGAGGGGGATGCAAGATGTGGTTCGGGAATCGAGTGAACGGACTCGGGGGGGCGGTGCCATCAATTGATGTAGCTGACTGCGTGGTGTTGTTGTCCACTTTTTACCATGTCCTGTGGAAAGGCGAGCAGATCGCCGGGGGAGCACGACAGCCAATTGGGAACAAGTATAGGGGAAACGCGTTTAAAAGCCCACCAGGGGAGGTGCAGGTATGTACCTAGATTTCAGGTGAAGGGGAGATAGGGCTGGGCTGATTTGGCTAGAGGGAGCACAGGCGAGCAGAGTACGTACCTTTTTGTTTGGGAAGATTAAACTTTTCCGCCAGGAACTGAAGATTGGGAGAATGTAGTTGGACGGAGGGGGGAGGGATGCAGGTGGAAGGATGATGTTAAGAGACAAATTGGAATTGGAACTCCCTGTGGACGTCTGTGTGCGAGTGGGGGGGGGGGAAGAGATGTAAGAGTGCTTTAGTTGCAGTCGAAGATTGGCTACAACTTTGGGAACGGGCGAGAGACACGAGGGGGACCCGCGGAGAGTGCGTGTGGGCTTGTATTTTTACTCCGGCTGCTCCTCTCCTCGATCCAGTGTAGCCGCGCCCACCTTCAGCAGCAGCTTCCAAGTTTGCCAGGGTATTTAGTTGGGAGGTTGGGGATGGAGAGCTTGAACAGGCTCCGGCAGCGCAGAAAAAAAAAGTGAACTGGAGAAGCCGAGGTGCAATACGGGCGAGAGAGTGCTGGGGGTGCTCTAATTATGATCTCACGCCTTGTTACACGCCTGGATGGGGAACAGCCTGTCTCGCTCTCCATCGACCTTCGCACGGCCGTCGCTGGTTCGTTTCATTTCTGCTCCCATCGCTGCACGCTGATGCACACTGGCCATGCTAAACGCTCGCAAGGGGATAGAGCAGCTCTGTGCATGTGTTCAATGCCTGACTGGACGCTCTCTCGCTCGTCTTCCAAAGCCGCCGGAGGTTCACCAGTTCGCAAATGACTGGCCCACCATTGGCAAGCAGGCAATCCTGCACTGCATGTAATGTACCCTTCTCCCGTCTTGCATCAACCCGACTGGCTCGTTCCTCTCAGCCTGTGTCGAGTCGGGCAAAAAAGAAAAAAACAACGAGGGCCAGAATACGGGCCTTTTTCGTGCTAATCCAAGTTTGAGGGTATATTGCCTCCGATCTCGTTAGGCTACCGCCCCACTCCGGCCGTAAGCTACGGCGCGGCCAGTAGCGCTGCTGAGGCCAGCTGAATGCCCTTGTCGCCCACGGCGTCGCTGCATTTGCCCTGTGCAACCCAGACCAGCCTGGGCGACGCAAGGTACGGTGCGCTAAGAGGAGGTGGGAACATCCGACGGAGATCGTGACGGCGGCTCCCGTACGCATGTGGTTTGTGGGGAGGTGTCGGCAGGCCTGGGCCCAGGACTTGGATATCAAAAAGCTTCAGGGCCCGGTGACTGACGTGCATAAGGACACTCAACTACATCTCGATCGATCAACACTGACCTTGCCCACAGAACACTAAATATTGATCATACTTATAGCTCGCAGCGTCCCAGCGTGTGACCTTGCCGACAGAGGCATCCGGAGAGAAGCCATCGTCCGCGAGCTGAACTGCCCTCGGTCTGCATCTCGGGGGATCGAATTTAGTTTCTTACACTGCAGTACATGCATGGATGGCTATGGAGAATGACCTCACTAACCTTTTGATTCCAGTCCCATATATCTTTGATATTCAACAGGTGTTAGGCACTACCATGTATCGCAAATGAAAACGTCGATGGACCCAGAGTTGTGTGGAGTATCAAGTATCCAGGCATGAATCGGCATAAAACTAAACATGAATCTACTCACATCTTGAATTAGACTCACCAACGACTCAGCAATGCCGATGCTCGAGGCTCCAGGAATGTATTTTTCCCACTTTATACCCCTCGTCTCTGTTCTTATCTCACACCTTCATTCCTTCATTCCCTTCATTCCCTTCATTCCTTCCTTACCGCGCCCTTGGAGACACCACAGCCTTGGGCTTTGTTTCATAGTTTACAGTCCTTCTTACTCCCAACACTCCTTTCTCTCTTCTGGTATTGTTTTACCAGTTCTATTTGTTTTACCTTCATTCAGCATGTCAAACGCTGTGCCCTGTGTAGCGGATGGGAACGCTCAGCTCATGGGAGGTCTTGACAGTGCTTTAGAGATGGATCTAGCGATGCCTGATGACACTACTCAGAGTTTCTTGTCCCCAAAGGCTGCAAATACCCTGGGTAGCACTGGTTCTGGTGGGTCTCAGGATAGGAAAGGCAGTGATAGCCTTTTCGATGCTCTTGAGCCACGGCCTGTGGTGCCGTTTTCCAAGAGGCCACCCAAGGCTATAGAGGATATCTACAACTCTTTGCCTTCCGTAGAAAGTTTTTTTCCCGATTGGCCCTTCCATCCGTTGGAGTTACCACCGTCAATCCCAGAAAAGTTGAGGTGGAGGGATACGGAAAAACTTAAGACTCAACAAGACTGGAACAGGGAACTTAGCTTAACTCGCGTTCATGCCCCAGGCACGGCAGCACACCGCCTTTTGAATCACTCATTCATACAAGATGTTAAGGACTTCTCTGCAGAATACGAGTCCTTCAGAGGGAGCGGCTTCCAGACACTGTCTGATGGACAGAAGATGGCAAATGAGCGGCCCATGCCCTATATATTCGGAGTAAGTCGTTACAACCCACAGTTGCATAATCCCGAGTTCTACACTTCAAATCAAAGGTTGGTGGTCAATTCTGCCGACGAGATAGCTGATTTCCATAACAAGGCGTTCGAGTGTTCACTCTGCAAATTCTCGCCACACCACGACGATATTCCCAATTGGCTCTACTACACCAAAGTCGATGAGAACCGCCCAAGGTATTTTTATTGTTTAGGCTGCAAGGGTAGAGACGGAGATGCACAGGTGAAATCTTTTGCAAACCTCATGGCTATGGTGAAGGAAATCGTGGCCATCTCCCACGCCGAAGAGGGTGCAAGGAAGATGGGGATGGACGGCGCCATCACCTCTGTGCCCTTGGCAAGATTTAAAAGATATGAAATCATGTTCAGCATCGAGATAGAGGCAGCTATGGTTAGGAGAGCTATCAAGGCAGCAAAAACACAGCTTGTGAATAATGCAGAGGAATTCTGGCAACGGCAACTGGAGAGGATTTCCGGGGACTTTAGTATCTCAGTTGCTGGTAAAGCTGTGGCCAAGGAGATCGTGGGTCGCTATTTCACAACTGAGACTCCCAGATTGTTTGACACTACGGGCCCGTTGGGCCAACTGGAGCGCCTCCACTCCACAACACCTCCAGGATTTCCTATGAGAATGGAATCGATAGATCAGCATGCCAGGATACTTGCGGCCTTTGATGAAGGAGAGGTCCACTTTCCGGTTGAGAGATCTCACACTCCTCCTGGGTGGCCAAAGGGCTACATTCCACCCGTCATAGCAGATAATCTTCATCAGGGCGATGATTCCCAGGCTTCACTGGGTCACCCACCGACACCAGTTTGGTTCGCCGAAAGGCAAACAACACTAACTACCTCTCCTCCTCCTGCTCGTTCTACCACACCCCCGGGATATCCCCGATGGTTCGCCTTTTCTCCTGAAAGAGTATTTATAGAATCTGATCAGTTCACTGATGCCACAACCTTAACAAATCCTTCAACCGCCAGGTCCTCAATAATTCAACCTGAAGTCCATGTTCCTTTCCGAGATTTTTCAGCCTTCATTCACCCCGAAGGCGCATTTCCCGGGGACCACATCCCACTGGAGTACCCCGAAGGCGTTATAACTTGGCTGACTCGCCCTGACACCCCCCCTGGTTCCCCAGAAGATAACAAGCCTCCGTCCTCAGCCCGCTCCTCGAGGACATTATATGAGGACTTTCCACAGCTAGACGGCGCAGGTGATACCCCAGACTCCTCTCCCCGTTCCTCAATTATTTTACCTGAAGACTTTGGGCAACAGCTTGCAGACACTGTCGTCGAGTGTTCATCCCGCAGGCTATCTGAAATATTTCGCAACAGGCCTCTCGTAGACGACAAGCAAGAGAGCAAAGAGGGTTCTCTGTCTGACCTAGGACACCCCCTCCATCGCTCCCCTGCTGTAGAGAACAGATCATGCTTGCTTAGCCAAGGTGGTATCCCAGCCAGACTCCCACCTAAGACTGAGCGTATACCTCCTGTCAAGGCCAAACTTCCAACAAAAACCGAACGCCTCCCTCATGTGAAAAGTGAAGGAGCCTCACTCTACAACTGTAAGCCTCAGGAAGAGAACAAGAAGAATTCACTG
>Ga0307511_10004889_pt1 | contig 13684 bp, 13 predicted proteins | sample 13_EM_MG_FD_200266 | JGI IMG/M metagenome (GOLD analysis project Ga0307511, IMG submission 200266) | Populus trichocarpa ectomycorrhiza microbial communities from riparian zone in the Pacific Northwest, United States - 13_EM | ecosystem: Host-associated > Plants > Roots > Unclassified | place...
GCTCACTAGTGCGATTGGTGAATGGGCCGTCCCAACCAGCAATAGCGTCCCATTGACCAATGGGCCGGCCCATTGCTGACTGGGCCGCATTGCTGAATGGGTCAGAACACATACGTTCTAAAGCCCCGCCCCACATCACCCCCACGTACAAGTTTAAGCTGTACGCAGTCTCTTCCTCTCATATGCCTCATTCGCATCCGCATCGCCGCCTCCACCCTTACTCCCCTCCCCTCCTCCTCCCTCGTTCTCCCAATCTCCATCCATCCCCTTCTCGCAGGCTCTCCTTAGCTCCTCCATCTTTTTCCTTGCCTCATCCTGCTTTCCCCCTTCTCCAACCAATCCAACGGAGTGCAGCAATTATGGAGAGTGAGTCGAGCATCAGGGAGTAGTCTCGAGACTGTTGACCTTGTGAAAGTGACGCTCATATATTTGGTCTTTTCTCTGATGACCTCGCGACATGAAGGAGAAGGAGAAGGAGAAGACAGGCAGAAGACAAGAAGACAAATGTAGCTGAGATCGCCAAGTCACTAGTCAAACCTCCACAGACCTGGGGGGGGGGGTTACGCATGCGATTTCGGAAGCTGATATTAGTGTCTGGTGTTTTGTATGATGTTTCGTTTATGTTATCATATCAGTTATTCCTATTAATATGTCGACGAAGCCTCGTCCCCAGAAGCAGGTGCCCAGAAAACACTAAGGTATGCCAGGCTCTACAGACCTGTCTTACAACGCCTTACGGGTACAGTACCCGATGAGCGATGTATTATTTCCAAGTAGCGACTGTCAAACCTCAACACATCCTCCTAGCTAGATACATCACATAACCTCTCTCATGTTGTATCAAGCGGTTCCCATTACCAACGAGTGTTACCCTCAGAATTTTACCTCTGCATCAAGAGACCTCTCCACCCCAGCCCTATGCAATAAGGTAGATATACTGATTCCCGCAAAAATATTAACCCGAGCTCATGATTATCAACCAATGCCCCAGCCGCATTCGGGCCCCAATGCATATGCTGCCAAGCTCATTTTTCCCAAATAGAAAGGAAGTCAAGACTTTTATGACGCTTCCGTTTCCTGCAATTGGTGATATCTCCAACAAGTTAACGTTTGCACTTATTTCCTTCTGCTCACCTCAACGTGTACCGGTTAACAGGGGTTTCTTTTTTTTTGGGCAAATCAGTACTCGCACTTAAGCTATTCTAGCTTCTGTAGGTACAGAGTAAACCATAGTCTGGTTGACAAGTGCCTGAGAACCTTGTAAGTAGTGCCCCTCGAGTAACGTTTGTGAAATGCCCTCCCATAGTGGAACATGTGTCGCCAGACCCCGTTTCATCTAGACACTATTTGCTTTTTAAGCCGAATCACCTGCGCTGTATTCACTCAGCAGTGCCCCGTTCCATTCATCAAGATTTTTATCTACGAACGACCTAACTATAAATAAGGATTATTCCATAGGCAGGTAGCTAAGGTCACAACGCACGAGATCAGGTCACGACCCGCGTCAACATCCTGCCATGTCAGATCGGACGCTATGTTAAGTGCCCCGCAATGGCCTTAAGCTTGTGTTCCGTGTTCAGTGTTCCGTATCCAGTGATTTACTTTATATACATAACTATCAGAAAAAGCCAAAACGAGTTATGTACCTCGCCACCATTGTATTGGGGGAATTACCTTCAGTTTAAGGAATGGATACCCGGAACCCCTGTTCTCCACGTGGCACTCTACCCAAGAAGGAGGGAATTGACGTATCGCAAAGAACCAAGACTGCAGGGGAAACCGTGTAACGCTAAAATGCAAATCAGAACCGAGGTAGGCCCTCTCAATAGATTCCTGCTGTGCAACCAGACTCCGATATAAGCATGTTGGGTTCAGCTGAAGGGCAATAGCATAGGTAAAGGTAAACAAACTTTTGAGGAATCAGTGGAATAAGTATCATTTGTTGATAGGATTACCTGTGGTTATTCGTTTTGCGGGTGGAGGTGTGCATTCTTGCGTAGGGCTGGGGCCATGGGGGGACTGGCTTGTAAAATTCCCGGGGCCGTTTGGTGCTACGTGAGGTACCGAAGGTTGGATTGCTAAGAAAGGATATGGCAGACTGGGTAAGACAGAGCCTGGGCTGTAGTGTTCCCCTACTGGCCGTCGACATCTTGGGTGTGACGAGGCTGCGTCGCCATATTAATACTACCGGTAGTAACAATCTCCATAATAACACCAAAACAACCGCACAAAGCTACATTTAATTTTCCGAAATTGCACAACAACTACTAAACTACTAAACTACTTATCCATATACCTAGCCTCCCCGATGCTCGACCCACTTTCCGTAATCGCTGCCGTCTTTGGCCTGGTTGCAACCTCCGCCAAGATCTCCAGTACTGCCAAACAGCTCTACGACTCTCGAAAAGATGCACCCACCTCCATCCGCCGCATTGGTGAGGAGATGGACCAGCTTCATCTGATTTTTGGGCAAGTGCAAATGCTGCTTGAAGGCCATGCACAGAAAAAACTCAGCAGAAGCCGGTTGGGCATGCTTCCCCTGCATCACCTGATGACAATTTTGAGCGGCTGCGTCTTAGCCTATTCGAGTCTGGATAAGAAGCTCAGTGAGGTTGCTGGGCTAGTGCAAAATAGGACTACCACTGGGACAAGGTCTATGGGATTGGGGGCGCGGGTGCGATGGGCACTTTGGAAGGAGGTGGAGGCGGCGGCGATTCTGGTGGAGCTTGAACGACATAAATCAAGTCTGCACATGATGTTGACGATTATTCAATGGTAAGCTACACCTGCAAAACCCTGAACCCCCTGGGTACTGGATACATTTTTTATTGTTGTTCTTCACCAACTAGAAGGCGTTCACAGAAGTAATTTAGATCTAGTAATTCTATAGGAGGGGTCGAGACTACTATGGAGGAGGCTTCGCAGCAGCTTGCCAACCTTCATCAACAAATCGGAAAGATCTCGGAGAAAATCGCCGAGTCACATAACGATGTAGCGGTACAACTCCGTGAGCTTATCAGCCGGCGTCATGATGCAAATGATGATACCAGTGGTGTTTCAATATGCCACACCACTCACCAAACAGCAAATCCCAGATGCTCATTACCCGCCTCGCCATCCAGTGCTACTTCCAGCACCCTCTTAGGTTTCAATGATATTGATGGTGCCTCCATCAGAACTACATCCTCGTCCTTCTCCATACGCTCGGTCCGGTCATGGGGTGGTGAGCTCAAGAATTCCAGACCATATAAACGACTCTGGCGCCGTGGCATTGACTGGAGCTCTTCTGGATCAGTTTTCTCTAAAGACAGTAGTGCAACTAAAGGAGACACCTGGTCAATGCTGTCTGCTATGAGCTTGGGAGATCTTTCCATCTCGGAAATCTCGGTGCTTGAGCTTCCCATTTTTCTGTCAGATTTGTATGATCCGATCCCATACCAGCAATCGACTAGGCACAAGCAAGTCCACCGGAGGGTCAGCTGGAGTTCCCATGGAAGGCTACATAGAGCAATACACGAAGGGAATATATTCATATTCCGGACATTGCTCAATTTGGGTGCGGATCCCGAGGAGACAGATGCACTTGGTCCATTGCTGGTTCATGCAGCCAAGACGCCTGGGGGGATTGTGTTTTGTAGGTTATTGTTGGACAGAGGTGCACAAGTTGACATAAGGGACTCCAGCGGACGCACGCCGCTGTCGCATTGTGCTGAGCTCGGAAACATCTCTCTCTGCAAACTGTTGTTGGATCGAGGTGCGCAAGTTAACACGAGGGACTCAAGCGACAGCACGCCACTGTCGCATTCCGTACGGCGGTCGTACGGTTGTAGCGACATATGTGAGCTACTACTGGATTGGGGCGCCGAAGTTGACGCTGCTGACTCCAACGGACGCACGCCACTATCGTATTGTGCTGGGCTCGGAAGCGTTTCTGGCTGTAGGCTCTTGTTGGATCGAGGTGCGCAAGTTGACACGAGGGACTCTAGTGGCCGTACTCCACTGTCATATTCAGTGCGGATGTACCGGTACGGTGGTGGTACTGGTGCTGACATCTGCGAACTCTTGTTAAATCGAGGCGCTGCCGTTGACTCTGCCGACTCTAGTAAACGCACACCACTGTCGCACTGCGCTGAACTACAAAACTACTTTGTTTGCGTGCTGTTGTTGGATCGAGGTGCGCAAGTTAACACGAGGGACACCAGCGGAAGTACGCCACTGTTGCATTCTGCACGGCAGCAAGGTTGTGAAGACATATGCGAGCTATTGTTAAACCGCGGTGCCGCCGTTGACGCTGCCGACTCTAGCGGTCGCACACCGCTGTCGTATTGTGCCGGACTGGGGAGCGTCCCCTCCTGTGAGCTGTTGTTGGATCGAGGTGCGCAAGTTGACGCTCCTGACTATAGTGGCCGCACTCCATTATCGCATTCTGCGCGGCAGGACGGCTGTGAAGACATTTGCGAACTATTGTTAAATCGAGGAGCCGCCGTTGACACCCCCGACTCCAGCGGACGCACCCCGCTGTCACACTGGGCTGGGCTCGGAAGCGGCTCTGTCTGTAGACTCTTGCTGGACCAAGGTGCGCAAGTTGACTCGAAGGACTCCAGCGGCAGAACACCGCTGTCGTATTGTGCCAGACTTAATAGACATCCGGGTCATTATCTCTGCAAGATGTTGTTGGACAGAGGTGCAAAGATTGACCATGCTGATTGTAAAGGCCGCACGCCTTTGTCGTATTCTGCTGAAAGAGGGGATTTTGTCATCTCGGGGCATTTGTTGCACAGGGGTGCAGTCGCTAGAGTGCGTGACTCCAAGGGCTACACACCACTGTGGTATGCACAGAGGTGGGGTGAGGCAAGTGACATATGTCGCCTATTTCTGAACACGGGGTCCCGGAACAGACGGAGGCATGGAATAGTATAGGGGGTGCACGTCTAATCTCACTGGCTAGGTTTTTTCTTTCTCATTTTCGTTTAATTATCAACTTGTGTCGGTTGTCGGTTGTCAGGAGTCAAGGTTATGGGGTCTTAATTACAGCGTCTAATGATTTGTGATTTTACTTTTCTTTACTAATCAGGATCTGAAAGGGATGGTTATTTTGCAGGGCATGAAGAAGGATAATATACGTACATTGCGCGGCTGCTTACTGTATTTAGCTACCGGTATAGGATTTATATATAATATATTGATTAAAATACTAGACTATTCTGCCTGAACTTGAACAACTACGGAATAGAGCCAACACCCTACCCCTATTGTAACCTTGTGCTTGGTCCACCATCAACATGTAGCATATTTTTTTTTTGATATACAAGACAATATGGTATGTACGGTAGGTATCACTCACTCCGCTTCTGCGAGACTTGGTCGACATGACCTGACTTAGTAAAAATATATGTACTAGTACTATCATCACATTTCGTTGCGTTAAGTATACTCCGTAGTAAGTACAGCAAGAAAATCCCGTGCCTATTGTAGGGGAACACAAAGTAATCTAAATTTCAACTCCGGAGCCAATAAGCCTAATGAATCATGAATTCACTGCGCCCAAATATTATCTAGCTGCGGTCGCTTTGCTTATGGAAAAGGTATATAACGGTTTATTAAAGGTAAAGTAATCGCAAGAACCTCAACCCCTCTTATACATACACAAACGTCTACAACCCTGGGCTCGTATGCACATACGTTTTGAATTCCCGCCCTGCATCATCCCCACACACAAGTTCAAGCCGTACACAGCCTCTTCCTCCCACATTGCTGATTCGCTTCCGCATCATCGTCTCCGCCCCTACTTCCCCCCTTGAGCCACTTCCTCTTTACCGCCTTAATTAACCTCACTCCCGCATCCCACATCTCGCATCCTACATCCTCTCCTCCTCCAACCGCCCATAAGCCCCTCCAACAGAAGCGCAAACGAATCCTGTTCTCCATCACGATGATCTAGATCAAAACCCGCTCAGGCTATCAGAAAAGAGGAATTGCTGGGGTTGCGAGAGGGAATATCGGCTGTCGAGGGGTTGCATTTATAGACATCGATGAATATGGCTAGGTGTGTTGGGTATTGGTGGATAGGGGTAGGGTCTGGAACGGCTGACTTGAAAACAACTTGATGGCGATGTAGGGGTAGCCTGGTTGGTATTCTGGCTCGCAAGGGGTAAAGGCCAAGGTGACTCAAGCGGTGATAGTATTTAAATATGCTCATGCAATAAGGGTCAGATTAATCAGCATTACCTGAGGTTACCCTGAACGGCAAAAAAATGATGCACTAGTCCAATCTCAGTAAATGGATATAAATCCCCCTCTAACTAGACGGGTTGCAAATCTTCTGGCAATCTGCATGGAGCACTCGAATCCAGCCCTGTGATAGGACACTGTGAATCCATACCAGTAGATTTACATCATACATCCACAAATCAGTGCTTATCGGGGAATTCGAATTGTAAACATACTAATTGGCAAGATGGCGACCAGGCTGTCAGGTAAGCCCCTACCTACTCATTCGGAGTTTGTAACGAGCAACTGCTCCAAGACTACCAGTACCACTACCCAGTTGAAAACATGCCTAACGCAGACAACCTATTCCAGAAACATGTATAGGTCACTCCGTTACAATGGGTTCGATAAATTAGGCTCGAGGGATTTTGGTGACTCATGAGGAAGAGAGGGGGGTTTTTTTTTTAAAAAAAAACAGAGTACAGGAAGAGAGGGATGGCGTTTGTGATTGCGAGAGGTCGGTGAGGAGCATTTCGAGGAGGCGGTATGTGGAGTCGGGGACAGTGGGAAGGAGAAGGCCTTCCGCCTTGGGCGGGAGGTTGGCGGTGAAAGATGCGATTTGCGTATGAACGAGGCTATAAGTATTCGGAGGTGTGAAAGGAGCTGTTTGAGCAAGTACGAAAGACACGTGACTTATGGAGGTAGTGGATTAGGCTGCAGAAAATTGAGGTTTAATATCAAAGCTCAAAGATCAGCTACCTATACCACATGTGGGAGACTTACAGGGTCCAAATAAAAAGCAGGGGTGCCCGTGGGAGAGGAGAATGACTTACCCCTGCAGGCCTAGAAGTGAGCAGCCACCGTCTAGTGAACACCCCTGTAACAGCGCCTCTAGCTACAACTTGTGATATATCATGGGCATAGCGATTCTGGCTAAATGCACATCTATGGAAACGAGTACGCTCTACATGGTTATGCCCACATCCCGCCAAGATCAACCGAAGACCCAATATTCCCCTTTCCAATATGGCCTCCCCTCAACCCAGCTTATAGGCCAGGTATCCAGCGGATGAGCCCACGACGACTAGAAGGCCATTACCTAGTATCTATATTACCTAGGGCAGCAGCCTCCAATATGACCAAACCGGGGGCCAATCAAAATAACCCTCCAAAATAAGCTATTTTAAGAATTAACTAATTTGCTCCACTTATGCTACCCTAAACCCTCGCCATTCCTCCCTCTGCAATTTTCCCTTCCACAGCATTCTTAATCACTATGTAGAGGTCCCTAATAGCTCTGAGACCTCCAATGCCCCCTTCCCTTCAAGGACCACCCCCCAATTGCTACCCCCCCTCTCTACTCCCTCTATTGACCGAATGTTGCACAAATAGACCCATAACCACTAGGGGACCTTTACCTAGCATCTATCCCCAGTGCTGAAGGTGGAGCGTGCAAAATGTTAAAATTGGAGGGCCTCAATTCGTGGCACAAACCTCCCCAACTAAGGAATTTTAAGAGCGCTTATTCAATCAACCAAATACACGCCATCTATCCCCTTCTCGGTCTACCTCGATCCGAGCCCTCCTCCAGAGCATTCTCGACACCCCCGGAGAGGCCTCTAATAGCTTTGGAGCTCCAATACCTCCCAATTATGAGCCCTATGATCGCTTTGATCACAGTGGTATACTGGCCTTTCTCGAGGCATTTCAAACCCTTTATAGCAACCAAGTACTCAGCCCAAGCATGATCAATATCAGCACAAGGTCATTGAGTTAAGCGCTAGGCTGGGCGCTAGGTTGGACACTAGGTTGGACATTGGGTGCTAGGCTAGATCCTAGGTTAGACGCACTAGACTGACGCTGGATTAGATATTGGAAAATCTAGAGCGACTCTGTCGTAACCATATAGTGGGACTCCAGATTGATTGTAAGCAGTTGCTGTGAGGAGGTTGAAACGACCTCGGAGGTGGCCGGCAAACCCCCCAGAGCGAAGCGACCCATGAAGGCCAAAGGGGCGGTATTGGTAGTCTAGGTACACGTACGTTTATTGGAGCTTCTAAAGCTATTAGAGACCTCTTCGTCGTGGTTGAGAATGCTGTAAAGGAGATGGTTGCAGAGGGGGAATGGCGAGGGTTCAGGGTAGCATAAATAGAGCAAATTAGTTAATTCTTAAAATAGCTTATTTTGGAGGGTTATTTTGATTGCCCCCGGTTTGGTCATATTGGAGGCTGCTGCTCTAGGGGCTGTTTTGACATGAATATAGATACTAGGTAATGGCCTTCTAGTCGCCGTGGGCCCATCCGCTGGATACCTGGCTATAAGCCGGGTTGGGGGGTCTTCGGGGAGTTCATATTGGAAAGGGGAATATTGGGTCTTCGGTTGATCTTGGCGGGATGTGGGCATAACCATGTTGTAGAGCGTACTCGTTTCCATACGTAGATATGCATTTAGCCAGATCATGATATATCACGAGTTGAGCTAGAGGCGCTGTTGCGGTAGGCCTTCAGGGGTGCGTACTCCTGTGCGGAGGAAGCTTCGTCAATAGGCTACCTGTACCCCTCGTCAGGGCACCTGCAGTCGACTGCAGATTAACCCATGGCCGGTCCCGCAGGGGTCGATTTGTGGACAGCCCCCGGCAGGCCAATAGAATCCTTGGCTGACGCACAGCCAAATGCCTCTGTTCTGTACCTCAAACAGCATTCCTGAAACTGAATTCTTGGCGTAACCGAGACCCGGCCATGGGATAAAATCAAAAAAAACTACCTGTACATACTTACTCCGACATACCAGTACAGTTGTTGAGTTATTGAACTAAATTGAGAGCTCAAAATCTCTATCCCACTAAGACTTTACCCCATAAGTACGAGATAACATGAATCCTGCAGTCGATTGTGAATCGGTAAACTAAATATAGTAGGAATCAATCATACACGGGAATGCTTTCTGTGTGGTGGCTATCTAGCAACGACATTACTTTTGTCGTGGCGCTTAAGTAGCTTACTTATTCCCGTGAGGATAAATTGCCTCGGCTTCTATATGATCCGATGTACAACATCCAACGAACAGCGACTTATTACGAATCATGACGCACTGTACTCGCGATCCAGAGGGGCTTGAATTGATGTGATTGACACATGCCGGTTTCTACGCTTTTCTTTCTTTTTTAAAATCAAGTGATTGGTAGTGCAGTTGGTGCCTCCTGTATGAGTGCTGCCAATTAGGTGCAGATATCATATTCTATATCAAGCGCAACCTAGATAGCATTTTACGACCAGGCTGCGAAAAACAAAACGTGTGGCCGCTAGATTCATGCGAGTAACGTGAGTATCGTTGATGGCACTCCCGTTTCCCAACTCCCTAGAATTCCAACAGTATAGAACGCATATCGCCCATCTCCAAATCTACACTATTGAATTCCCGGAGCCAACTTTCCACCTCCGACATGGACCCAATTAGTCTCGTTGGTCTTGCCGCCAGCGCTGGTGCCTTAATCCAGCTCACTGGCAAGGTCATAATTTTGTTCACCGATTATGTGTCATCTGTGAAAGGGGCTGGGGCATCAGTGGACCAACTGAAGGTGGAGCTAACCGCTGTTTCGGGCGTTCTGATGGAGATATCAAACCTCGCGGCAAATGGTGTAGCATTGAATCCCGCGGTGACGGCGATCTTGACAGAGTCCCAGAAAACTTTGCAAACAATGCTGGAAGAAATGACCAACTGGACATTAAAGTCGAAGCAAGCTGCAGTCACGTCCCTGGGTATTAGGCGGAGGATTAAATGGTCATTTCGAGAAAAGAAAATTAGGGGATGGATTGTAATGTTGGAGTCGCATAAGGCCACAATTAGTTTGCACTTGCAACATCAGACATTGTAAGTGACGAGCCTAGGTGTGGGATCGGATTGCCTAATCTCGTCTGATATGGTTTGTCATATAGGGTTGGAGTCGCAAACATTGAGTCACATGGGAAGAGGGTCGAGGTGCTTCAGGCAAGAACCGAGCATGGTACTTTTACCTTTGATCATTACGGCTCAATTCGACTCTGACTTATATATGCAACGGACCACAGATGAGAAGCGGCAACGGCTTATAGAGTGGTTGTCACCGCTACCTTACAACATCAAGCAATCCCAGACTAGCGACCGACGTCAAAAAGGAACCGGGGATTGGCTCTTTGAGCAGGATGTATATAAGGGTTGGGAGAATGGCTATGCTAATGCGCTGTGGATATATGGCATCCCGGTAGCGGGAAGACATTCCTCACCTCGAAGGTTATTGACAGGCTTATAAATGATAGGGCAACTGGGCAGTATGCCCTCGCTTATTGCTACTGTGATTTCACTGAAACTGCCGCAAGTGTAGCTCTGAATATTATCCGCACTCTGCTTGTACAGCTTCTAGGTGTGTGGGATGCCGACTGCCCTGAACAGTTTCCGGACCTGTTTTCCATGATGCGCCTTGGGCAAGGCCCGCCATCTAGCGTACCAGCATTAGTAGGTCTCACGGAAAGGTGTCTGGGACTGGGCTCCAGGAGGGTTTTTCTCATCATTGATGCACTTGACGAATGTACCAATCGGTTGGATCTCTTACAGTACATTTGTGCCATAATTCCAGATAAACGGATTCATATATTGGTCACCAGCCGTCATGAGCTGGATATTATTGAAAAACTCAGCGCCTCGTTTGGTACGATATCCTTAGCCGACGAGAGCAGTAACCTACTACAAGACATGCAACAACATCTGGCGGAAGAGTTAAAAACACCCAAATGGAATCATCTGCATCACCCGAAAAACAGCGACATGAAAAAAGAACTGGAGGAAACATTATTCAAAGACACCGAGAGGAACATGTAAGTGTATATTTCAGCGTCATGGCGGGCCCTCAGTAATAATCAAAAAATACTAACTACCAACGATAGGTTTCGGTGGCTGCAATGTCAGCTTGATACTCTTGCTAAGCACAAAAGCAATCGTACACTTAAAAAGCATTAAAAAACCTCCCCCCAGACCTATTTCGTGCCTATGAGAGGATCCTTTTGGGTATTGATGCTGAGTGCACTGAACTGGCATTCAAAACCCTTCTGTGGCTTGCAACCTCCACACGGCGTATGGCAATAGATGGGCTTGTGGAAGCACTTGCTATTTTTGAGGGGCAAACGAGATTGGATCATGATGCAACGGTCAATGATGCACTACATCTGGTTAGGATTTGTGGTAGTTTGGTTGAATATGATGAGTACCTAGACGTTGTCAACCTGACCCATGCTACTGTGAAGGTGAGGCATTTGCACTCCTAGCTAGCGATTAGATGTAAGGGACAAACGAATACTAACTTGCAAATGTATAGGATTTTCTGTATTGGGATGGCTTGGCAAGGAACCCTCAGCTAGCTTGTTATGCCCTTGAACATGGGAAAGCAAACTCGATGCTAGCAAAGCTGACATTAACCTATTTACTCCTTGATGATTTTGCAGATGGTCCTTGCAAAACCCTTGAGGAACTTGACTCAAGGATTGATAGTTACCCATTATATAAATATTGTACCGAAACCTATCCCGCATTTGTTAATGCTCAGGAGGATGACGGCGTATTTGAGCTACTGTGGACCCTGTTTTATGATCGGCTGTCGCAGTATCGAAGTTACCAGCAAGTTAGACATTACCTCTGGGTGGATAACTGGTACATATTCCAGCGAGATCACTGGAATATTGTACAGCAATTTACACCGGTATACTATATGATTGCTGAGGCCATGCAATGGCCAACATATAGGATTTTGGAAAAGCGACCTGAGCTCTTGGAGGAGGAGATCCCAATGCGCGGCACACCTTTGGTCATGGCTACGCGAGATAGCAAATCCACAATAGTAAAGCTTTTGATGTCACTCGGGGCTGATGTGAATTTCGGCGCAAACATCCCGAACATGGGATCCCCGTTGAATGTGGCTGCGTTCCTTGGGGATCATGACATCTTCGAAATGCTCCTCGATGGCGGAGCGGATTTGAGCGCCCGAGGGGTTAATGGAGCGCATTCCATCCACGAGGCTGCTCAGGGCTCTGTGGAGATTTTGGCGCTGATTCTCAAGCGGGGCATTGATCCTGTTCTCACTTGTGGGCTTGGGTCAACTCCGCTCCATTACGCTGTGACTGGTGGCACTAGGTGTTTGCCACAGATCAAAATGCTGGTTGAAGCTCCGCATCATGCTGATATCCTTTCATACAATAATGTTGATGAAACACCGCTTAACATTGCACTAACATTGCGTTGTCTTCCTGTACTCGACTATCTTATGTCCCAGGCAGATGACCTCTCCCCACTTGGTGAGAACGAAGCGTCCCCTCTGACACTGGAGGATGTTAGGTGGGCTGAAGGCCTGTCATGGTACCCAAAATTACGAGCACCACTTGGCCGGGAAAGACGAATATTCAAGGAAAGAGAGATCTGCCTCATCGACTTACTGCAACTCCGTATCAGCTTGTCGAAACGAATGCAGCTTCCCCAAGCTCTGGTTAAGAGAATAATGGACTATGCGGCAGTGTGGACAAAAGTAACCATTGCCAGGCATGAGCCAGTTACTATATCTCAAGATGATGAGAGAAAGCCATACCTATCCATCCCGATTAAGCGGCCATTGCGACGTCTTGTCTGCAGATTCCGATCCCATGACCAAGGTAATAAACCTATCTCCCTCCGGTTGAACTCCTTTGGTTCGAATAGATGGCTTTCCCCATTTTCTTTTTCTTTTTACATTTTCTCGAATAGATGGCTAATGGCCTTGATATCTTTTTTTTTTTTTTTGGTAAATCAGTACTCGTATTTATACTAAGGTACATGACGAGGGGGTGCATCCCCGAGTGAAAACTCGGCTGGATTATTCAACCTCTGGGCCACCCCAACCCCCAACACCTCCCTCTAAATACATCCACTCATCTTCGTTCACAAATCTGGCCACCTCCGCATAAGAGCCCCTGTCTGTCCAACTCTCCTATTTATCCATCCCCGGCTCCGCTATCTCTGTTCACAAAATTCGCCACCTCCGCGCAAAATTCCCTGTCCGTCCAAATGTCCTCCCACTTTCTCCGTTTGCCCCCCACACAACCCGATTCTAAGAGATGCGCCGCATTCTGTGTTTGGCCGCAAGCGCAGAAAGGGTCCTCCGCCCTCCCTATCTTGTGTAGCCATGCCTTCATCAGTCCTCTGTCTGTGTGTAAATAGCTCAGCCCTCTGAGCTCCGTCCTGTTCCACTTCATGTGTGGTTCCCGTCGGAAGAGAGGATAGGCCTGTCGGATGCCAGCTGGTGTTGCTATGCTTGGTTCCGACTCCCACTGTCCCTTCATTACCCATTCCTTGTTCTGACCCATACGTCAATACGGCCCATTCATCAATGGGTCGACCCATTGATCAATGGGCCGCTAAAGATGGTTGGGCCGGCCCACCCATCAATCGCGCTAATGGCCGGCCCATTCATCAATGG
>Ga0307511_10004890_pt1 | contig 13681 bp, 26 predicted proteins | sample 13_EM_MG_FD_200266 | JGI IMG/M metagenome (GOLD analysis project Ga0307511, IMG submission 200266) | Populus trichocarpa ectomycorrhiza microbial communities from riparian zone in the Pacific Northwest, United States - 13_EM | ecosystem: Host-associated > Plants > Roots > Unclassified | place...
CCTGCACCACATTGACCACATAGTCGGTGTTTGCCACCGTCGCCTCCGGTCCCTAGGCAATCACCCGCGCTCCATTAACTGCAGCCACCGACTTCGCCAGTGGGTTGAGGGTACTTTTTCACCATCTAGACACCCTGAAATACCTCCGCCACCTCCACCACCTTCGCCAAATGGAGCACCTGCTTCACCTCTGCCGCCGACATCCACCTCCCCTCCCTCCGTGAGTGTCACCAAAATTGTTAGCGATATCAGGGAGTTTAGCATTACCTTCCTGGAGCTCTTCCCAAGCACCATCTCCAGCACCTACACCTCCATCGAACGGGTTAATTTCATTGGCTACTTGGAAGGATGGAATATCAATATGAACCTAATGTATTTACTTGCCCTCCTACCCTCCTTCACCCCTAACGCAACCTCTTGAATCTTAGCGGCAATACAACATTCCGCTCTTGCTACACACAACAAGCCACGAGCACTGCCGGGAGCAATCCAAAGCCCCAGTCAAATGTATGCCGCATTTGACAAAACCATCACGATCTATATTACGCCTGGGCAGGAGAGTTGCCGGCTCGAGCTGGCTCATTCCCAGGCCTAATATCTATCACTACTACCACAAAGAAATAGGGTGCTGCTGGTTTCAGGGTCACTCTTTACCACAGTAACCCGTTCCACCACCCTAACTATCTTCAGCCTCGTGCCCAACAGGACCCCCTTCACCACTACTGTGTCCACCGCCCTAAAAAAACACGCTGCTATCGGCTTCAAGATAACTCCTCGCTACTCTCGCATCAACACGTCGTCAGCATCTTCACCATGACTACCAGATAACCAACAGGTCTTCACCACAAGCACCCAGTTCAACCTTCAGGTGCTTCTTCCTCGATTAGTCGCTTCGCGTTTCACCACGCACACCACGCACACCACCAGTTTCCTGTACATCCACCGCCGCCTGCAACGGTGACACCACCAAAACTTCCCTCGCCACGGATAGTACAGGTGGCAGGGAGCTTAGGGTACCTTCTCAAGACCTTAACCCAGCTTCACCAACAGGCCACCTCCACCTTCCCCACCATCTACATCACCGATCCCGCATGTACCGCGTCCAGCACCTTCGCCACACTTACTACTTCCACGACCAAGGACACAGACTGTGCAAGCATATTCCGGGATTCTCGCCGTCATCTAGTTCACTACCTCCACCTCCTGAAATAACTCCACCATTGCCACCGCCTGTGCCGCCACCACTACCTTAACTCTCTTTACCCCCTCCAGAATTAACCATAAGCGGCATCAGCAAGGCAGTGACTCCCTGCAGCAACGTATCCACCACTGTCTGAACCGCACCACCTGCACCAGGCCCACCTATTACAAGAGGATCACCGTGGGGTGAGTCGCGGCGCGTGAAGGGCGGATAGATCCTGAAGTGACATAGGGGGTAATCGGGTGGTGGATGGGTCACTCGGGGAATGTCTCGGGCGGTCACGGCATACTTCATATTGTTCTGTTAATCCGGACATAAGCGCCATCACCCATTGTTACAGTGATCATCCAATGTGTTATCCTTTGGTTCTTCTAAGGAGCTGAACACTTACACGTGAAGAATACCTATCCCTTCAGGGCGACGTGCCCCGCGTCCACAACCTAAACGACTTTCACCACCTTGACCACCTTAACCATCTCCACCTTCAGCACCTTTACCACTTTCACCACTTTGACCACCTTAGCCATCTTGACCACCTTTACCGCCACCGCCCCCACCACCACCTCCACCAGCTTCGCTACCGGTACTTCTTCCAATACTGAGCAAGTGAGCGCAGGTTAACTCTTTAAGACAGTGACGCTCTTTTTACCCTTCAATCTTCCTCTTCACCCCATTCAGTCCCTTGACAGTCTGCACCACATGAACTCTCACCCTCCAGCCCCTCTGAAAACCCCTCCCCCCTCACTGCCTGCACCAAATCTAAGGTCAACACCATCGCCAACTCCACCTCGTTTGCCAACATTACTACGTACCCACGAACACCACGTTCGCCGCGTTTGCCAGCTACATCGCAGAATAGAAATCGGTACCGGCGGGTTCAGGGTAACCCCTCATCACGGTGACCCTTCGTTCACCCCCTTCAATAACCCCGTACCCTTCGGCAACTGTACCACGTCCACCACCTTACCCACATCAACCTCCTTCACCACATGAACCAGCTCCACCACATTCGCCGCCGCACTGCCTCCCACCACCAAAATAGAAATCGGTAGCAGGGAGTTCAGGCTCACCACGGTAGATCGCCTGGCCCACCTTGACCCCCACTACCCGCCACATCTCCTTCGCCACCTGGACCACGTTCATCAGCGTACCTACCTCCTCCTTTAGCACATTTGCCAGCACTATCACCACCACCAAAATAGAAAACGGTACAAGCGAGTTCAGGGTAATACCTCACCATAAACCACCCAGTGACCACCATCCCCCTTCACCCCGTTTACCACCCTGCAGAAACTCCACCACCTCCACCTCCGTAAGCAACTACCCTACCTTTCCCGCATCCATCGCCTTTCCCACTTCTCTGGCTTCACCGCGAGGCTCCAAGTTAATAAAAAATTCTAACCACAGCCACCCTCATCCCTACCTTCACTCTCTCCAGGTGCTTCACCAGAATACCAACATGACCACCATTTCCGCTACCGGTCTCGTCAGTACCTGTGACGGCGCTAAGGTCCCCAAACGTCAAGGGCGGTCGCCATCCATGCCCTACCAACCAAATACACAGTAGGACAGTTGCGCCAATGGCTTGAGGAAGACCGCCAGAACCTTGGCTTAGCGGGAACCCGCTGACTGCTAACTGAAGACCGCCGATTGGGAAGAATCCACTGCTCCTTGGTACTCTACCCCAATCACCCAACAAGAACGAAGTCGCTTCGGATGGGTCGGAAAGACCTCCTCCCCACCAGGTACGAACGCCAGAAATAAGCGAGGGGATATTTCTTTGGGAGAAGGTTTACTTGAGAAGATCCTGGGGGCAGGGGCGGGACAAAAGTATAATTTCAGTTGATTTCAGTTCGTTGATTTAGTTTTGTATTTAGCGTGGGCAGGCCAGATTAACTTGGCGGACCTTGAATCCTCCCGGGTTACCATCACGGCCCTCTGACAGGCTGTCAGTCCTGAATATTTGAAGAAGATACAAAAAATTCCCTATTTAGAGTGGAATTCAGGGTAACAAACACCTCAGGGCCTTCATTACTTTCACCACCTGCAGCACCATTACTTCCTCCGTTAACTTCACCACCTTCACTATATTTGCTGCTGCAACCGATATCTACATTTACCACCCACTAAGTTTACCGTTACGAACAAGGCCACTGCTCCCTGTGACCGCACCTGGAAATTGCTTCACCTTGGGACTCTGCCCACAAAAAGCCGTATCTGCTAGTCCAGCACACGTCCACTACTTCCACCACCATCACCAATACCACCAGCTACACCAATACCACCTCCGCCTCAAAGGACTTCAGCATCACCATTTTTGACACCTCTACTGCCTTCACGATCTCAACCTGCTCGGCAACCCTACTACCTTCCCCAGCAAGTACCGTCTCCCCCTCCTTCGCCAAGTCCACCACTCTTAGCACCATTACCACCTCCAGTATTTTCACCACCGCTACCACCTCCACCTACTTGACCACCTTTAATCCCTACACCACCGAAATAGGAGGCGGTGAGAGGGAGTGCTGAGTAACCCCCCCCCATAGAAACCCCTTTTCACAGATTCACTATTTGAACCGCCTTCGCCACCAACGTCACAAGTTTCACCATATCCACCCCCCTTCGCTTGCGCCTCATAGCCTTATTTAGGCTGATTAGGCGTATAGACTGAAAAAAAAAAACTTCCTTCGCTAACTCCACTTCCCCTACCTTCTACAGTATTAATGCCTCATCTACCAAAAAACAAACGAGTTCAGGGTAAAGCCTCACTACCGTCACCCCTGTCAACACTTTAGCCCACTCCGCCCTCTTCCCCATCACAACTACCTTCACCCCTGGTGGCACCTCCACCGCCTTCGCCTCGATCACCTCCTTCACCAACTCCACCACCTGGGCCACCCCCAACCCCGTCGCTTTGCCCACCTTTGCCAACTCCCCACCATCACCACCACCATCTCTGCCAGGGCCAACACCATCTGTACCCTCTCCACAGTCTCCTCCTTCACCCCTCGACCGCAAAAAAAACACGATGTCACCAAGTGCAGGGTAGTGCTCACACCTCTGCCACCTCCACGAACCGCCCGACCACTATTAACACCACCCCCGCCCATTAGAATAGGAAACAGTGATACGTCGGCGGGTGGGAAGCGCTGGATCTAGGCATGGACTGGATCGTGACATTCTGATGGGATATCGGATGATCGGGCAATGTATGGGTTAATCGGTTGATATCGGTATTTAACGGGCGGTCACGACATACCTCACTTTTGTCAATATTTGTCCGGCCCTCTAATGATAATCCAATATAATTTCTCGATCCGCTTACGACGGAGAAACCGACGCACAACGGTGTCCCTCCCAACGATATACAGAACAGTCCAGTAAAATCAGAAGCTGTGCCCGGGAGCCAGTGTCTGGGGACCGTCGCCTCCAGCTTGCTATCCTGTGCGTTGACCAAAATGACCACGGAGCTGGTAGCCTTCTCTGTTCATGACGCACCAGATGCCTTCACACCTTCAGGTTATCCGTCACGGGTCGCTGGCAGGGTAACCCATGTACTACCAGGACAGTGGCCTCAAGAATTTTTTCGTGCTCGACCTTGGTTTTCGTCTGGTTGGCGGGACCGGGTTTCCGTGCCGGTGGTGTCGCCTGGGATTCGGCTACCTGTGTTTCAGTGTCTGCAGTGTCACTGGAACGTCATCACTTCTCTGCCGTTCCTAGGATAAAGTTGTAAGGTCCACCACCTTGGTATCAGCAGTACCTGTTCCCTCGTGCTCTGACTTGGCCCCAATCGTCTTCTTAGTCTCCCACTTCTCCGTCTGCTTTTAGTTCACCCTCTCTAGTTATGCGAAACCCTTGACCGTAAATGTCAATCCAATGCAGCCCGTGCTTCAGCAATCTTGTGTTCATCACACTCCTGCCACGACTTCTCCATCGAAAGGCTGTTTCGACGGGGACTATCATTTGACTTTCTCGTACTCCTCCTGTCACTGCTACCCCTCTCCATCCAGATCGCAAGTTCTATCTTTCGACTACCTATCCTTTCTATTAATAGCGACTTTGTCACATCTGCCAATGGAGCCTCAGACTGGGACACCTTTGTTTTCAATTCAGCGTTCTGCTAAGCCCGCGTCTCATAAACTTGGTTCAGAATTTTATCAATGTATCTCGGATTTATAGGATTTTCTTAGCGACTCGAATTTCTTGGCCCTTGATTCCAGGCACCTCTTTGTCAATGGAAGTCAGACTCCTTTTTGCCAACGTCGCCCGATTCTTCAACTCCATGAAGCGTTCAGCAATCGAACACACGAGAGTAGACAACAATCCGGTACATCTCGACTGCCTGTAGTCATAATCCACCCACCCGTTATCCTGTTTATCCTCAGTTCCCTCCTCACCCTGATAACGTCAGTCCCTAAGTCACTCTGCCATCTCCAATTCTTCCCCAAAAAAGAAGTCCGGCGCCTGCAAAAGCACTTGGTGGTGCTGGTGGTGCTAGTGTTCCTCGCTAACATTGCGCCCAACACCCGAATACTGTTTACGAACCCGAGGTATGCGTCCGAGGATCACCTGCATTCAAATATCGGTTCCGATACCCCAGCCCTATTGGAAATCCAGTGCCACGGCCACACGTGCCTTCCTTACATCCTCATCCTCTGATTCGTCAAGAGTTTTGTCGCTCGATTGTTCCCCATGGTTATCCTGCGGTTGAGCCCTGACCCGGTCTATGCCCATTCCCTTTTCAGCCCGTTGCTCGCTTTTGTCGAATCCAGCACTGTTCAGCGTGCAGTTCTGCCCAAACTTCTCACAAAAGACGCAAATTACTGGCGTCAGTCATTTCCGCCCCTAAACATCCTAACTGCTTCTTAATCGTCGTGGAAGTCATTATTTCGCGTCACGCTGCGGGTACTTGAGCAACCGCGGACTAATGATCCGTTCCCAATGGGCCCCGGGAGGCCTGACTAGCTGTATGTGTGAGGAAGGGGTCAGAGTGTATCCTCCCGCGGTGGGATATTAGGTACTTGTGCTGACTCTGGGAGAGATGTAGAGAATTCTTTGAAGTCGTCTCGGTGTTATAACCTATATCTCCCGGCCTGAACGGATTTTACGAGTATACTAATATTTTTGTTAGGGCATTGCGACGAGGAAGCAGTCTTAAGTACTCAATGAGAAACATTTGGAACCCGTAATTAGGGCGAACGTACCGGGAATGACAAGGTTGAGGCACGATGACCGAAGAAGGCAGCGGGTGCAGGATGAAGGCAGCATGGATTATGCACTGATAAGGCGGTTATGATTGCTTCTGTTAATTCTCGAGCCAGCGGTATTCTGAAGGATTGAGTATCTCGGTCGGGGGATTTCCTTGTTGGGACAAGCCATACGCCTAGCGATCCCCTTTTGTTGTGTTTTACTTATTTCCCTACATAAGGCCCACCACGGGGATACGGGGATGGCAGACAAAGATTCTGAATTACTGTAATTCGCAATCAATAAAGCGGAGGTGGAGTTATCAATATTATTATCATTTCCTTTATCTCTGCCAGGGGCATAGGAAACACGCCGCCCGCGAACGCCCATCCGAGTTTCCAGGGCCACCCGCTTAGGTAGCGCTATCCTATATTAGTTACCCCGAACTCGCTATTCCGACCGGTTGTTTCTTATGTCCGGCTGTTATCTCCTAGTTCTAGGTTTCTTTTATGAACTCCGCCTTTGTTAATTCCGCTGTCTGGGCCTTCACCCATACTGCGTCAGCTCCAGTTTTTTCTTCGCATGGCGTTCGCCACCTGTTTACTATTGCCACCTGTTTTCATTGGTCGGCTATGGATATCCTTTTCCGAAGTTACCCTGAACTCTCGCGGTACATAGTCCGCTCGAGTTTCTTGTCTTTCTTTCAAGGGGAGAGGCCGAAAGGAGGGCGTGGCGGGGGAGGACAGGGGAGGGCTGAGAGGAAAGCGTGGCGGAGGAGGAACTTTATTTTTCATTGAAGTCTTATTTCCTTCTCTTCGGTGGATTTCGTTCCGTCTTGGGCTACTATCTATATCTTGTACATATTGCGTGGGGTCGTCGACTAACTGACTTCCCCTTGAATCCTCTCGGGCTTCCGAGGGGCTCATCATGGTCCGCATCTGGACTCACATATGAGTAATGAATCAATCAATCAATCAATCAATCTTGTCTTTCTTTTGTGTCCGGGACACCATCAGGAGAGGAGAAAGTTGGGCGAGATCCGGGAATGGAAGGACCTGGATAAGCCGATGATGAAGGGGGAGGAGAGGAACAGATACGATGCGGTGGAGGATTTCTTTTACTACTGCCACCAACGAATGTCTAGGAGGCACTAGGGGGAGGGCCGGGATGAGGCGTGGCGGGGGATGACATGTCATTCTTGAGGGCCGGGAGGGGCGTGGTGGGGGAAGAGACAGGGGAGAGCTGAAGGAGAGCGTGGCGGAGGAGGAACCTTATTTATTTTATGTACTTATCTATTTCTCTTTCGGTGGATTCCTTTATTGTCACAGGGCGATCACCTATATCTTGTATAAACTGCGCGGGGTTGTCGATCAACTGACTTCCCCTTGAATCCTCTCGGGTTTCCGAGGGGCTCATCATGGTCCGCATCTGGACTCACATATGAGTAATGAATTCAATCAATCAATCAATCAATCAATTTTGCCTTCCTTATGTTCAATAAGCAAACCAACGGTCTAGATCTCTCACCATTGGATCAATAGCATTGGATCAATAGACCTCCTCCGCACTCCTGCTATTAGCACTGCTGTATCTAGTAGTTCCTATAGAACCATTCCGCGGCCTGAAAATACCCCTTCTACAAGGAATATTCTGTTACTGAACACATGAGGAAATCATTTTCATCGCTGAAGGAGGCAAACCGGACCAAATTAATTTTCTATCATGGCTATATCTGTCTTAGGACGCATTAGGCGGTGATGCGAGGATAAAATTCACGTTGTCAGTGACATTGTCAGTGACATTGCGATCATGCAAATATTGGTATCTCGAGGAAAGCGAGTAATCAATTACGCAACCACTAGAAACACATTCCTGTGAACTGGTTTTGCCGGCCTATATTACATGCGTCGCAATGTTCACGAAGCACAGCTGCCACCTCGGTAGTCTCAGGGGACGATCACTATACGTGCTAATTCACTACCTCTGCCCTGTTTCAACGGGTGCGGGGGAGATAAAGCCAGAGTGTTCGTTGAACTGATGATACTGTGGGGTTAGTACCCTTGGTAGTTGTTGAGAAATCAGGTTTCTATGTTGGAGAATGACGTTTCTCTAGCCAAATTATGCTGGCTTTGGTCACTTCGATTGCCGTACTCAGCACAGGTGAAAATAATTTTGCGGGATACGGTCTCAACAAATGTTACGGGCTAGCAAACATGTCTTGAACCCGCTAGCCTATCCGAATATCGAAAGTAAGTCACATATTGGTAGAATCCTTTACTTTTTATAAAAAAGTAGAAAATGTGCTAGGGCTGTCAACTCCGTTAATTTTCTCCAGCGAACCAGCTCCTGCACATTTCCCCCATGCAACTCCTCACCCGCAATGTTCGTTTCCCCCTTCCCTCTCTCCCATATTTACGGATGGAGATTAGGGAGCGGGGAGGGCTGGTACCCTGTCTTTCATCAACTAGATATCTGTCGAATTAATAACGGAGGAACCACACTTGCTGTAGTTGGCGAAGGAGGTAGAGTGGGTGAAGGTGGGAAGGGGATGAGTAGTTACCCTGAACTAGGGAGTCTCAATTCACGTCAGGTCGAAATCACATATCGTTTGCTATAGTAGGGGTGGAGTTACTGCGGTGCCGAATGTGGTGGAGCTCGCAAACGAAGTGAAGGAGGCAGAGGTGGGTCAACTGGTGGACGTAGTCTAGTCCGGTTGGCGAATAGGTCGACTCGCGTGGTCAGGAGTCACCCGGTAGTATCGTTTGCTATTTCAGGGGTGGAGGTACTGCGGTAGCCAACGTGGTGGAGGTGGCACACTTGGTGAAGAGCGTGGGCGAAGGTAAGGTGGTGGATATCGTACCGTTGGCGAAGTCGGTGCGGGGGCTGAGGGTGGAGGGGGTATGGCGGCGAATGTGTGGTAGGTGTTAAATGTGGCGGAGGTAGAGATGGGTATGCTGGTGGACATGGTCTCATTACCGAAGGAGGTAGAGTAGGTGCAGGTGGTGCAGCTGTGGAAGGGGAGGTCAACGAGGTAAAGACTTACCCTGAACTCCCTGGTCCTGTTTTATAGCTTGAAGGCACTGAGATGGTGATTCGGGCGGAGCTGGAAAATAAGATACATGAGGTGATGGAGGGCAAGCCGGTGGACGTGGTCTAGTTGGCAAAGTACTTGGGGTTAAGGGTGGTGGAGGAGGTGCAGGGGGTGTCACGGTGGTCGGCAGTTACTCTGAACTCTGCAGTACCACTTGCCATTTTCGTAGTGCAGGCAGTACGGTGGCGAATGTGCCGGAGGTAGATAACTTGGTGATGGAGAGGGAATTAGGAAACTTGGTGTACGTGGTTAAGTGGGCGGAGGAGGTGGAGTTGGTAAGCGTAGTGAAGCCGGCGAACGGTTCCGTGGTAAGTGCTTTACGCTCAACTATTTTATTTACTTTTTTGGTGAATCTGTACTCGTATTCATACTGTGGTATATACCGAGGGCACAAATTCCCGGGTGGAGACCAGGATAGATTGTCCAACCCGCCAGCTGGCGGCACTCCCAACAGGCGTCCTGTGCCCTCCGTATCTGTTGATCCACGCTCCCATCTGTCGCTGGTCATAGCTAATGTTTATGAGACCCCTTAACGCGCCCTGGCGCTAGCTGGTAATCTGTTTGTTCCATCTGTGACTCGGATAGAATTGTCTGATGCGTGCCGGTGTGGCTCCCCTGGGCGGGAACAAATGTCCAATGGATGCCGCCGTCTTTGCTCTCTCGTCTACGTTTTCATTCCCGTCTATTTCGTTGTGACTCTTCACCCACATCAACTGTCTTCCCCGCATTGCATCGCTCTCATCGTTCATTCGTCAATCCATGATCCGGCCTTCTCGCCCACCGGTTGCGAGATTTAAGCACGCCCTGATCACTCCCTGCCTCGCCCTGCTGCCTCCTCCTACCCCCCTCCCATGTCAACGGTATCCTAGATATTGCTCAACCCCGACCGTTACAACCTCCGCTGCATGCACCCCCTACTCCAGTCAGGCTCCGCAGCCGTGTCCCTCTAACCTACCGCCGTCCGTGTACCTCATTCCATCCCCGTGCCCCCAATCCGTTACTTCACACATCCCCGGTTCCGCCTGTCCTGTCATCCACCTGAGCTCTACTTCCGCTCACACCTCTCTGAGAACCCTCTGTAGTAGCTCTGGCTCCTTTCTTGCTTATACACTCGACGCCCAGCTGATCCGGTGGTTAATCATTGATGTCTCGATTCCCACGATATATCCACGTTTTGTTTGGTTTGTTCTCGGGGCTGACATACCCACCCACCTACTGATCTGTGCGGATAGTCTTTCCCTCTCCTCCGAGCGTAGTTAATGAAGCTCCGCGCCGTAAAGCAGCGTTGGCAGGAGCTGGCGTATTGTTTCCCCCCCCGGGGGGAACCTCGCCACCCTGAATTTTTTGGTAGTGGGACAGCAGTGATGAATGTGGTGCCGATGGCAAACATGGTGAAGGGGGTAGAGGTAGGTAAGGTGGTGGACGCGGTCCAGACGGCGAAGCAGGTGGAGTTGGTGCAGGTAGTGAAGAAGCAGTCACTGTGGTGAGGGTCATCATGGGCCCGTCAAAGGGGACGGCATGGGAGTACTGAGGATATAAAAAAAAAGAGAAATACGGTAGTGAGAAGTTACCCTGAACTGGCGAACACCGTTTTTCTTTTGGTAGCGGGGGTACTGCGGCGGTGAATGTGATGGAGGAAAATATGGATAAGGGGGTGGAGGTGGTTCAGGTAGTGAACGTAATGCAGCTGGCGAAGCCGTTGTAGTTGGTGAAGGTGGTGACGGCGGGGTCACCGTGGTGAGGAGTTACCCTGAACCTGCCGGCACTAGGTCCCTATTTCTTTTCCTTTGTACAACAGTACCCAGATTGATACTCTGGCATAGGGCGAGGGAGCGAACCCTCGAGTGAGAACTCGGCGGGATTATCCAAGGTCTGTACCGTTCATTGCGCCGTATGTGCGTATAATACCAGATACTCCCCTGAAAAGAAGTACGAGAAACAGAAAGTACGCTGTCTTCGTTCCCTTCGCTAGCACAGGCTTTCACCAAATCACTGCCAAACATACCCAACATCCGACTGCCACCCAAAACTCCAACCTCTAGACCAACCCCACCCTTCCAGCGCAATTAATCGGCATTATCCCCGAAACAACACCAGGTCTCTGGTATGAAAAGTGATTCCACACCTGAAACACAATCCAAAATCCGCACCCCTCTACGGTGACTCTGTTTGCACAGGACTTGTACCTTTCTCCCTGTCTTGAATTGGGCAAGAGCCTCTTGTCGATCCTCAAACCCCCTATCTTCGCGGATTTCATGTACATAACCGAAGATTATGCCACCTTTACCCATCCGTGTTCTTTCAACAACCATCTGATTCTCATGCCCCTTGCTGTCGTCCTCAATCCACCGACGCATCATCCCCGGCCTGGAAGTAAGTGGAGTCCCATGCATACGCACCGTTTGTCTTCTTGCTTTTGTAGATGGTGTTTGACTTGCGACGTCGGGGCTGTGGGTGGTGCTCAGTAACGGGGGTGAAGGAGGTGGAGGTGGTAATGTAGTGATGTTGGTGGCGGTGTCAATACTGGTAACGGAGCGGCCTGGAAGGTGGGAAGGTAGGGTAGGTGAGGTTACCCTGCACTGTTTTCCTTGTTGATAGTCACGACAGTCGACGTGGTGGAGGTGGTGGTAGCGATCACGGTGGTGAACGTGATGGCATTGGAGATGGGGATGGGGATATTGAAGGTAGTGAGAGTCGCCAAGGTGAAGGGGATGACGGTGGTAAAGATCGTGAGGGATGTGCGGCAGGTGGAGTTGGCGATGGTGATGGAAGTGGTGAAGGTGGTCGTGCTCACGTTGGCAAAGCAGGTGGAGTTGGTGATGTCGAAAGCCGTGAAGGAGGTAAGGGTTTCGCTGGTACTCTTTCCTTTGGTGGTGTGTGCCGCCGTAAAGGGGATGACAGTTGCGATGGCCCCCTTGGTGAACATGGTGAACCTGGCGAGGTTGGTCAAGTTGGTGAGGATGGTGAATATGGTGAAGTTGTTGTAGGGGGTGGCTGCAATAAAGAGTTTCCCTCAACTCTCTGGCATTGTTTGCTTTTTTTCGTCCCAGACCGCAATTATGGTGGTCGATGTGGTGGTGGCAATCAAAGTGGTGACGGGGTGGAGGTGGCCACAGTCGCAAACGTGATGTAGTTGGTGAAGGAAGTACAGGCAGTGCAGATGATGAAGGCGGTAGAGGGGGTGATGGGCGTGAGGGCATAACTTGAAGCCGATGGCATGATGTTTTGCGAAGGCATTAAAGGTGTTAGTGGTGAATATGTGGAGGTGTGAATCGTGAAGGGGGTGGCTGGGGTGAAGGCTTACCCTGAACTCATAAGCACTCTTTCTTTCTGTGGCAGTGGGTGCACATACGTGGTAAACGTGTTGACGGTAGTGGTGTCTGGGAAGGAGGTGGAGCCAGTGAAGGTAGTGACAGTTGTGAAGGGCCTGAAGGGGTGAAGTGGGTGAACAGGGGGCCCGCGCTGAGGAGTTACTCTTTTGTGGTTTTTTGTCGACTATACACGCAGTCTCACCATGGCAAAGAGGCACATCCCCGGGTGATAATCCGGCTCCGTGATACAACCCACTTCAGCCCATTCCCGTCCTGTAGTCCCTGGCACTCCATGATGTGGGCAATGTTCTGCATTACCCCTGCCGGTACATCGGGTCCTCCGGGTTTCCGATCTGGTGTAGTCACTGTCTGATGGGGCCTCAGCCCATGCTGATATAGGCCAGTACCTGCCTTTTGCAATTCTTTACTGGGCCGCTCTGTGAGTACAGACGATACTTTTCCCATGCCAGCTGGTGTGGAAATGTTGGACTTGTGCAATACATTCCCTGCGGTTCCACAACCCTGTGTCTTTTCGTTCCTCCTTTCTCCGTCTACCTACATTCGGGTGACCCCAGAGCTATCTCCGCCCTTCTGAGCTCTCTGCTCTATGCAGGATCGCGGCTGGTCCTTTAGGTGGTTGAGGAATCTCTTCTGGCTGTGACCCGAAACCCGCCCCCGTCGCCTTGGCAAGACCCTTGGAGTTCTGCGTCTACCATTGTTGGTTTATTTTAACGCTACCGTAACCGGGAGTTATGCTCTCCCGCGGTCTTTCGGCAGTCCTCCACCGCTGCCTCAAAGAAACCTCCCTCCGCCCAAACGTACCCGTCGCAAAAACGAAGCAGACAAAAGAAAAAGAAAAACCAAACAATGACAGACAACGTATACAGATCCTAG
>Ga0307511_10004892_pt1 | contig 13678 bp, 8 predicted proteins | sample 13_EM_MG_FD_200266 | JGI IMG/M metagenome (GOLD analysis project Ga0307511, IMG submission 200266) | Populus trichocarpa ectomycorrhiza microbial communities from riparian zone in the Pacific Northwest, United States - 13_EM | ecosystem: Host-associated > Plants > Roots > Unclassified | place...
TTTCCTAGGTTGTAAGAGTTGGTAAGAGGCCGTTTATACACCAAAAATAGCCAGCTTTGGAATAAATTACAAAATGGGCAATTGACCCGTATCTAGACCCTATTGCCTACAAATTCAAGAATCACTATCCAAATTTAACTACCAAGGTGTTAACGACCTTGGACTCACTGGTATGTCCTCTCGAGAGCATGAAATGTGAAGAAGGGGTGGGTACATGGCGTTGCCATACAAATTTGTTTGGATAAGATACTTAGCAACCACTTTGAAAACTTTCGGAATTTCTCACATTTACTAGGTAAGGTGGGAATTCAAGTATATCACATAAACCTCATAAACTTGATAAGTACTGATTTCTAGAGATCATAAGTAAGTTAATTCCTGGTGTTGGTGATTTTATGACTTTTTCAAAGTTGGCGTGTAAAAACGGCCTCATGCAAAAAATTACGACCGCTGGCTATACCTACTATTTTGCTCCATCCATGAATCGTTCCTATTTGCGAATCCCCTACGTTAGTCTTGAATGGATTGTGAACTTGTAAAATCTGGGGCTACCCGGGAATAACCAACACCTTAGCACGCCACTGCCGAATTATGCTCCTTGCTACAGTCCATTTCGTACTGAGTATAACCATTACTTTCTCCCCTACGCCTGTGATCTATGGCTATATATGTATATATACGTACATATGTACAGTAGAACTTCTATGAAAGCATGTCATTGGGCCGTCAATCTTATAACAAATATATTCTTCCATCGAAAGAGAACGACTAATGTGTTCCTGATTTTGGAGCTCGGCCCGTATCCTTCAATTGAATATATTCTTGTATTAGACTTAGTATTGACGTTCTACTGGATTAGCATATATGAACAAAGCCCTAGGTAAGTCTAAGCAGACAAGGCTGGCAATCGTAAGAGGGTTTCCGAAATTTATCACCCAAGCTACGGGGTCACAATTCTGAGAGCTCCTTTGTACCAGTGGTTATGGTGAACGGTTAGTGAGTAGGCGGGAATTCAAACATTACATGGTATTGGCTTAATACTAAAGCTATGTAGGTAATTTCGATACCCGGCCCTTAATGCGCATGACCCCGGCGAAGTCTCAAATCTTGGGATATTGGAAACTTTCATCGTTTCCGAGTGGCTGGACCATATACGAATCTAGGCAATTCACGACAATCTACGAATATTACGAGTTTGTGATTGGCCCAGAACATACATTGCGGTGGCAAAAGTTTGCATACATATTAGCAACGGCGCGCTAGATTCTGACCTATACGCGAACTGCAGGCTGTAGGCAGGCCAAATCAGCAATGTCTCAGAGGATGTCTTACCGGCCTTGAAGCGGTAAATGTGAACCAAACGCGCCGGCGCACTGGCCGATCATATGCACCGTACCCAAACTTTGCCACCGCACTGAAAAGCATATACATGTACGTACTCCAACTTCGGGCGTGACTAATTGCTACGTTAATGCCATCTGGTTGGCCGCTGTTCGTGTTGATTCACGATGGGTTATTATTTTATCCACTGAAATGATGCCCTTAACTGATCCGAATATGATGGAACTTATCCCTCATAAGATCAGTAGATTCAAGACTTTCAGGGTAACCTGACACTAGTTAGTTACCCATAGCTGTTCGTTCTTCTTTCTTTGAAAGCTAGCCCGCTGTAAAAGCTGAAGAAAAGGAAGAAATTATTCAACGGAGTATGCACCACAGCTTTAGTTGTATCCCAAACTAATTTTTCCAATTGACTTAAATGTTAGGGCGGTGAGGGTTGCTCATTGGGCAGGGATGTCAACCGAGATATCCACGGGAACAAGAGTCCGGGATAATTCGGACAGTTTCTGGGCGCCCAGGCTCCCAAGCTAGAATAATATGCAAAGATGGCAAGAACAGTCAATTAGATCTCTGTTGCCGTAAGACAACTTCATGATCCCTTTTTTGGTCATATAAATTGGTCATGCGTGCTTCCTAGGTACATAGAATACCTGGCTCAGGCCTGCAAGAAGTTGACTGGCCAAGGGCTTCGGGCCCGGCCTATAAGAACGAAGGTCTCGAGGAATACGCCTTCCCTAGCCTAGGCTATGGCGGGGACATAATTTAATACAGCGACTGTCCTCGATGGAGCCCAGCCCTCCCGAGCATCCTGGTACACAGAACCTCCGTTGACTTTTTCTGTACATACCACGGTGATCTGACCGAGAAATGTGGGGTCAGACGATGTATTCCAATGTCTATGGTGTCATCGATTCCGCCGTCGATCATAGTAAGCCTGAGTCAACAATTGTAAACCCATTTGTTGAGGGTGATCAGAGTGACCGTGGCTGCATGTGCTAAACCTATACATGTCAAGTTTTCCCAAACTAAATCGCGATACAAGCGATTGAGTACCAGAGGCTACCTAATACTGTTCGATAGAGTGTGAATACCTAGATTCATTTCATTTTGGCCTGAGATCATGTCATATTGTGATGGCAAGCTGCGGGTAGGGATGGAGTGCTAGTGCCCAACAAGCTGCCAATGAAGTAAATCAAAGGACTTGATCAGGAGGACATTGACAGATGCGCCGGGGCAATACTTAGTGCATGTTCGGGGCTGAGGTAGACAGGCAGCTCCAACACAGACGTCACTATCTGCAATCTCCGCATACAACCCTTCCGCTAAGTAGTGGGGGTCATAGTAGAACTACTAGGTACAGTACTTTGTTGATTTGGAGCTGAAGTTGCAACACTGCTAGGTGATTGGGCACGCCAGCTTCGACAGTAGTCGTTGCTCACTGACAGCAGGTGGTCGGGACGCAGGCTGTGGCCAGTCCAACCAATCCCACGCTCTGATGGGTGTTTTATAATTAGACGATATGTACTGTTTATGCATACTAGCAGATTAGACGCATATTGACCCATTAGACTCGCAACTGCTACGCGAGGATACAAGGTGGGCACGACGGCCATGAGAAATAAACATTGCGTCTTAGTGGAGACACCATCATCTGTATAAATAGACTAAAAAAGCATTGGCCGCCCCCACGAGGCAATATCGACCTGACCTGTACCTGCCTAAAAGGTCACCATTACGTATACCGAGGGAATTTGTCTTCTGGGAGGACCCAGTTGACGGTGCCGCATTGATCAAGCACCTGCCATCTGATGTTTCCTGCCTCCCATTCTAGGCTCCAGATAATTAACTGGAGTGGGTCTATTGTGAGCCATTGTGGGACTTTCTAGCTGGAGGGCCAATATAGTAGTGATACCCGGTTGAATGTTGTAACTTCAAGTACAGACCATCGAGATCTACTAGTGGGCGGGGCTATTGCCCCAACAACACCCATTTGAATCCCTATGGTACCGGTCAACGTGCCCATTGATTACCGCACTTAGGTGGACCGTTTCGTTCCCAATTTGTTGCATATATACAGCACTTGAGTCTAGATATGATTCGTTGCCCCTATCTAGGCATTGTAGACCCATACCTATATAGTCCGTAATCCTATGCAAACTGAGACTGAGACTAGGACTACTTTATGTGCACTATGTACAAGATGTCTATTGAATTAGGTATCACATTCCTGTGCCTAGGTATTCATAGGCTTGTGTAAACAGTACTGTGTGTAAAGGCGGAGTACACTGGCAGTTCGTGGCGTCTAATAGGAGTTCCACCAAGTAGTCTAAAAGGGTTGAACTTTGCAAGAGTCGATCGACCTAGAAGATTGGAAATTTACGAGATTTTTAGAGTTCACTCGATGCCTTGTATCGAACTACAGTGCATGCGAGTCTTGGTCTACACGAAATTATTGGCATAGCCAATTATTTAATATTTTTGGTGGGCCCATTCTATGACATGAGATGTTACCGGATACCTGTCGTTGATGGTATTGACAACAACCTCCTTTGAATTCCAGGCTTCCAAATCCACCCAGCAAATATTGTATGCTTAAATTGAAGGTGTGTAGTCTGAAAGAAACCAAAGTCTATACGTGCTGTCGACCTAAGATCATAGCACGACTTATAAATACTTACTCTCTAGAATCTCCTGAAAAATTCTTCTGTGTCTTCAAAGTCAACTATAATGAAAGTATTGAGTCATTGTTTTGAACCTATACCTATTTTGTAGCTGTACCAGATCGATACATGCAATGTCTTAGACTTATATCCTTAATTATGTATGTCATCAACTTTCAATACATGCGACTCCTGGAAAGCTCAATTTCTTTCCGCGCAAATACCATTTAGTTTGCCTACATATACGCCAACTTCACCAGCGTATGAACGAATATTCCTCCGAAACGTTATAAATCTATGGAAACCAATGTACAATTATTTTATTGCTACCTGGGCACAAGGGCTAGGTACCGGTAGGTGACTGTCATAGCTTACCACTTACTCACATTCACAATAGAGCGTTATGCTTGCTACCGACGGAAAAGCTTCTCCATGTTTAATTAGGATAACTGGGTAATATTTGCACCTCCTGTAAAACCCTGCAATGGGTGTGTCATATGCAACTCCAAACACATCCGCTTGTTGCGGAATTTCTAACTCAACCTTCCTGAATCATAAAGTATTAACTACATATCTAATTATAAGTCCCTGCCCCTTGACCAATCTTAATGTAAATATCCCAATACGGTTGATGATGCCAGAAATTGAGGGGTAGATCATGAGTGCGGTTCAACGGGTATCCACAGGATATTTCTTTCTCGTGCTCTCACATGTGCTATCCAGAGTAAGAAACCGCAATATGTGAGGTTTCATATTTATGCAGTTGCAAAAGGCTGCATGCTCAATACTTCGAGGAAGAGGCCTAGCGGAACTGCTAATCACAAATAGTAAGGCCAACCCTCGCCCTGAATTATCGGGACCCATGAGACTAATCACTGAGCTTCTTGGAATCCAAGAGCACTGCCTCTCTAGGTCGCTGCTGTATGTTAGTAGTCAGTATAGAAACACGAAATCTAAAAAGCAAGAGTCATGATTAATTACGCTACATTGCGTACGCAAGTAGCCGAAGAGAATGCCTGTACCCGAGAAGGTAGGTACTAGGCACCATATTATTTACGGTTGGTAACGACTGCATTATGGCTGGCTACCTCGGCTGTTGGCGCCTGTGCCTCAAAAGGGAAGTTACGTACCAGGTAACCACCTCTTTGATGTTTCTTTGTGTGACCCTATCCCAGTCATACAGGATTACCTACATGCTTAGATGCTCCATCCTTAGATCTCACCACATATAAATACATACATATGCGTATACTTACTAGTTCTAGGGCTTAAATTCTCGGAGAGTCCTACATCAGCTGGTCGAGGTGTGCTTGCGTGGGTACATAAAGTAGCTAACTAGGTATAGGTTGACGTCGAGGTGGAAACAGGATATGTTGCCGGGGACATATTCCACTTTCTCCGAACTGCAATAGCCCGGGCTGATGGTCCGGATATGTACATAAACATACACATCTGTCCCCAACGCCTCGAAAGGAGTGCCGAATAACCCCTGGTCTTGTCTTCAAGACCTGAATTAGGGAAAGTGTACTACCGCATGGGGAAATGAAGGATGCAGGAACCCCCCCAGAAAACATCAATCGAGGTCCTAGCTCGACGCACCACCGTACCTTTCTCTTTGTATTATGGGTTACAGCAAAATTGTTGAGATTCAAAAAGTGTTAGACTGATATATTGACATAGTTAGTTGCTTCATTTGCGCCAACTCCCAAATCCATCCAATAAACCGGGGAATCCATAGTGTTAGAGAAATAAAGAACTAACCCTCAGCACTCGAGGAACGAAATGACACCATAAATTGGTAGAGAAACAAAAGTTACACTATAAAAGCCAGATATCAGAACATCAAGGCAAGGGCACTTTGAAAGCATATTGCATGACTAGAGGTACAGGTATCCTGGGGCCACGAGAAAAACTTGAATACAGATGATGTAAGCCGAAAAAGCACGAACAAAAAAGAGAGAAAGAAGACCCGCGAACTGGTTGAACGAACGACCGACCCTGAACACCATCTAGCGATAAGAGATAAAACCTATGATTCCCACATCCAAGCTTTCCTAACCATGCCATGATATATGTATCCCATTGAAACCCATACCCAATGCTGCTCCCCTTTTACTCATCCTAACTCAGATCGCCACCGCTCCAAATCGTCCGTCTGTTAGCCAAGGTAGTAATGAAACAGGCTTCACCGAAATGATGTTCTTTTCCGTCGACATAAGAAATGGCTCCATCTCCAATCCCCACCTTGTTAGTGTGTTAATACATAAACCACCCCCAACATCTGAAGTATAAATGATAATGAGATACCTCAACTGGGAATGTGGAAGTTCGCGAGCCTCTTCACCGACTTGTACGACGCTAGTAGAATTGGACATAGGAGATCTCTGGTGGCTAAAATGATAGAAAAGAGGTTCGAGCAGGAATTAGGTATCCGCTAAGTGAAATAGTGTAGGCATCCATCTATGCCTTTCCAGCAAAGTGTTCTTTGGCATATGCTTCGCAAGCCTATCCATAAGTCAATATCAAAGTAGATGTGCCCCCTTGAAGGATCCCATCACCAGGACATAGATTCCATATCACCCTCTACGAGAAATCAACTCACCTTTGCCGGCTTGCCCACTTTCTGGCCCACAACCTTCCATTTATTACTCTCATATTCTTTGATTGCTTGCAGAAGTGCTGCACTCTGTAATTTGAAGATAAGCTTCTGTTCAGAACCAGACCGGATGGGAGGCACGTGGCATTGGCCCCAAAGCCTTCAAAATTGGGCTAAGGCAACATACCTCATCTTCTCCGAACTCGGCATAATGCATGTCCTATCCGATTATTAGCCTTATACCCCAATCTATGTGTATGCATCTGGCAGCCGGGATCTCGGCAGCGTCGATCAAAAATTACAGAGCGCAAGTGATGGATCCCACGGTACCTTATACCAATGCTTTTTCACACTTCCTTCCGTCCTCGTTGGGAAAGTTTTTGCGATCTCACTCCATGAGTTTCCAGCATCCCTCATTGCCTTCAGTCGTTGTTCCTCCTGTGGTGTCCACGGAGTATTCGTCCGAGATTTCTTGTTTGGAGGTGACGTCACTGCTTCCACAGTGCTTGCTTCAGTCCCCCCATTCCCTCCGACACCCACTCCAGTCGCACCACTCGATGAGGATGAGGCTGCTGCGGCCACCGCCGCTGCTTTCGAAACCCTTGATCGTTTTCTAGTGGGTGGCTGTGGAGCTGCTGCGGTGCTTTGAGTATCCCCTTGCTCTGATATTCTCTGCTCCGGCTTCTGCTGCAGTATTTTTCCTGTGTTCCCTGTGTTCCCGTCCATAACTAGCTGGCCATCAGTCCCCATAACCCCAGTGTGAATTTGGTGATGCGGGTGATGCGGGTGATGAGGTTGATGGAAACCGACGTTTATTCCTCCCACGTTTCCACCACCGTGTGGTTGTCCATACTGCATCGGAACGGGAGTACCGTGTTCAGGATGTGGGGCTATTGGGTTTTGCTGCGACTGAGGATCCGCTTGTTGGATTTGTTGTGGTTGTTGTAAGGCTGGTTTGATAGGGCGTTTTGGTGGCATGGTACCTTCGTAGTAGTACTTATCGAGAGCTAGGGGGTACGTTCTTTCAGCCAGTGTGAGAAAAAAATAAAAACCGATATGATATGTAGAACCAGCACGTTTGCTTAAAAGCGGGGTTCTTTTGCAGAGTAGTCAATATTCCCAATTCTTGCCAGCCTCATATCATATCCCCGTCTGTGATTTCCCCACAATATCTGGTCTAGTGGTGTGGAGTGGGGCACTGACGATGTGTTGGGATTAATTAATAGTACTTCGGAGTGAGGTAAATGGGGGTTTTTCCGCAGCTGGGGTCTTTCGGGAGATGCTGAGGGAAAAACTGATTCTGAAGAAGAATATTCTCCTGCCTTGGCTGCCCCGTGCAGATTTTGTTTGATTCCCAATCTGACGCTCTATTCCTTTTTTTCCGTTGGTTTATCAACAATGAATCTGGCGTGTTCAGTCCTCTTTCCTCGGCTGGGGTGGGGGGGCTGCCTTCTGTTTTATTATGTTTCGTTTCGGTTGAATAAAGTGTTTGCTTTTTATGCTCGATGCCCATACAGCGGCGGGAACGCGGTTGAGGCTACAGAGGAATGTGCTTGGATCTGGTCATCACCTTACAAGCACAGCCTAGATTGTAGGCTCTGCTAGCAAAGTAGCGCTTCCAGCAAAGAAACATCTTCAAGGATGTAACGAAGCCAAAAGGACATACCCGATAGAGTGAAATATTACGGTAGATACGGCGTACTATTGGTTTCATGTAGTGTAGTCGTACAGTCAGCAATATCAAAACTCAAAAGTAGAAACAAATTAAGTACATGGTATAACTGTTCCGCTATCGTAATCTTACACCTCTAGAAAAGCGTGCTATATCTCCGTCATACAGTGCCGCTCAGGCTTTCGGATTGGGCACATAATCCGTCATTGATGTTCGGCCACGGGGCTTCAAGGTCATAAAGTCTGGGTGGCTCTGATCGATCGATACACAAAACATTGTAGCAATCCTTGCATGCAAGAGTCGCCAATACCCCAGGGACGGTACCAGTCACTTTTGGTGAACCAAAGAACGAGTGCGGCTTGAGTTTGTTGTGGTCATGCCGACAGGTATGTCATAAAAAAACGCAGATACATGGATTAGCAACCCACAAGTTTTATTTTGTTGGACGGGTGGTCCTCTCGTTGAATACCGCATATCTTCCACACATTTTCAGATGCCAGTGCAGTCTCAGATGGAGGGGCCCAGGTCTTGGTTGGGCAAATGGAGCATGTAATTGGCTCGGAGGAGGTGTAAGGGAGTAGCGGTACCCTTGATACGAGTACCTAGGGGGAAATTCCTCGGCCAAGGTTGGTGCGGGTGCTGTGGATGCACGAACAGGGGTCATGGAGGCCTGTGCGGGGTATGAGAATACAAGCCCATCAAGCGGGCCAGTACAGTGTCATACACTGCTGCTTGAAGGGCCATTTGATATGATGAAGAATTCTGATTCGTACGTGCGTGTGCCCTAACCTAGGTAGGACGCCATATTTCTGCACATTGGAGTCATTCGACTTCAATCACGCGATACTTTACATTCAAATGTTGATGTTCACTTCCTTGACGCTGGTATTTCTGTGGAAAATACCCATACGAAAGCAAAGCGGCAAGCGTAATATGCTGGTAAGCTGGGCTCCCCAACCTGAATAGATCCCTGAGCTCATACGATCCATAATTATGGTGAAACAAAATCATAATAGATTGGAACAGAAGGGTACCTACCAGCAACAAAATATTAGCTATTGTACCCCAGCAGCTATGTATCACAATGTGCGAATACATCTACCCGTCATCAAAACTGAAACCCTGTACGTCATGTCATTTGATTGTGGTGCGGAGGTTACTCACCATGGTGACACGCCACAACTTCCAAAAAACGTTCTGCAGTACAATTAAGGCGGCGCGTTCTTAACTTTAACATTCCTTCGATACGCCTATAGAGTACATGCATGCAGGATAGACTTTGGTGTTGAATCGAGGATGGTGGGCACACTTCTTGGGCCTACCGGCGGCGTGTAGGTACCTCTAACAAAAGAAAATTCTTCCAGAGTAATTCCTCATCTTGGAGATCACAAAAAAAGTGATAATTGTTGGCCACTGACAATATCGAAAGGTGCACCACTGAAGTCCATGCCTTTGGTACCCCAGCGAAAATCTGTTTGAGGAAATACTTATGACTCCTCCGTCACACTCAATACACTCTGCATAGTTGCTCGGTCAACCCAGCTAATATGGTAAATATCTGAAACAAAACCTCGGTAGTGGCGAACATGAATACATAAGTACCTCTTAAATGTGGGGATATCGTAACTCTTGATTTGTCGGAGACGTTCCATGCATGCCGTAAAGCTGTTTCCACTCCCCTGTTACGTATACACTAACACACCTGCGTACCCATGCCCTACGCCCTCAGGAGTGCCATGTATGGGTACGGGATGTAAGCACAATTGGTAGTAGGTACACGGGTACAAGGGAAAGAGATTGCTAGCGCTGTGGACTGAGACAGCCAAATTCTGCTACCTAGTTGAAATCCCATATGTACTACATATGCACTGATTTGTATAGATTTGTATGGAAACAACCCTTGCCCGCCAATGGTCGATCTCAACCAGGCTAGCAATCTCTTTCCCTTGTACCCGTGTACATGTACTTGTTCCTGGCACTGGGGGACATGCAATGGCTAATGACGAAACATTGAGATCTTGCTCATATTGCATATATCACCCAAACTACTACAGAACAGAACGCTTGTCAAGGGAATACATAGGCAGGTACCATAACCGTATCGTTGTATCGTAGATGAGTCCAGAGTATAGGTATTGACTGTGATTATTGAAGAGCTATCAAGACACGAACTTTACGAGTATTGAATTATAAAAAAGACACTCACCTTGATATCTTCCTTGGGTCTTACACCCACTACCGGCTCCATTCGTGTCTCCAATGGACAGATATGTATAAACGAAAGGAAATGTATTACAGTAAGAAAAACCATAGAATACATCCAGGTCCCTATATTTTCCCAAGTCCATGCATACGGCCCCACTCTATGCAATTATCAACCCCCACAGGCCGTTAATGAAGATTTCTTGCGAATACAGATATCATCCGAGCTTGATGCATGGTGCTCTGATTGCTATTTAGTCTAGTCAAGAACTAATCTGCTAATGCAATTCACAGCCCACGCAATTTGTTTAGGCGATTTTGAATCGAGTATGAAGGTTGATGATCGGGAGGAAATAATTAACGACTCGAACCAGCTATATTGGGGCGGGGTTGTGAATTTCATGTCAGTTCAATAACTGCAGATCTATATTGGCCGTAGGATCGGCCGGGAGTTAAATATTTTTACGAACGGTAGTTTTACCGCTCTCCGGCGGACCCCTGATCTACTACGCCTAAAGAAGCCGTCAAACGCCACTCGGCCGGAGCGACATATATCCTATGATACCTGAGTCTCAGGCAATAGTAGAAAAATCACATGATTGTCGTCAATTGTTATAATTATGGAGTGTGTAGATATTCATGAATTCAGCGGTATCTCAATAGCACAGGCAACTCGACTGTCTCCAATCAAATTATCTTGAGCTGTAATGCGAACACAGAATAAAACTTCACATGTCGTACAATTACTCTTGTTTTTAGCACTCTTGCGAGGATACCACTCTAGTCATTGGTAGTAGTAGCTGCATATATGTATAGTAGAATGCAGGACTCTGTGAGTGTAACGCTAGGCAAACAGCAGCCGTTCATGTGACACGCGCTTCATGCGACCTTAAGCTTAATTTGCGGAGCCTGATATAGGTATGCTCCCTGTAATGTTAATGTCCAAAGAGTCCGAGAAATAGTTGCATCAGATAAAGTGGGTCTCCTGGTACTTAGGTATTGGTTCCAACAATTGTGTAAGCATGCGGGGCCCAACTAATGGCATTCCTTCTTGATGCAGTTCTTAATGCTAAAATGTGCCAAACATGTACGAGTATATGCTTGCATAAATATTATTACTTTACGTACCGGTCCCCAAAAGGGGCGTACCTACATGCGTCCAAGCGCTATTCTTGGATCCATCGTTCACATGTAGTATGCGTACGCTTGAATGTTAGGAGGTATATATAGTATGTATATAAACTTTCACCGCGCACCGATGTAGACACCCTACAGCAAATGTAGCACATCACACGGTATTTACATTCCTCTTGATATGCAGCTGGACATCAGGTGTTTTAAAGTTTTAGGGTCAAGAGAGCCCATGCAAGCACTAGTCTTTCTCGTACGTAGAAACGCAACGTGCAGTGTTTCACGCAAATAAGGAAGAGGCTGTCCAACGGTGGTTTAGGTAGCTGCTGAGTACGCGAACAATAATGATGCTCACTGGTTGATAGCGATATGGCAGCGGGTAGAAAGAATAAACTGGCTGGAGGGTCGCTTAAAGAATCGCAAGTCAGCCGCAAAACATTCCACACCTAATAAATGCTCGTGAGATCAAGATTGGCTGTCGACTGCGATTTTAATCTTGGCTGATTCATGTGCATCTCGGGTGGATGTCCGTTGCACACTAGCGAATGAACCTTTACCTACCTACGGCCAGTGTAAGTGTCAGCTTGTGTGTGACAGACCATAATCAGGTATTATTGACATACATCTGGGTGGGGAGATACTCTACCATTGACGGCGAGGTGGAGATCATGCACTTCACCGGTTGCCAGATCTTTGCGGGGCAACAGATCAGTTTCCAATATACTGCAGTTACTGGTGCTATACTTATGGATGCTACCGAGTCATGCATGTCCAAAGGTACAAGCCGAGGTATACGTGAACGTAACCACATGCTGCCTCCCTTCAGCCTCAGTTCAAGTGGGAGAGGGGTTAAGGGCTGTATCTGACCTTTCAATTGGAAACGTACGCTCTAGTCGAGAGTAAAATCTCCGCATACCTACTGAATTAGGTATGCTGATGAATGGGATTTTGCGTTTGGCGTAGGTGCTGGGAGTAATACCACTATAATGGACGCTACTGGCCACGGCTGGATGCTATCTCGACGCAGGATATTCGAATATTCATTGGTTCATTACCGAAATGCGCGCATGATGTACATCCTGTGGCCAATCACAAGCTTTCGAACAGCATTGTAGACACAGTTCACGCCTCAGAAATCCAGGCCCGCACCAGTACATCACTTGGCTTGGGTCCATTTTAAGCTAGTGTATCATGGCAATATGCACTGTATAGACGACCTCGTCTACAAGAGAACTAGAAGGAAGTTTAACAAGTAATAATATATAGTAATCAGTGACGTTACCAAGTTCCTTGAGGTCAAAAGGAGAATTCAGGTATCTTGGACCCTACATGATCTGAGTATGGATACGTGGGAGTTGAATGACTACGGTAACCTGAGTGAATTTCAGGGTAACCTGCATTGCCGTGTGTATGTACTGTCAACTGATAGCGTAGACAGGATGGGGTTTCAGGTACCTTGTAATAATTTATGATTCTAGTACGCCACAATTATTTATATGGAGGCTTGATCATACTGAAGCAATTGCAGGGTATCTGGGAAATTCTGGACCAAGTTGCCTGTGTAGGTTCAAAGTGGAAGGGGGCAAAACTGAGAGATATACGCGCATGTACTTAGTGAGGTATTCTCTTAGCTATCGCGATAAAGCACGAGCTATCTGTATCTGCTCGATCTCTATTCTCACTATTCCGATACTCGTCACCTCTTATTATACTCTTACCTTAGACTTTACATGCGCGTATTACTAATATAATATACATATATTAAAATATAATGGTGGGTTATGATAAATTCGCATCTAAATATATATGTGGGTCAAAGTGTTATGCGTGAACTATCAAGTAGCCATCGTATGATTGATACGTAACTCACTTTATGCGACAGCTCAGACATTATTCCATAGTAGCGTACATGTGTATATGTTCTGGGCCGCTCGCGGGCATCGGCCGCCCGCGGGCAGCACATGCCTCCCGCGGGCGGCATACCCACTGTGCCGCTCACGGGCAATTTAAATAAATCCTCGATTTGGTGTATAACGTACTTGAATTGATAAAGGTTTACGAGTACTGATTTACAAA
>Ga0307511_10004893_pt1 | contig 13678 bp, 12 predicted proteins | sample 13_EM_MG_FD_200266 | JGI IMG/M metagenome (GOLD analysis project Ga0307511, IMG submission 200266) | Populus trichocarpa ectomycorrhiza microbial communities from riparian zone in the Pacific Northwest, United States - 13_EM | ecosystem: Host-associated > Plants > Roots > Unclassified | place...
CAGTAGCGTCCCATTGACCAATGGGCCGGCCCATTGCTGACTGGGCCGTATTGCTGAATGGGTCAGAACATATTCACTTTCGGCCTCACGGGCAACTTCACTGGTAATTTCACCGGCTCCAGCCACCTCATCTTCCCGATGGGCACCAACATACTCCAAAACTGGTCTCAATCATAACTCTGCGCTCTGCATTCCCCACCGCCAGCTACAGCTAATCCAGTCCAACTTCGTACTAAAAACCTACCCACGTCCGCACCGGAATACCCCGAGCTCCCATCTACGTAAAGAAAATGACCCGCTATACCCATCCTATGACACCCCCGCGGAGCTGATTCACGGGCCAAACTTTAAGGTCGTTGAAGAACCCAGCGCGGCCAGAAATCATGAGCAAGAGGATGTAGTCGAGTTTGAATCCGATTTTGTCATTGTTGGCTTCCCCACTGGCGGGAGAGTCTGTGCATATACCCCTGCACAAAAACTGTGCCTGCTTTATAGGCACTTTCCTGGACAAAGCCGACTTCTTTTGCGCAACTGATATCCTCCTCGCCCAGACACCCCTTGCTCGAATCAACCATGACAACTCCAGAGTCAGTTCCATGGCACCGGCTATATATCACCAACCAAAACGTGGGCGGTGGCACACCATACAATGGGGCACTCAAATCCCCATCACCACGGCTCGTGTAGCAACTACCAAGTCGAGGGTCTATTGGAGGGCGAGCATCATGAAGACTGCCAGGGGGACGTAAGGTCTTTAGAATGGGCTTGACGGTGCTGGAGGAACAGCAATATAAGAAAGCTAATATCACCACTTTTCTGGGGGGGGCAAGGAAAGCTGGGTTAGATCACTGGGCCGCTGCCGCACCACTGTGAGGGGAGAGCGGAGGAGTATTGAATGTGCAGTCACTACGGTAGTGGCTTCTGGAGCGGCTGACTGCAGCCTCCTGCCTTGTGGGTAGGAGCGACATGTATAATCGGGGTGTAGGTTTCAATCATCATCTAGCTCCCCGAATCTACCGCTTTCGAAAAGATCTATACAGGGGTATGAGGATAGATCGTTGTCCTCCCCTTCCATTAACGCCATGACTCACCTCCGCAACGCGCCCCCCGACCATCGTCAAATCCTCCTTAATAACCCCCCTCTCGGAAAAATCTCCGCCTCAACCCCTTTCGCTTTGTGTACGGCCTCACGTTCCCCGACCAACCCATGGGCCCATACGATGGCACCCCGACTTCCACCCCGCCCCTACCACAAACCATAAATCACTCCTATTGAAATCTAAGTTAATGGGAAGTGATCTTCAGATGTCTCCCCTAGTATTAGTCAGCAGAGTCTATGAAGGCTATCTTCTCAGATAAACACAGCATTACGCAATTGACGTTAGTGGATACGGATTCTACCGGGAATATTGACAAGGGCGAACAAAAGCTGCAAATGGGGCCGCCAGATATTTGGCATACAGTAAGCGCCCAGGACCGCCTACGCCACCGAGGGGATAATCCTCGCTGAAAGGCTCTCCTCGAGTGGGATGGAAATCAGTTATGTGAAGGGACGAGAGGGGAGCTATAGGAGGGGAATGGGCCAGATGTAACTTGTCGCGTATGAGGAGTGGTAATCATCGAGGGAGGCGTCCGGGGCTAGGGGATTGGGTGGTGGTGTTGGGTTTTCGTTCTCGATTGTATAATGTATCATTACCTGCGTTCTATCTGTGCTGCATAACTGGGTGTTAGTGCCGAAAGCTGGCAAAAAAATCATATCTGGGACTGTTAACGTTCTCGTTCCGCTTACGGGCAATTTACTAATTACCGTAATTGTGAACACCATTTACATCAAGGTTTGGTGGGGGTAAGAGGTAGAAATATGCGACTATTATCGTTCGTCGTGTGGGTGAGCAACAACGCGAGCAGGAAGATGAGGACAATCCAAAGCTTCTTGATTTGCTGGTAGAGTCCTCAATGAGGTAATAGTCTAAACCCTAAATGGTCAATCCGAATCGGATCTTATTGGGATTTGCTACAGGAACACCTCCATACATACATTCCCTCGGGACTGCAGCATAATATGCATATTCACATGTTTGGCGGTTATAGGTATAGTGTGTGCTACGTCATGGAAGTCAGTATAGAAGCTATAAATCCGTATACAGGCAATATCCTCCAAATAAAATTCATGGTGCTTCTGCTGTATAGGCAAAATCCTCAATTATTAAACCCAATACAACCGAGATATAATTGATTTTGTGATTTTGCATGTACGAGTGGGGATACTTTCAGTGTTATCGGAAGGTATTGGATTCCCTTACCATAATAATTAACCAACTGTTTTAGCAAACAAAGTACAAATCTTACCTACTGAATCGTTGTCAACGTATTAAATAAATTAGTTCCAGAAAATCCTCATATGTAGCCCTTTGTGGCTCTAATGTAACCTAGTGGAGTAGATTGAAAGGTACGATTTGAATTTCGTCATTTGCACATCCTGTGATACTGTTGCCCTGTCTTCCCATCGGAGTTTCCGCCCAAAAGGTTCCTCCCCCAAAATGACCTTGTAGGACATAGGTACGACCAAGTAAAGACTTAGCTTTTGCTGTTCATATGAAGTGCAACATCAACAAGTGCATTATCCAAACCTATCCTAGGTCCTCTTGTAACCAATTATGCTTTCATGTTGCTGGACTGGTGAAGGTGCCTAGGTCGAAGTATTGATGATCTTAATGTCATATTTCCCAGCAATATAAATAACATTCCCTTTTAAAGTCATTCCTATCGTACGGAAGAATTAACGGAATAGTTTATCTTTTGAAGACAATAAAATTAGGGTGTTGCACCCAAGTTGTTGTGAGCTGGATAGACGTGGCTCGGCTTCTGTAGTCGTTCCCAGCCTCGCTGGCACCCGCAAGAACGCGGCTCTATGCGCTTCGCATATGCAAATGTTCCGGCCCAGACATCAACGGGAACTGTGGATCCGTGGGCCGGCCAAGTCGGTACATTCATACGAATTGGACTAGCCCAGGCAAGGGGCACTTGACTGGGCAAGTGAAGCTAGACACGGTCAAGGGAGGTTAAGTGGGTCTGGAAAATAAGAAATGGAGTACATCTGAATTGCGTGGGGCAAGCAGTGCGAAATCAGGGGACACAATTAACAAGTAAAAGTCCAGTACTAAAAACTAACAAAATAAGCAAAAATATAAACACTGACAAGTTGCCTAGAAGTGAATTCTCCTATGCGAATAGTTTTGACCTCTACACATCAAATAACTATTTTTGACATGAAGCGGCAAAGATAGAAAACTATATCCCAAGTACGGCAAAAATCCAGGTCAAGCGGAGATTGCACGATCTCTATATATGACCAACTTCAGTGTGGTCATATACTTACATTGGCTATTGGAGATTATGTTACTGGCTTTATTCCGAGACAAGATTGAGCTGCTATCAACTTTGACCGGAATGTGGAGTTTCAAATTACTATGGAGCACGACATCTTGAGAAAGTTCCCAATGGTCTTCAGCCCACAATTGCCGATAATACAGCTGTAATTATTTACGAGCAGCTGCTCAGCAGTGCTGCGCCTGTGTTAAGGCTAGTCGCAATTGCGCAATTCACTGCCATCCTCGTGGGAGTGGTGATGGAATCTGCTGCAACAAAACAATCGGAGTAGATGAAGATGAATATGAAGGAGCGACTGGGGCAGTTCAAGCGTATAGGGATGATGATGATAGCGAGGTGGAATAGTTATGGGTTATGATGTATATTTCTTTTTTTCAGCATATTTAGTATATTTAGTTAGCTGATATAAACTCGTCTCTGTAATCTTTGACCGGTCGGTTCAATCAATTGACTGGACCAACTTAACTGACCCGCCTAGTCAATTGCTAGGGCCACTAATCAAGAGGCTGGTATAACGGTCGATCGACCGGGCCATGAGGGAAAACACATCTTTGGTGACTGGCATATAAGTTCCACTTTTGGGCGGTGCCCTAACGAGGTGTAGTACTCTAACCAGACTAATTCTATGCCCTATGGTACTACATAGCGATGCGGAGTTACATAGGTCCCGTCATGTGACTCCACGGACTGGACATCAGAACATACACAAAAGATACACCTACAATGTACAGTCAAACCTGTCCAAATCCAACCAGACTATCTAAATGCATCCCTTCTAGGTGCATATCCCGCCAAAATGCATCACAACCGGCTGACGTATGTTTTTATAAGGGCTAGCACTTCCAGTCTTGCTGCATAAACCTGCCTAAATGCATCAAAAGTGTTTTGACGGAATTGATGCATTTAGACAGGTTCGACTCTATTTCCTTGCTCTTAATTAAATGACTTAAGAGCATGGTCGGTAGTCTGCTATTCAAACCCATTGGCCCTTGATTTTATTAAATTGAAACAAAATTGCTATATTATAATGCTATTGCAACTGACAAACATTGAAACACCAAAGCCCGAAGCCCAATACTGAAAGTTAACTATCAAATCGAAAGGCTGAGAATACCCACAGAGGCCTCATAAATTCAAAAGTTCTCACATGCTCGAAGAAACAAATTGCAGAAATTCCCAGCTATGTAAAGCCATGCCAATCCAATATTTCCCTCCAGCGTTTCCAAGAGTCTATATCACCTCACCTCGCACAAGCGAAATACATTGCAGCGTAAGCAAGAAAATCGTATCTTCAGACTCATCGTAGCCTCATCATCATGATCATCATGTCAGCATTTCCACAAGCTCCAGCAACTTCCTCCTTTGCTAAATCTCCCCTTAGTTCCTCCCCTCAGGAATGAAACCTATAGAAGATTAAGTAAATACTAAGGTGGCATTAGCATTAGTATATATCAACAGCAAACCTTGCCACAACCTCCTCTTCATACCCCCTTTTATCCTCCCCCTGTTTTCTAGTATGCCTCACTAAATGGCACACCCTGTGACGACTCATCCCTTAGTCCAACTCAATCCTTTTCTTTCTATTCCCACCGCCAGCTCTGCCCCCAGTTTTGCCATTAGCGGTTCCGCTGCTTGTGTCCTTAGGGATTTTCCTCCAGGCCCACTCCCTGTCTAAAACTGGCATCGGGCATGCCAATGCGGCACCCGGATACTCGCGCATAAAGTTCTCTCCGTCATAAAGGCATTTGACAGCGGTCTTCATTTCCGAAAGGCGACGGAGCGTGTCTCGAAAGTCTGTCCGGAGGTTAAAACAATTTGTGATAGAGCTGATTTGCTCACTATCTAGGTGCGCCAGAGATGGTGGGCTGTAGGCGGGGACAGGATTTGCGCTTTCCGGGGAGGTTTTGGTGGTAGTCTGCGACGTGTTACTGATGCGACTAGCTTCGGCTAAAGTATTCGGATTCGTAGAGCTTTTAGTTGGAGTAGCGGAGACAGATTCGGTGGAAGCTGATTTACCAAACGTAAATCGACTTAACCTCTGAATCATGTGAACCATCACACTCTGCTTTCTCTCCATTGACGAAGCTTGCTGAGTTTTATCTGAACCTCGCTTGTTCTTAAGTGGAGCAGGTTCTGCCAGAATGGCATCAATTAACTCCTCATTTCTCTTTCTGTCCTCGTCCAGCTCCTTCATCTGCCAATATGTTCTAGCAACCGAGCTCCCCGGAACGCTAAACGGCATCATCTTTTGGGTTTCCATCGCAGCAGCATAAAACCTTAGAACCTCTTCAAGCGAAAAGTTCTCGTCTAACCGCGCCTTCGGGGGGTCGTCAGAGTCAGGGATATACACCAGGGTCTGGTCCTCAATGCGACTGACAACCCCTTTTGACTGAACTGCTAAAGCGGCTGAAGGCCAGATTTTCTGTGGTGGTCCTGCGAGGTGTTTCAACCCGTTGATTGCGGTTGCGAGGCTAAATTCTGTTCCTAGGCGTTGACTTGCTTGGTGGGAAAGTTGTGGAATGGGATCAAAGGGAGGAACAGAGCCCTTCGGGTGTGAACCCTTTGGTGCCAGTTCCTCGGTAGGGGGGGTGGAGGTGGGTGTAAAGGAAAACTTGTGCTTGAAAGATTCTGAGGGCTCTGAAGCTCTGACAGGGCCCTTACCCTTCGCGACCGTGCTCTCTATATTGCTACTACTCTCATTGGTACTGGCGCTAAGAATGCTGTTAGCCCTAGAAATATCGTCTCCCGGATGCATTCCTAGGAGGGCATAGTTGATCATGTTCTGATCCTGAGTGTTAACGCGTGCCTGCATTGACTCCCAACCCCCAACAGTAAGACAGATTTCTCGCCAAACGACCCATCCACTAAGCAATTTATCCGCTTGAGTAAGCATAGTTCCACGAGTATATGCCCCCATCTCCAAGAAGAAAGGCAGTAGGAATTTTGGATCGATAGTATCAGCGTTGGTCTTGAGGTATTTATTTAGAAACTCGACAGACGAATTGAAGTCGGTGAGACATGCCAGGATTTGCTTCTCCTCCTGGTGGAAGGTGGGGGATTCAGATTCCTCGGTGTTGACGGAGATGTCAAGATAAGATGTTGGTAAGGTGGTTATGTGTTTGTCGTCGGAGAGGCGGAGCTGACGTAGTGTAAGGATAATATGGGAAAGAGTGCCGATAATAACAATACGCTTATCCCGAGCCGCATGAGGAGTGTACCTCTGCTCTCCTTCTGGTTTCTTAGCCCCTTCAGCTTCTTGGCGAAGAGCTCTGTAGAAGGGTGTACAATCTAGAACACCGAGAAGCTGCTTAGTATGCCATTGCAGACTCATGAGGCAATTTTGCAGCTTGGAGGTCAAATGACGGGTTAGCGAAGAAAGTTGCTTGGCCTGAAACCTAATCTTGAGTGCAGTCCTGAAGATAGTTCTGACCAAGTGTGCCATGGCTAGTCCCGCGTCCTCATCGGGGATGATTTCCAAGATCGCGGTGGGGGTTGGGAACTCGCGTGTTAGGACTTGCGTAAGCTTAATGTAGACGGGGAGATATTGAGGTAGCATGTGTTCTAAGGTGGTCTTCCTGTGGAAGCGTGTATCAGTAGAGAACACCTGAAATATTAGAGGAGCTGGGTGGGGGGAAAGCGGGGAGTAGAGACATACTGCACCACTGCGTCCCATTCCAAGGCTCTCTTTAGCTTTTCATCATAAGTATCCGCCCAAAATGTTGGATCTGAGAGGCTCGGCAGTTGTTCAATACTGTTACGCAATATCTCCACAGATTTCTCCAGAGGTTCAAGCAGGGAGCGGAGCTAGGTGGACCATTCCCAAGTCAGAACGCTTGTGCACCTTACGGGAAGGACGGCACGGGAAGCAGGTGTAGAGGGAATAGACATACGGAGAGTCGCAACCTTTCGCCTTCCTCCTCCATCTCCGAATACCATTTCTCTGCGTGCTTTGCAAGTGACTCCCTCTGCTTCGCCTTGACCCTCGCAGTATCCCCAGAGATATCACTCGCCTTGTTCTTGTCGCTTGAATCGGAGACATCCCACTCCGACATATGCATCTGCATCGGCCCAGCTGGAGCTGAAGGCCTACCCAGAGTATATATTCTTTTGATACAAATCTGGTATTTATTTGCCTTACCACCGAAGAGGCCAATGCCTGAGAGTACCTCTTCCACGATCATGGCTAACGTATATGTCTGCCCCTTCAGATACAGGTCTCTCAGGTTCGGCTCGTTCGATTCCTCAACTAGAAAGTCACCAGGTAGCTCGAAATCCACTTCTGGGGCAATATCATCTGCGGCACGTGGAGTGCCTGTCGAAGGCCCTCCCTCAGACAGTGGGCTCTTCAAGCGGCCAATGCTAGTCTCAACTGGCTTCGAACGTGGACCTGTTGCGTTAGAATCAACCTGGTCAGGCTTGGAAAGCTCATGCCGAGTGTCAACACGGGGCGTTTGCCCGATCGATGGGAGAGCTGATTGGTTTTTGTGGGTTGGGGGTAGCCTGTTTGCAGGGAACCTGAAGGTGAGGTTAGGATTGTGATTCACCCCAATGGGCGGTTCGCAGGGGAAAAGAGGGACCGGCATGATTGACTGGTGGAATAAAAGAGATCCTTTGATAACAATGGGGCTTGAGGATATGGGTAGGCTAGGGTGGTAGGGGCAGTAGTGTTGATGATGGTTGATGGTGGAGAGGAGTTTGATAAATCTTACACGATGAAGTAGTGGATAAGAGCCTCCGATACGGTGGGATCACCTGACGATTATCGGTGATCGTACAAACAATCAGGCAGGCTACATTACCCTGAACCAAGGAACAATACAAATTTACAACACAGATGTTAAACCTCCGTTCCCTAGGATATTTATCACCTTTACTCGGTCAAGTCAGCTCCAGAGTTCTTCATCAGTGAAACACCACGGCCGCAGGAGCCTGCCGGGGCTGCCTCAGAAACAAGTAATAACAGCAAAACCTCGTTACAAGTGTATCATTGAACAGTAATCCCTTTTCCTTATAGCAAACGTATGTTTGAAACAAAATGTGCAGTAAGATGACATAAACACATGTAGATACCCCTGAACTACTCTTCAAGCCAACCTTATTCACCCTTCTAATGTCATTAGCCTGTGTTGACCTTTCCGTACAGTTTGTACACCATCAACCTAGGGTTATTATCCATGGAATGACTACTGCACGCTTGCGTCCATTGTTCCGGCTTGAAGTTTATAGGATAATTGTTATCGAATAGTTGGTGGGATGGGTTGTAGAATGGATTGTAGAAAAGGGATAAGTGACCAAAGGCAAAGTTGTAAATCTCACTTATGTAGGTATATACCCACGACTGAGCATTGTGTTTCAGGAATAGCGTATATTCAGGAATAGCTCCTTAGATCTATATATGTAGCTATATAACAAGCAAAGCAAACCCCATGTTCATTGGGAGTAAACGGAACCTGTAGGCAGAGGGAAGAGAGAATGGAAGAAAATATTGAGATAATCGGATACCTCAGCTAGGCTGGTGGAGGGGGGGAGAAAGGCAAGTTCAAATGTCTGTATCTGAAAATACAGGCTAACTAGCAAGGCGTACACTTATCTAAGTAGACTCTCACGCAAAAAAAAGATCCAAGCGCGGGCTGACATGAAAGCTAAGAAAAATATATAAGCATGGGAAACAAATTATACCTATATGCGCAGTCAGTGGCTCCCCGTACATCAAAGCCTCCGAGTGTCCCAAGTGAAAGCAATATATCGCGTTCTATTGTCACCCCTCTTTTTTATCCTCACGGGCAACTCAGCCTGCTCCGCCTCACCTGTCATTTCCATGAGTCGTCCTTCTGCCTCCGCGCTTTTCCCCAACCCCAGGTCCTCCACTTCCGCCTACCCCGGCACCATAACCACTCCCCGCCCTCCTCTTGACCGCCCTGCTCCCTTCCTGCCCACCCTGGCCTAGCCCACCTGCACCGCCCTCATCTTCATTGCGCCCATCGTCTACACCCTCACTAGCCAATTCCGACACCCAGGGAAACCAGTTCCGAACCACATCCTCATACTGCCCGTTGGCATAGATGCCCACCGGCGGTGGCTCTATAACATCCCTTCCCCACGGATGGCTTGGGGCACTTACATCCCCCAGCAACTTCCCACTGCCAGTTGCGGTGGAGTGAGTACCCACATCTTCCTTGAACCGAACCACCCTATAACCCGCCATCGTCGTAACCCAGTCCTTACTCTTCTCCTCCTCGGCATCAGCTGCATCCAGAAGCTCCTTCCTGACCTCTTCCCATTCATACCCCAGAAACGTCACCGACCAAGTTGCGTGCTCCACTCCACTTCTATTCTTTTCAACTTCGACCTTTGATGCATCCAAATCCCAATTAACCCTGTTTGGTTGCCTCGGCTGCGCCCTCAACGGTAAAGGCTGATTCTCCCCACCCACATAAATCCTATAAAACCCCAGACTCGTAAATGCAATAGTTTCAGTTCCCGCAAGGAGGTTATCTAGTGGTAGATCCACAACGAAGAATGCACCTGAGTTCCCGACATTGAGTTCGATTGGGGAGTTTGCGACGGCGTGGTCACGGTCGATGCCGGGGATGACAATTGCAGGCTCAATAAATCCACCGAATAGCCTGCTCTGCTCCTTCTCTACACTCCATTCTTCCGCCCCTGTGGGGTCTGGCGGGTTTGTTACTTTGTTGGGGGGCATGGATACAGGAGCACTCTGCCTTGTAAACTTGCCCTGCCGGTTCCTTTGAGGCCGGGGTTGTACTGCTTTTCCTTTTCCAATCCAGGTCAACCTCCTCGCAAGCATCGGGACGGCATTGCCCAAGCCGCACATCGCCATGACCTCGCTGGTGGCCTGGTATATAAGAGACTCTTTGTCTAGGATTGGCATCCAGTTGCGGGGTGGCGAGGTGAGAAGACTAATAGGGTAGCCGTAAAGAATGGATTTTCGATTGGCGAGCTCTAAGATGGTGGGCATTTCGGGGTCAGGGGAGGGTTGGTGACCGGGATTGCGGTCGCAGTTGGATGTAGCGCCGGGGGAGACGGGTTCCGGGCGGGGTTTCTCCTCTTGATCATGTCGGCGGTGGGAGTGCCTTTGCACATTGGCTCGGGGTACACATGGTGGACGGAGATTAACGAAGATAGTCTCCCATTCACCTTCATGACCATCCACATCAGCATTACCCTCAACCGGCTGCACAGCGGTCTTGTTGCCTTGACCAGCTTTCCGTTTATGTGGCCTGGCCGGCGTGGATGCCATTTGGTGACCCTTGGGTGAGTCAGGCCCTTCCCCTAGATCTGCGGGAGACCCTCCAACATCTACATCCTTCTGGTAGGCCCTGTTGCGAGTTTTTCTGACTGCACCATCGAGATATGCGAATTGGGCGAAGGTAGGTGATATCCGGCCTGCATCGCCTAAGCTACCAGCGGTGGGGGCAGAACTGATGGTTTGGTCGTGTGGGTGACCGTCCGCCGTGAGGGTGGAGTAATGTGCGTGGATGTGAGAGGCGGTAAGGTTAGATTTGCGTGGCATGATGATTGTAGAATACGGGTGGAGGGGCTAAGGTTTGATCGAGTCGTTCAGGATTGGTTTGAGGATGTGTTTCAAGTTGTGCTGGCTCTGGTTGTGGCTTTCGTGTGCCGGTATTGGTTGCAAGGCTAGAGGGATAGCCGGAGATTGGGGAGCGTGAGGAGCGGGGAGCGTAGGAATGCGGATGCACACTCGGTTGGCCTCTTTCACTCTATTTGCAAGATGGTATCGTTAGCCTTCGAAGACCTTCTTGAGCAATTAAAAGGGGATATGAAAGGACACAGCACTTACAGATTATCACCTAGGCTTTTGGCAAGCTTTGTACCTGTTTCGTCAGAAAGCGGGGTGACTCGTCTACTCGCTTCCAGGTAAAGAGTTATCAGTACATTCATTCTCGCAGGCACAATAGTGCATACATACCTGTACGATTATGGGTTTTATGAGGTCTGTCAATGTGTTAAAAGTACCAGTAAGAGATAGCCATCTCTCAGTGTTGGGTGAGGACGGTAGGTGAAGCTATGTGGATGTAAATATGGTTCCTACTGCGGGTGGGGCCTGTGGCGTATGATGGGTCTATCGATGATAATGATCTCAGTATGAGGTTAAGGCGTGCTAAGCAGTACGTATCCCACGCCCACCCCGTATCGATTTCCTAGTGGGCACAAAGTCTATGACATTTGATGTGGCAATCCATGGTTATGATCTCACTATGAGCTCAAGGCGCGCTACGGAGCTCATGCGGGCTAGTCTAGCCGAGATATGCCGTGCTATGAACTGTGACAGAAAGTAGCTAACGATGTCACCTAATACCATCAGCGTACTAACTTATTGGTATCAATATCCCTGGGATGGGACACCGCCTGTTCAAGTTAAGGTAATGAGAAACTGCAAGAATAGTGCAAATGGCAACTTACATAATTATACCCTAATGGTATATATTCTGCATCTTTCTCTCCAAGATGCCAAAATTTAGGCTCTACGAGCGACTTGTGCCAACTAGACTAAAACTTGAGCATAATCTTGACTTGGTTATTTCCTAGCTTTATAATCTATTAATTCGATATTTATTTGTGAATTTCATTTTGAAAACTTGGGTTCAGATTTCTCCTCGGTTATATAGCACGTAGGGCGCATGTTGTCGGGGTTTGCGGCGAAAATGAATATCGGTGGTCCTCACAGTTACTACCCAGCTGCCGCTGAGACAATATAGACTCAATCATGGGCATTACCGGCAGATGCGCGCATGTGATAACAAGGCTAGCGTGGGAAAGGGGCTTTGTGTATAGAATAGTTATAGTGTTACTTGACAGTAGGCTGAGCGCAGGCCCCCTCTGAATCCGCCTCCGTCTTGACCCCCGATCAACTACAACTAGCGCTGGCTCATCACTACACAAGCCAGAGACACCTATAACTTATTGCGTCACACCGCTTGCTCCGTGAGGCAGGCTACATCTAGAGTTGATAGGAAAATACAACCAACAGAATGTTAGTAGATGCACAGATTGTCATTTTAGAGGTTCGGCATCAACACTTAGAGCAAGCATTAAAGAAACACCGCTTTGGCAGCCGCGGGGTTAACCAGGTCGTGCGATGGGTTGCTAGAGGTCACCTAGCAGTATAAAGATCCTGTCCTTTCCCGAGACTTAACATGTCAATCATCCTCATATTTATATCGTCAAATAACCCCCCTGATTCATTATTTCGTTACTAGTGCAAGGTGTGGATGCCTGAACGTGTTAACGTGGTATAGAAGAATCTCGGTATGCATTTGTCAATACCCTGAATGAATGGGGGGCGGTTTACCGGTTACAAGTTGGAATGACAAGACCACTCTTTGAAGGCGTTGCGTTGATTCGCAAGGGTCCTGCCAAGCCACATCTAGATGTTAAGTGAATGTGGATAATAGAGACATGATTTTAAGAGGAATCGAGTGTTTTGATTGTCTTCTCTATCGATGGTCTATACCGGCATGTATATACATGAATCCATCCCACACGAGTTAATCCGGAGAATGCCTTGATACCCCCACTTAGTTCTTACATATCTGCGTAGACAGGTAAGCACGTAGTCTGGTTGGGCAAACATATAGCCAGTCTGAATGCATAGAGAGCAGATGGAACGGAGGTGGGGGCCGTGGGAAGATATGTTCGATCGGAAGAGGTGGGTAAAGGAAAAGATGCGGAAGGATATTACACGGTCGATTTGGGGGAGACTGTTTCTGATGTCGATTTTCGTTGATTTTGTCTTGCACGCGTCTGTTTGGTGAGGGGAGGGCGTGATGGCGGAAGAATCACTTATATCGGCGAAGCGCTTGGAGGGACGTGGCCACGGAGGAATTCTATGTACCGGGGAGGGCGTGGAGGTGGAGGCATATTTACTGCAGGGGAATATTTACTGCAGGGGAGGGACCGACAGAGAGTGTGGCAGCGGAACAGGGGTTTTTTGATTTATATTTATCACAGGCTCGGAGGCCACGACGTTTATGCAGCCCGTTTTCCAAAGAGAAGATGGTGGGAATGGCTAAAAGATACCAAGCTAGATATGAGGAATTGCGCAGAGAAAATAGAATCACCAAAGAACAGGATATTGACAAGAAGACACATAGGTTACTCTTATGGGATGCATAGCACGAAGGATTTCCAGCACCCTTCCATTTCCTCGATCATCGGGACGAGTTTTATCCCCGGCCATGCCATACAACAAACAAAATATAAAGCAAAATATCTCAACCGTTGGGGCGGGGGGGGGGGGGGGGGC
>Ga0307511_10004894_pt1 | contig 13676 bp, 23 predicted proteins | sample 13_EM_MG_FD_200266 | JGI IMG/M metagenome (GOLD analysis project Ga0307511, IMG submission 200266) | Populus trichocarpa ectomycorrhiza microbial communities from riparian zone in the Pacific Northwest, United States - 13_EM | ecosystem: Host-associated > Plants > Roots > Unclassified | place...
AGTGGAACGCAACTTCTAGAAGTTGGGGACATAACTTCTAGAAGTACGTACTTTTCTCTGTTTCCTGCCTTTGTGTCAACAAAGGCCGGTTAAAGTGTCAGAACAGTAGTGGGTGATTTTCCTGATGTAAGGGCCGAAGGAACCGTACCCGTTGCTCGCGGTGATTGCTGATCCTCATATCATACTGAATACGGAAACGTGCGTGGTGACCAGTAAGCTGCGGGTCCGGAGAGATGTGGGAGAGAATGGAATGAATGAGCTCGTTCGGGAGTTCGAAAACTGCAAAAACAGGTCGGAACAGGTGAACACGTGATCAAAAGGATTGACATGAGAACGTACTGAGGCTGGTTTGTGGTGCAGGAGAGCCTAGCGAGTTTGGCATTGGGACAGCAGCTAGACACTGTTTCTTGGTAAGGCCGTGCATGAGTTTGGTGAAGAACATTGAGGCCTTTTCGTGGTGGTGGTCCATGATTCTGTAGTGCTGAGACTCGATGAGGTGGGGAAGGAGAAGAGGCGCGATTTACTCTGGCCGGGGTAGGCGGTTCGAGTGGTTATTCCCAGGATTTGGCATCGGGCATCACCTTGTTCAATCTACCTTCCGCTAGAAACGCCAGCCCAGAACGAGACGCCGGGAGCGAAATCCTCGCAGTCCTCTCACCGAGCCAGGGTGACCATCCGATGCTGGGTCGATCATCAACATTGTCCATAAACATGCCACACGTAAATTCAACGATGGACGTCGGTTTCATAGTTTGTTCCTCCTGGCGCTGGGATGATACAGATATCGTTGTCTATTTTACAGGGCCATGCTAGCGTATCCCTATACTTCATACTCCTTAACCTTCACAGAACCCAGACTGAGCAGCCGGAGACGACTGTCGCTATAAACGGAGTTCAGCTCAATGACCTTCAAGGTGGTCCCCATCCTCCCCTCTCTCCCGTGGTGTCCCGTTTTCGGTTTCTTCAAACGGTCTGCTGCCCAATCTTTCACACCGTTCACCTGGTCCCTCAATACAGTTTTCCTCCTTCCCTCTCCCTGCTGACGTCCCGTTCTCATCGTCTTCAAACAGCCTATTGCATGAGTCTTCACGCCCTCCACGTGCTCCCTCAATGACCGGTTCCACGCTTCCGCGTGTGGCCACGTACTATAAGTCCCCATCGACCCGCAATAACACCGCAGGGAGTTTGTAGGGAGGGTAAAGTGTACGATCTGGAGTGTGCAGAAATCTTGGAGTGCTTTGCAGGTGTTGACCAGTTCTGATATCACAGAGCGTGGGATTTCAAGGTGGGGTGGAACTCCCGTTGGCGCGACATGCCACTTACACGCTGGCTGCCTTGAATGCGGGCGCGGATAATGGAGGAGGATGGTAAGTTCTGTGAGCCTCGGACAAGCGGCCACGGATCCTGAGGTCACATGCAGTCAATCATTATTCTCGCTATGCGATTATACGGAGTGCTAGACCACTCACGGGATATGTTACCCTCCGAAATCAGGGGGATTGCGAGACGCTTGATTTTTGAACCCCGGATTGAAGCCAGAGACTGAAGGAATTTCGTGGATGTTATGGGTCTAATACCATCGACCACCCAGACAACGTCCTCAACATTACGACAGGCTTTGAGGAGAGGATGAGCAACGGGAAGTAGAATAAGAGTCTTGATCTGGGGGAGTTCGATGTACTTAAGCGCCACCTCGAGTTGATATGCACCATCCGGCCAGCTATCACCATGCCCTAGCTCTAGTGTGTGGAGATTTGGGAGGGACTGTAGGCATTTGACGAACCCACGGACGACGGAATACCACGGGAGACCCATCGCCAAGAACCTTCAAGTTCAGAGGGCACGGATTAGCCCCAACGCGAAGTCAAAGAAGAGCACAGAACTACTTCACGCTAGTCGCTAGGGACTTGTCCACGTATGAGAACTTGTAGATGAGGTGGCCCCCAAAATCCTCAACGCGTTCCCATATCCACGGCCGTAATCGAAATCGCATCGCCTTGCACGTCATGCTTAACGGTCGGAGAAAGTGCGTCCGCCGGTGATGGCCGCTGGTGATCTCCATAAAGTACTGGGTACGGAACCGTGCGTAGTGACCGGTGAGCTGCGGTTCTGGGGAGATGTATGAGAGAATGGAAAGGATGAGCTCATTCGGGAGTTCGAAAACTGCGAAAACGGGACGAAACAGATCAATGTTCGGCCGAAAGAAGGATACAAGAGGTCGTACTGAGGCTGGTTTGGGGTGTGGGAGTTGGTCGCTGTTTCCTACCAAGTCTTGTTAGGAAAGTTAAGGGGTTTTCGAGGTCGTGACCCATGATCAGTGATCCTGTAGCCCAAGGTCCGCAGTCCGAGATTCAACCGAATTGGGAGGAGGGGAAGCGTGTGAGGATCAAGCCATGCGTTGCAAGTGAATACGCTTATCAGAGCGCCGGCTGGTCACACCCTCAGGCAGGTTAGGACCCCTGTTGCCAGGTCCCGCACCGTGCTCTCCGAGGCATTTCGGTTACGGGATCCACCAGTAACAAGGATAATGGATGGTCCAAAAAAGTAAACATTCAACATGGCGTAATTGGAGTGGCGAAAGTTTGATCGAGGGAGGGGCGGGAGCGGCGCTCTTGACTCAAGAGGATCCGAGGAGCGGGATCGATGGTCATGACGAACAAGCTCCTCACGAAGACGTGAGCCTGGCACTCGCACGGGTATACCTACTTGGTTCCGTTGGCTCAGGGCGTCAGAAGTAAACTTAGTATATGTCCGTGCCTCAATGAATGCGAGGAGGACTCGGGGCGAGTGCTGTTAAAATTAGCCTACAACGTCATTGTACATGTTACGGACCCTCGCTGTCGGTTCCCCACACTTCATACTCCTCAACCTTCACGGGACCAAGGTGGGACCTCGCACGGTAAGGGGTCCCCAGATCGGCGATAGACGAGCTCAACTCGATGACCCTCAACATTCTCTTCTTCTTTCCCTCCAACTCACATCCCGTTCTCGACTTCTTCAGACAATCTAATGCCCAATCCTTCATGCTTTCCGCCTGCTCTCTTGATGCTTGGTTTGTGATACGCAGGCGATTGGCTCTCTCCCCCTCCAATCCTCCTCCAGGGCCAGATGCGCTGAGGGAGAAATGGACGATCTGGAGGGTGTTGAAGTCTGTGAGTTCCTTGCATACATTGACCACCTCTACTGTTACGGAGCGTGCGCTCCTGACTGGGCTGAGAGTGGCTCCGGTTTCCGAGAACCGGAAATCATGTGGGAGAAGGTGTGGGTGAGGGCAGAGGATAGTGAGTTCGGTGAGCCTTGGACACGCAGCCACAAATCCTGACGTCATAGACGGTCAGTCATTGTTCTTGCCTTGTGACCCTACAGGGTGGCGTATTACTTACGGGATGAATTACCTGGCAAAACCAAGGGAATCGCCAACCGCTTGATCTTTGAATCTGGGATTGACGCAAGGGACTCGAGGAATTCGTCAGAGGGGGCAGCACTATTCTCAGTCACCCAGTTGACATCCTCAACGTTGGGACAGCGTCTGAGGAGGGGATGAGCGGCGGGAGGGAGGATCAGAGTCTTTATCTGGGGGAGTTCAACATGCTTGAGCTTAAGCTTAAGCGCGCGTTTCTCGAGTGAGGGTGTACTACCCCCATCTTCCTGTCCTATCTCTAGTGTATGGAGATTTGGGAGGGACTCCAGGCATCGGATGAACTTTGAGAGGGCAGAGGTATCACTGACAAAGTACACCGTCATGAACCTTCAATAACGTAAATCAGCCCCACCCATAGACGGAGGAGGGTATAGAAGTACCTCACGCTGGTAGCTAGACACGTGTCCGCATGTAAAGCTTCCGTGGTGGTGTGAACTTTCCCCAGTAAGGTCCACTCCAAGCTCCAGCTCGTTGTTGGATTTGGACGCTGGGAATTCTGGCTTGGGGTTGGATTGAGGCGCGCTGACTTCCACCTTGGGGTTGGGTTGGGGCGCTCTGATTTCCGGCTTGGGTCCTGCGCGAGGCACTCGAGCCGTTCCCACATCCATGGCAGCAATCGCAGCCGCATCACCGTGCACGTCATGCTCAACGGTAGCAAGGACCGCACCCACTCTCGATGGTCCTTGAAATTTCCAATCATCATCCCTCGTTGAACGCGGAACCGTGCATGGTAACCGGTGCCAGCGAACTGCGGGCGTGGGGAGATGTAAGAGAAGATGTAGAGGATAATCTCGTCTGGGAGGTTAAAAACTGCAAAAATGGGGTCAAATGGATCAACACTTGATGTAGACACTGATACGAGAGCTCGTACCGAGACTAGTTTGAGGTTCAGGAGGTCGATCGATGGTTGGATGCATTTCCCCAACGAGGTTGTACGCGAGCCTGGTAGAAAGCATTGAAGACTTTGCGCGGTACCGATCCATGATTTTGTGGCGCGAGATTCGTGTCCGAGTGTTAGCGCGGTGGAAAAGAAGTTGAGTTACTGATCCGTTATCTAGAGCGCCGGCCACACTTTTTGACATGGGCGGCCCGGGAGCCACTATTCTCAGGCTTCGCACACCTAAACCGCTAAGCCTTGAGGCACATCGCCACTGCCCATATCGCGCGTCTACACCGTACGAACGAGGGCAGGGATACGGGGCCCCCAAAATCGGAGCGTGACGCTTGGGTATGGGGCCACAATGCGGTAAAATACCTCCAAACCGCCACCGGCCCGCAACACGGGTATTCATTTTCACCAGACTTTTACTGGAGGCGTCAAGCTTGAAGTTGGGATGGGTCCCGACGATGTCCCAGCAGAAAAGAGATTCCCTTGAGCGCAAGCCGAGTCGGGAAGGAGAGCGGCGGGAGCGATCTTCCGGGGGATGCGCGCTATGCCATACTATTGTACAAACAACAGAGCGTGAGTAAACAAGGGCCTTCAAATGATAGCATTGGGGTTTACCGGTGACCAAGGAACTATCGTACTTCAAGGCCGTCGCGGCGTCGTTGACCGTGTCATCGGCGAGCTTCTTGGCAGCGGGAAGGTCCTCGTGTATTTGAACTTGGTAAACCACAGCCCAGAACTGACCGGCTTTCCGGTGCGTCCTGTGGATCCTTTTCGGTAGGGGTGATACCATATTCAAGGAGAGTTTGGCTTTGACCTCGGTTTTTCCTGGTGAAAAGAAACAAATCAACACGCTTTCCAGGGGGCGTAGTGTCTCCGACGTACCAATTGCCGATGTAAGGACCCCTGGTCAGTTGGCCATTTGCAAGGACCGTCCACTCGAAACCAATGTTCGATATTCAGTGACCGCCGTGATTCGCATAGGTAGGAAACTTGTCTCCTCAGAAGCGACAAAATCGGTCCCGACTCACACAGCTTGACGACCTTTGCCTATTGCGCTAGAACCAACAACCCAGGTGGGACCACCATTGAGAGTCGATTTTTCTCTTCTGACTCCGTCCATGACAGCGGAGATCGAGGTGGACACGTCGCCGGTGCTCACCTCCGTCACTAGCTTGAGAGTAGATGTGGTCTATGCCGGCTTTGAAAACCTTGGAAGCATGCTTAAGATGACCGAGTACCTAACTGGTGGCAGAAAGGGGAGTAAGTTGCACGGTTTGTGGTATGACACGGAGACAACGGGGTTGGGTTCCACGTACGTTTATGACAGATACCCCCTCAGCGTTGAGTTTTCGACGGCCCGTTCAGGGGGAGCACCGATGGCAGACACGAAAAAGGCGACTACACTTCAAGAGCAAAGCAACTTGCAGAGTGTTGTGAGCTGTTATACAATTGGTCCATCCGACCGATCAACTCGGGATCGAATGATCGCTTCGGTAAGGTTTGTGCGTATACGGAATACTGAACCGCAGCGACCAGTGAGCGCTGTGAGCTGCAGGCTGGGCCCGAGAGAGAATGGAAAGGACGAGCTCGTCTTGACCGCGGAAACGAAATTGGGCAAGTCAACCTTCAATCCATGGGAATGATGCATCAGTTCGTACAGGAGCGCGTCCAATTGACTCTAGTATTGTCCCGTTGGCGTTGAAACGAATATCACTGTGGTCTGACATCGTGCTATCAGCGCATAGCAAACAATCACATGATCCGCTGTTGGGTACGAGTCGCGAATGCGTGAAAAACTGGATTGTAAACGCCTTTCCCAAGCTATATCCGATGAGCAGGTGGTACACGGCATAGCCTCGAACTGTCAAATCCCTACACCTCAAATTCCTCAACCTTCACAGAAGCTAGAGGGTGCCCCACATAGCGAAGGCATGGGTTCAACTCGATGACCCTCATCGTAGCCTCCTTCCTTCCCTCTCCCTCTAGACGCCCCGCTTTCGCCTTCCTCAAGCAGTCTATCGCCAAATCACCTACATCCCTCATCCGCCGCCTCCTTCCCTGATTGTGTGGTACCCGCGCGAACCCACACCGTGAAATCCTAAGAGGCGCGGCAAGGAGAGAATACACGATCTGGAGTGTATCAAAATCGGGAAGCGCACTGCACGCATCGACCAGCTCTAATATCGCCGAGTTTGCGATTTTATCCATGTTGAGCCGAACCTCTCTTTCCGAGACTCGTTTGTCATCCGGGTGGGGGTAGATGAGGGTGAGCTCGGTGAGCATTGGACATGCAACTATGAATCCTGGGACCAGAGGCAGTCAGCCCTCATTCTCTCCTCTGTATCGTACGGGGTGCTGGATCGCTTACGGGATGGGTTATCCCATGAAACCAGGGGGATCGCCAATCGCTTGACCTTTGAATCCCGATTGGATGCAAGGGATTCGAGGAATCTATCGGTGGATATGGCGTGGTTTCTAATCACACAGACAACGTCCTCGACATTGGGGCAGTTGCGGAGAAGGGGATAGACCGTGGGGGGTATGATCAGAGTTTTAATCTGCGGGAGTTGGATTCGCTTGATCGCATTCTCGAGTAGGGTTGTAATAGAACGGTCTGCCTGTCCTATCTCTAGTGTGTGGAGATTTGGGAGAGACTCTATGCACCTGACGAACGGGAGAATGGCAGAGTTACCCCACACGATATACACCGCCACGAACCTGCAGGGATGGGGATTAGCTCCGCATGAGGTACATCAAAGAAAAGCAGGGAAGTACTTCACGCTGGCGGCTAGAAATGTGTCCAGGTGCAAGGCACCCATCCTGGCATTGAGCCCACTCGGAAAGTTCTCTGTACCATCCCTGCGGACCAACTTGAAGCACTCGATGCGTTCCCATATCCATGGTAGTAATCGCAATCGCATCGTCCTGCATGTCATGCCTAGCGATAGCAGGAACTCCGCCCGCCGCTCATGGCGATTGTTGATCTCCATGCAGTACTGAACACGAAACCGTGCATAGTGACTGGCGAACTGCGGATCTGGGGAGATGTGAGATAAGATCGAAAGGATGAGTTCGTCTGGGAGTTTGAAGACTATGAAGTTTGAATGGAACGGATTAACGTGAACATTTCCTCAATCCGAAGAACCTATACGAAAGCTCGTACTGGGGCTGATTTGGGGTGCTGGAGATCCAAGGGACTTTGACAGTGGGACAATGGCCGAGCGCTGTTTCATACCGGAGCCATATGCGAACCTGGTAAAGAACGTCGAGGTCTTCCCACGATTGCGACCCATGGTTTTATGGCGCGAGGTTCGCTGTTAGAGACCTAAAGAGGCGGGAGGAGGAGAGTTGGAGCTGAGGCACGGGCATTATGTAAGGGGACAATAATCAGAACGCCAACTGCCGAGTCGAAGCAGATATTGTTTACTTCTGGTAATCACCTATATTCGATTTAGAGCTAATTATACCAACAGCCAATTCCACCCGAGTGTCAAACCGTCTGAGCCGATGTTCCAGCCCATATACTCTCGACCAGCAGGTTGGGACGCTTCGCAGCGACCTACACTGCATCTTCTCCGGAGTGTTTACACGGGGGGAGGAGGGGCGTGTTACCGGTGTGCCCGCCTCTCTCCGCAGGCTGAGCGATGATATGGTTGATGCCGACTTCGAGAGCCCGTGTATAATTAGGACGATGACCGCTGGTCTGGTGGGCCGTGAGGACATGATTTTATTTGCGCAGTCAAGAGGAGGATGCGGCGGGTTCTCCATGGCAAAGACACCCCTTCCGGGTCGCCCCGCACACGGTCAGCGGGCTGTAACGCGGAGCACCCATGGGGTTATAGTCCCGTAGGTCGCCCTCGGTCTGAAATACCTCTTCCGGTGTCATCTTCCGCCGGCCGTGGTTTGGCAGACCGCCTCATACTCCCCAACTCCCCACACTTCACACACTTCAACCTTCACAGAACCCAGGTGGAACCTCAGGGGGCCGCCGTTGCCATACATCGGGAACCCGTTGGGTACTGAGCTCAACTCGATGACCCTCAACGTCGTCCCCTTCCTCCCTTCTCTCTCCCGATGTCCAGTTTCCGGCCTCTTCAAACAATCTATCGCCCAATCTTTCACACCTCTCATCTGCTCCCTCAAGGTCTGTTTCCGTCTTTCCGAGTAAGGTCCCAGGGCACCACAGCACGCAAACCCACACCAACACCTCACGGGGAGCTCGGTGAGGGAAAGATGCACAATCTGGAGCGTGCTGAAATCTTCGAGTGCCTTGCACTCATTGACTAGCTCTGATATCGCTGAGCACGCGCTTTCAATCGGGAAAGGCGGAAGTCCTATTTCTATGGCTTCCGGGCTACGTGGAACGTATGGATATTGGTGGGAGTGAGGGTGAGGATAGAGGATGGTGAGCTCGGTGAGCTTTGGACACGCTGCCAAAACCCCTGGAATAGGTCGGTCATCATTCTCACCCTGTGATCCTACACAATGGCGGATTGCTTACGAGATGAATCACCCTGTGAAACCAGGGGGATTGTCAGCCGCTTGATTTTCGAATCCCGGATTGAGGCAAGGGACCCGAGGTATTCGTCGGAGATCACAGTTTTATCCCCCATCACCCAGTCGATATTCTCAACATTGGGACAACAGTTAACGAGAGGATGAGCAGTGGGAGGGAGGATTAGGGTCTTGATCTGGGGGAACTTGACACGTTTAAGCGCATTCTTGAGTAGGGGAGTACGCGGATGGAAATTTGGGAACCGTATCTCTAGAGCATGAAGGTTTGGGAGGGACAATAGACATTTGATGAAGGTGGGAACAGCTACCTCCCACAGAGAACGCATCGTCATAAATCTTGGGAAGACACAAATCAGCTCCGCTCAGGACGAAGAAGGGCACACATACCTCACGCTAGCAGCCAGCGATGGGTCTGCGTGCAAACTGTTCACGATTGCGAGGTTAATCACGTGGGGGTATCGTGACGGTTCGATGAGACTCCATATCCATGGCCGTAACCGCAACTGCATCGCCTTGCATGTCATGCTCAACGGCAGTAGAGACCGTGCCCACTGGTGGTGGTCGTCACTTATCTCCATAAAATACTGGACGCGGAACCGTGCGTGGAAACCGGTGAGCTGCGGTTCTGGGGAGATGTTGGAAAGAACGGAGAGGATGAGCTCGTCTGGGAGTTTGAAAACTACAAAATTGGATCGGATTGATTGATATTTAATTGTGAGGGTCGATACAATAACTCATACTGAGACTGGTTTGGGGGGCAGGGAATCGTGAGGACTTCGGTAGTGGGCCGGCAGATTGAAGGCTGCTTCCAACCAAACCCATGTGCAAGTCTAACAAAGAACGGTGAAGTATTTTCTCGATCGAAATCGATAATCGATAACGGCATCAATAACCCGACTCCAGATTCCACGGGGCGACTCCTTCCATCTCAATTCATCTTGGGGATAGTAGTATAGTAGTGTACACGTTACAGACACTTACTATCAATTCCCAATACTTCATACTCCTCAATCTTCACAGGACCCAGGTAGAACCTCAGAAGGCCACCGTCGCTGTACCTTGGAAACTTGTCGAAAACCGAGCTCAACTCAATGATCCTCAACATTGTCTCCTTCCTTGCCCCTCCCTTGCGACATCCCGTTTCCCGCCTCTCCAAACAGTCTATCGCCCAATCTTTCACACCCTTCATCTGCTCCCTCAACGCCTGTTTCCGTCCTTCCGAGTAAGGTCCCAGTCCACCACACCACTGAGATCCACACCAGCATGTCGTGGGGAGCGTGGTGAGGGAAAGATGCACGATCTGGAGGGTGCTGAAATCTTGGAGTGTTCTACACGCATTGATTAATTCTGATATCGCGGAGCGTGCACTCTCAACCGGACTGGGCGGAAGTCCTAACGCCACAACTTCCGGGCTACGTGGGACGTATGGGTGGTGGTGAGGGTGCGGGTGGGGGTAGAGGACGGTGAGCTCGGCGAGCCTTGGACATGCAGCCCAAAATTCTGAGATCAGAGGGAATCAGTTGCCATCCTCAGCCTGGGATCCGACGGAGTACCGGATCGCTTACGGGATGGGTAACCCTGTGAAACCAAGGGGATTGCTAGCCGCTTGATTTTTGAATGCCGGATCGACGCAAGAGATCCAAGGAACTCATCAGAGGTCACAGCTTTATCCCCAATCACCCAGTCAACGTCCTCAACGTTTGGACAGCATCTGAGGAGATGATGGGCAGCGGGGGGTAGGATCAACGTCCTGACCTGGGGGAGTTTGATGCCCTTGAGCGCGTTCTCGAGTAGGGGAGCACGCGGATAGTAATCCACGAACCCTATCTCTAGCGTGTGAAGATTTGGGAGGGACTCTAGGTATTTGACGAACATAGGAACGGCCACATCCCATAGGGAACGCATCGTCATGAACCTTGGGAGAACACAAGTCAACTCTACTCATAGTCAAAGGATGGCATAGATGTACCTGATCGTAGCGGCCAGAGATGCGTCCGTGTGTAAAGCATTCAGGATGGTGAAGTTCATGACGTGGCGGCGTCGCGACGGTTCGATGAGGTCCCATATCCATGGCCGCAACCGTAACCGCATCGCCTTGCATGTCGTGCTCAACGGCAGTAGAAACTGCGCCCGCCGGTAGTAGTCATCACTCATCTCCATAAAATACTGAACACGGAACCGTGCACGGTAACCGGTGAGCTGCGGTTCTGGAGCAACGTGGGAGAGAACCGATAGGATGAGCTCATCTGGGAGTTCGAAAACTGGGAAAATCGGATCGGACAGATTGGCATTCAATCGAGAGAGCCGATGAAAGAGCTCTTACTGAGGCTGGTTTGAGACGCAGGGGGTCCTAGGGACTTTGGTGGTGGGTTGACAGGCAGGCTTATGAGTGGGCTTATGGGCGGACGCCGTTTCCTACTACCGAAGCCGTATGTGAGCCTGGTAAGGAATGTTGAGATCCTCTCACGATAACGATCCATGTATATGTTTCTGTCACGCGGGGGTCGCCGTCTGAGACTCGGAAAGATAGCGGAAAGAAGCAGGTGTGGTTTGAGCTGAAGTGCGTGTTTTATGTAAGTGGGGGACGATCCCAGGCTCAAATATATCATTGAAGTAGCGCCGTGCCATCCGCTGGGGATCGGGCCGTCACGGTGGATGGAGATTAACACTTAATTGATTACCAACGGTATACGGCTCGCCTATCCAGCGAACAGACCAGCTACCTGACAACAATGCAAGAAACCTGGATTGTTGAGTTCGGGATTGAACGGCCCTGACCAGAGCGACAACCACGGGGGGAGCTCTCAACCTCCCTGGATCTGTACGCATGACCAGTATTTGCCGGCGGAGGCCGGTAGGACGCAGGAGGGACGGAATGAGGCTTCGGAGAAGATGTTGAGGTAGCCTGAAGGGAAGCGGGGGCAGTTGTGGAGGAACACGAGTTGCTCCCGGAGATTACGAGCGGCGGTTGGGTGCTTATGGTTTAGATGGATGTATTGGAGGGTTGTTAGGCTCGCACCCGCGAGGGACTTGAAACAGTTGAGCTCATGTATAGTACCTTTTTCTACTTACACGCATACCACTAGTCGATACCACGGGTCCAACGCCAGAGTTTCGAGGCCCCGGCGTGGTTCACTCGTGGTAGTCATGTGTGCAAACCCATCCCGTGAACATTATGGCGGACGTCAACTGTGCAGATTGATTCTCACCGTTCATGGGGATGGTAGCATATTATTACACACGTTGCGGACACTTGCCGTCAACTCCAAATACTCCGTATTCCTCGACCTTCACAGAACTAAGGTAGAACCTCAGAAGGTCGTCGTCGCCGTCCGAGCTCAACTCGATGACCCTCAACGTCATCGCCTTCTGTCCTCCCTTGCGACATCCCATTTCTGCCCTCTTCAAACAGTCTATCGTCCAGTTTTTGACACCCTTCATCTGCTCCCTCAACGCCTGTTTCCGACCTTCCGAATAAGGACCCAGTTCACCACACTGCTTGATTCCACACCAGCAAGTCGTGGGAAGCGTAGTGAGGGAAAGATGTACGATCTGGAGGGTGGTGAAATCTTGAAGTATTCTACACGCATTGATAACCTCTGATATCGCGGAGCGTGCGGTTTCAACCGGCCAGGGCGGAAGTCCCATTGCTATGGCTTCTGGGCTACGCGAGGTGGATGGGTATTCGTGTGGGTGAGGGTGAGGGTAAAAGACGGTGAGTTCTGTGAGCCTTGGACATGCAGCCAAAAATCCTGAGATCAGAGGGAATCAGTCATTGTCGTCACTCTATGATCCTACGGAGTACTGAGTCGCTTACGAGGCGGGTGACGTTGTAAGACCAGGGGAATTGCCAATCGCTTGATTTTTGAATCCCGGAATGAGGCAAGTGACTCAAGAAATTCATGAGAGGTCACAGTTCTGTCCCCAATTACCCAGTCAACGTCCTCAACATTGGGACAGCATTTAAGGAGATAATGAGCAGCGGGTGGTAGGACCAGCGTCTTGACCCGGGGGAGTTTGATGCCCTTGAGTGCGTTCTCGAGTAGGGGAGGGTCCGGATAGTAGTCCACGGACCCTATCTCTAGTGTGCGAAGGTTCGGGAGGGACTCCAGGAATTTGACGAACACAGGAATTGTCACATCGTACGGAGAGCGCATCGTCATGAACCTTTGGAGGTTACAAATCAGCTCCAACGTGGGCAAAGAAGGCACAGATGTACCTAACGCTGGTGGCCAGATATGCGTCTGCATTTAAAGCATCCACGAGAGCGAGGTTCATAACGTGGGGGTGTCGTGACGGTTCAATGAGATCCCAAATCCATGGCCGCAACCGCAACCGCATCACCTTACACGTCATGCTCAATGGCACTAGGAACTGTGTCCGCCGGTAATAGTCGTCGCTCGTCTCCATAATATATTGAACACGGAACCGTGCGCGGTGACCGGTGAACCGCGGTTCTGGGGCGATTTGGGAGAGAATGGAAAGGATGAGCTCATCTGGGAGCTCGAAAACTGCGAAAGTCAGATCAGATAGATTGGCATTCGTTCGAGAGAACAGAGGCAAGGGCACTTACTGAGGCTAGTTTGGGAAACGGGGGATTCTAGGGACATTGGTGATAGGTCAATAGGTGGGCTTATGGGTGGGCTGATTGTCAGTGGGTTGATGGGCGGAGGCCGTTTCCTTCCGAGGCCGTACGTGAGCCTGGCAAGGAACATTGAGGTCCTTTCACGATAACGATCCATGTTTCTGTTGCGGCGGGGTAGTGGGAAGGAGGGGACGTGGTTTGAACTGAAGCGCGCGTTTTATGTGCGTGGGGGGACGATCCCAGGCTGAGAGCGCCAACTGTCCCCC
>Ga0307511_10004895_pt1 | contig 13675 bp, 16 predicted proteins | sample 13_EM_MG_FD_200266 | JGI IMG/M metagenome (GOLD analysis project Ga0307511, IMG submission 200266) | Populus trichocarpa ectomycorrhiza microbial communities from riparian zone in the Pacific Northwest, United States - 13_EM | ecosystem: Host-associated > Plants > Roots > Unclassified | place...
AGATCGAAGCATCCATCAATGCCTGCCCACGCCTCGGCTTCTTCACCGGACAACATTAATCCCGACAATGAACAACAACAAGGTGAAGAGCAAGAGCAAGAGCAAGAGCAAGAACATCATCATCAACAGCAACGACAAGACTTGTCTGAGCTATCTCCTCCTCTACAAAACGGGCATCCAACTGACCAGGAACAGCAGCACCATCAAAATGGTCAGCATCAAGAACTAGAAGAGGAGGAGGAGGAGGAAGTAGACAAGAAAGAAGAAGCAGAAGTTCAAGAAGAAGAAGAAGAAGATTATGAAGTAAAGGAAGAGGAAGGAGAAGAGGAAGGGGGAGGAGGAGGAGGAGGAGGAGAAGGGAAAGAAGGTATTTCCTTCTTCTTGTGTTTTTATGTGTGTGTAAATGTTTCTTGACGTGTAATGTAAAATAATTGATTAATTGAAGCTGTTTTTCTTATTCTTTTACTCAGAATCTGATGGAACCCAGTCGTCTTCTTCTTCCAGTTCTGAAAATGAGGAAAAGCCCGAGTATGCTTTCATTCTTACACATTTCTTCTTCTTTTTTTCCCTGGAATTTAGTCAAGTGCATATTTTGGTTGTGTTTCTTATCTGAGTTTTTAAGATTTTTGGGTTTGATTTGGTTCCTGATGGGGTTTTAATTACGAGGGGATTCGTTTTCTTGTTATGGAGGTTGGTGGGATTTTTTTGGAGTAGTAGTTTTGTTATGATTGAATGCGTAAGAGGTTGGTGCATGTTCTCGATCTGTTTCTTGGTGGGGTTGAAGCTAAATGTTGAATTTTTTACAGAGAATTTGCACCAATTTGCTAACGTTGGAAGTATTGCTGGTTTACTAGTGTCTTTTAGTAGTACTGATTGGTGGTTCCTAAATTGATGACTGAACGATGAGAAATGCAGCCACCCTTACATTTTTCAAGTAGGGGTCGAGTTTAACTCAATTGTACTGATCAGCCCTTTGAAGATGTCTTTGATCTTAGTGAAGCTTCTCTGTTTTGGAGTGTTTCTGGCATGAATTTGCATATGTGATCAGTGTGTATCATGCTGCACAGTATTGGAAGTTTTTAGTAATGGAGCCTTGTATGTGTGGCTCGGTTATGAAGATCAAAGCGATCAACCTCTAGCTGGTTATCCTCCATGGGTAGTTTGACTACGAGGGAAGTTGACAATGTGATTAAGAATGTGGATTTCCGCTTCTAGGAACTAGGGGTCTTAAGCATAATAGAAGGTGAAGGAGATGAAGTTCCACTGCTAAGAACCACCCAAGAAGACTGTGAAAGCTAGTATGCTGACAGCAATGTGCATCATGTAGTACTCCACTGTCATGGGGAATTTTTACCACAAATTTTCATTCTTTCTTTGGCTTTACGTATCCATACTCACCCACCTGCAAAGACATACATATTTTTTTATGTGCATGTGCACATTTACCGCATATCTCTATATGAACTACAAAGTCCATTTCTTTTCAATGTTATTTTAGTCTCTATGAAAAGATTTGAAAGAGGTACTTATATTCTTCCTGGAAACAAATTACGTATGCTCTATTCCAACACCTAGCTTATGTTTGTATTCTACTGTACCAGTATATATCAGCGAGTAGGTTTAAATGGCCACTCACATTTTGTTTCATTTGCAGATTTGTCTTTGTGGAACTGCTGGACATTCGTAAAGATGTGCAGTGTCCAATATGTTTAGGTACTGAGCCTGCAATTTTCTTCTGTTCTCCTTTTTTGCTAAACATGTGTCAGAATTTCATCAATAGTTCTGTTTGCTAGATGTGATCTAAATAGTTGGAAACTTATGTTAGGTAGAGGCATATTTTTTCTTAAATAGAGAACTCCTTGGGAACCTATGGCCATGTATTTGACATGATGCGTCTGACTTGTAAAATTTAGCTTTACTGAACTGTGATTAACAGTTCAGTGTTCAAAGGCAAGCATGGTAACACAAGGAAGAGGAAGAAATGCTTATATCCCTTGCTCAGTGTTCAAAGCGAGAAGTTGGTTGGTTCTATGGCGTACTGTCATGAAAACCATCAGGTTTTGTTATGTATGAAATTCTCAAATGCAATGCAATCTATTATTCCTTCAGTTTTCATCCAAGGATCCAAGAATGCTCAGTTCATCCCAGTGTATGTAATTCAAGTGATGTTTGGACCAGATCGTGTTTAGTAAATTGCATGTGAGATGCCTGCCATCCGGATCTTTAGATGATGACCATTTGTTAATTGACCAATCTCTTTTGTGGTCAGCTTGGAGATTGATCTGTTGAGGGTTGCTGGATTTCCTTAACTTTTACAAAGTTTCCAATTAACTTATTATACCCGTTCCATACTTCATTTTCACTTTGTTTGAGATTGAAGAATGAACATGAATCTTTAACACTGGACTTTGTGCTTTCGTTTCCATCGGCACTTCTGCAGTAATACTATTTCTTCATTTGACGTGCTATCTGCAATGTATGTCAGCACGTTAGCTTGCTCAGGAGTTTGATTAATCTCCAATACCTGCATTTATTGCACCTACAAGTTGCCTTGTTATCCATGTTGGCGGAACATTTAGTAAATTATTCTTGCCTTGTGGCTGAACAGGGATCATAAAGAAAACACGAACTGTAATGGAATGCCTGCACCGTTTTTGCAGGGAATGCATTGATAAATCAATGCGAATGGGGTATGTAACAACTGAAACTCTTCTTTTTATCTGTGTTTTTGTAATCTGACATCCTAATCCATTTATCATGCCATTGTTTGGGATAAACTTGTGATAATTCCATATACTGTGTACCACTAACATTTTTTTACTGAATTGGTAATATATTGCAGGAACAATGAATGCCCTGCTTGCCGCACACATTGTGCAAGTCGGCGATCCTTGAGAGATGATCCAAACTATGATGCCCTAATTGCAGCCTTATATCCAGACATTGATAAGTATGAGGAAGAGGTATAAGTGACTTGGCTCATCTACTTTCTTGTCAAATGCGTTCGAAAGTATTTCATTCAATCAAGCAACTACTTTGCTAGTTTGTTTGTTTTTTAATTTTTTTTTAAAGCAACTGGTTTGCTGAGTGAGTATTTGGTCTCAGGAATTGGCTTTTCATGAAGAGGAAAGGACTCGGAACAAGCAGGTGTGTTGATTTATGTTTTATTCCCTCGTCTGCATGCATATGCAATAACCTTCATTTTCATTTCACTGGGAATTAAATTTAAGAAAAGCAGTGATTGAGATAACTGTGATGATGTTGCTTTGTTGAGCCCTTGATTGTCATGCTTGGAAAGAAGCATACATCATGGGAATTTCACCTGACAGTCCATATTGATTTATTTCACTAATTCAAATTCTGAGTTGATGGTCCGTGAGATGACAATCTTGGAGATCGTTGCTCTTTGTGTGGAGAGTTTCGATTCCTTAATGCAGAAGAATACTGGTTCTTTAAAATGGACACTTCTGGCATACTCACTTTGTTCATCGCGCCTCTAATTTTACATGCCTTTTTTCTTTCAAGGATCGTAATATGTAGAATTATTCAAGCCACTGTTGTTTTATGTTAGAGCCATTGCCTAAACTCAACATGTTCTCCCTGTTTCTGGTGTGTTGTTTCCCTTCTGTTTTGAACAGATTCAAGCTTCAATCGCTCAAATAATTCAAAGACAGTCAGAAGCACTGGTTAAGAGACGCACGCTGGGTAAAGAATCAACTTTCATGACACGATCACAGAGAACACATCGGCCTATTTCAAGGAGGCGACGGAACAGTCGAGGCAGTGATTTTCAAGGATATGAAGACATTGAGGATGAAAATGATGACAATATAGGCAAGGACTCGTCTTCCACTGATGACCGCTCTACAGAAGTTAGGCAGAGGAGGCGCAAGAGACAGCGGACCTCCCAGCCCTCTTCTTCAGCTGTGAATTCAGAGGGTGGATGTGCTGAAAACGATTTAGATTCAAATAGAGAAAACAGGGGATTATCTCCAGGGCTTGTGTGGAACACAGAAATGCTTGCTTGGGGCAGGGGCGGTACTCGGAGTCATACAAGACATGGTAATCCTAGTGGTTGCAACAATAAGAATTCACGAAATACTCGCTTATCCAAGCTGGTAGAATATCTCAGGAGCTTAGATGAGAAAAATGATGAGGTATGCTAGGATACTGTTAACTCTTATTGATTTCTGTTGAGATCACCTTATTTGCAATGTGAAACATCATGCATGAGTTCATAATTGATGTTGGACAAATTTGATTTATTTGTCTACTTGGGCTACCATGTTAGGCTAGAGTTTAGAAAATTGGGATTTTCATGATGGACTTCATCGATGAACAAATCTGGGGTTTCTAGTTCTAAGGATGTGCAAATACGTATTATTGATAAAGGGAGGTCTGACTTGAAGCTTTGGCTGCCAGAATTCACAGGGATTTAGGGTTTTGAAAAACTTGATTGAATGTGTCAACTTTAAGAGAAGGGTAAGGTAAATATATAGGTGTTCAGAAGATTTGGTAGTGTAACGATGGGAAGGGTTTGGAATGAATGAAATTTTAATGTCAAGTAGCTATGAAAAGCAATATGATGTACTGTAGCAACAGGAGGAGTTCGATGTTTTGAACTAGGTATTATCAATAGGAGGTTAACTAACATAGATCCAAAGAGAATAACTCCTTACAAAGTGCCCTAAATGTATGTGGTAGTTGCAAAGCTGCAGATCTGTCACTGCTTACAAGATAGTCTATAACTCAAAAGAACAACAACTAAAAACCGATCAAAATGTTAATTGACAAGGACATGAAATTACACAGCAACAATTGCTTTTCCAGTGGACAAAGTTGTATAAATTCTTAAAAATGTCAATAATAATTTCAATATCTGATTGAATTAAGTACTTGTTTTTGTAGTTTCTAGCTTTCATCTACCACTGAATTATCTAGTTAGTGTCTCAAACCCCTTGAGCCCCTTTTGCCATTTCTTCCCATGTATTTGTGCATCCTGTGTAACTTAATCATATTATGTGTTTGCAGTTGGATATTCATCTCAAGCTTATTACTTTGGACAAACACAGTGCACCAACTTTAAAGCAGCCCTACCTTTGCTGCCGGCCCAGTTTGTCAATCAAACACCTATGTGAAGTGAGATTTCTCTCTCACCACCTTAATTCCTTAAATGATTTTTTCTTGAGAAGCAGGATTGAAGTTATTATTCCGCAATACTTGGTTTATTTTTCTTGATAGAACACTAGAATTATAACCCTTGAACTGAGGAAAATCAATCAATCAAGACAGACATTGCTTTTGGCAACAGTGGCTAGCAAGCCTCATTTAGTCCTATTCTACTCTATGTATCGGTGGAACCTAGTGAAACTTCTAAAACTAGCCAAATTTGACCATGATTCTAACCTGCTATTCTGAATGGCTTATGCTAAGCCCAATTAACGTGCATTTCTGAAAAAGTTTTAAGAGTGCCTTGATGCATAAGCATGTCTCAAAGCATGATGCTTCATATTCCAGCATTCATGGTTTTTACAATGCTGGGGAAGTTTCTACGCCAGCACGATGTATGGCCCCGCTTTTTCCTTGGCCAATATTGATTTATAATCCTGAAATGATGTTGGTAAGCCTTGTGTTTGTGCTTAATGTTTTTGCTAAATGGCATCAACAACATGTGGTCTGACCCGAACTGTGACGCGGCTCTCCTTGTTTTTTTACGCCTCAATTTCTTTACGAGGCTCATCTTGACAATATATACACTCTGTATGCAGTATGTTGCTCACCAAACAACTTTGCAAGCTGAAGAAGTTGAAATATTGTTAGTGAAGGGGAAGCACCAGTCCGATGAAAATTTGCCCACCAAGCATCCTCAGATCCCTATGGATGAGCTGCAAATTTTGAAAGGACAAGAAACAGTGGCAGGCCTTAAAGCAAGCTGCTCTTCCAGCAGAGATCATTTGGTGAGCGTGATTCTTGCTGGATGGCAATCTTCTACTCATGGCAGTGACTGATTTTGCTCGATCATGTGTACAAAATTACTCTGCTCATCTCCTGGCTCTTTGGTTTTGCAGATACTAGCTTATCGGCAGAAGGAGATAATCAAAAGTTGATATTTCGGCTTCAATGGAAGAGAAAGAAAAGGCTTCCATCTCATTTATATTTTTTCAACTGTTAGATTAGTCTTTTAATTTTAATTTATTACCGCTGCTTCCTTTTCTCGGAACCCAAAGCTCGATTCCTTTTCTCGGAACCCAAAGCTCGATCATGTGTATACGAATTTTATGTTAGATTGTGATATATACGAAAAAAGTTGCTTTTATTGTTAGCAAAGGTTCATTTCATTCATTTCCGGCAGCAGCAGAAAGGGCCCTTTCACAAGTTCTTTGGAGTAGACAGTAAAATCATAGTTGTCAAATCCCAGATCAGGTTTGACCCGGTGAAGAATCCGAGTCACTACCTAATCAAGTCTTTTTAAATAAAAAAAAAACTTTAGTAAACACTAAACACGCTCTCTTGGATCTCACTCGAATTTAACTAAGTTTGACCTAGTAGAAAACTCAACTAAGATCTGGGGGATTAACATTGTCATTAGGATTTAAGATTCAAAGCAATTTGGTCTGGGGGACTTCAAAAGTTTTTCCTTGCAAAACGAGGGAAAGGAGAGCTCTCTTGGGGATCTCACATATATTTTTACTTCCGTTTACGATCATTGATAGAAGTAATCCCCCTGTAGAAGATCAAAGGACTAAGGGTGGTCTTATATCGTATCATTTACTCTATTTTATACCAAAACAAATTTCCGAGTACAAGACATAGTAATTTCCGTTATCATTAGTTTTGCTTACATTCTAGAATTGATGTTACAACAAATGATGATATGATCTAAGGGTTTTGTACATATGATTAGCAGTACAATAATACTGAAAAGAATGATCACTACTAAAATCAAAATGAATGGTTCAAGAGTTCTTGAACAGCTGCTCTCTGCTCTACACAGGAAAACAAATCACCTCATGCCAGAAGCAGCGGCAGAAGAAGCTGCATTCACCATCATCTTCCTCCTTTCTCTTCTTTGGAGCACCCGTAGATTTGGTGACCTTGCATTTGTAGTTTCCTTGGACGACCTACATGATGAAATAAATCACTTGATCAATCAAGGGTGTTTTGGTAAAATAATTGAGAACTGCAACTGGGGTGTGGTCAAATATTTCTTACTTCTCGGGGAAGAATGGCCGGTTAAAATTTGGAACCGGCCGGGCATGGGGAACCATTGTCCTTCTAAGCTGTTTCAATGCCTTTTCTTCTTCCATCTGCAAAACATTAAGCAATAAGCAAGCTGGTAATTTATGGCTAGAGAATGCGAGAATGCAACAATAGACATGCGCACAGCACACATACCATCCTGGCAGTTTCACTCTCTTCTCTATATCTCTTATACAGCATTTCTTTCTCCTTCACCTGAAAAAACACAAAAAGAAAAAGAAAAATAGAGCTTTCTTGTTAACACCCCCAATTGAGATGAGACATGCCACCCATGGAGCTTTCTTGTTAACACCCCCAATGAGATGAGACACACATACCGTGCTTGCTTGCCTAATTTAAATAAATGTGGTTCTACTCACCTTTTGATCAAATTCTGCCCTGTCCACAGCCCTATAATCTGCATTGAGATTGAATTGCTGAACCTGTGTAAGTGGTTTTCGCACTTTCTCTGGTAGAGGAATTGGATCCCTGCATAAGATACATCAATGGGAAAGAATGATTGACTTGTACACATCAATAAGCATTGGAAAGTTTTGAGTTCTTCCGCATTGCATACTCTTTAAGTACGGGCTGTGCTCTGAATATCCTCATCTGGGCTTCTTCCTTTTCCTTTCTCTCTCTTTCTTGCATTTCCCTCTGCATTTCCTCCTCATGCCTTACTAGACTCTCTAATTGGAAAGGTTCTGCTTTTGTGCATGGTTTGGGCTCTGGTCTTGGTGGAATCTGAATGAAGTGATGATTATCAGTCATAGCACCATTATTTTCAGCCTAAAAGCTTGTGATGCATAATAATGAGATACATATTGTTGAATATCTTACCACAGGATAATCAGTGGTATAAGGATAGGGATTGGCCCTATGAAATCTTGCTCTTTCCTCTTCCATCTGCTTCTGCATAAGTTCCATCACAAATTTCCTCTCTTTTTCGGCCCCTCTTTCCTGGAGATAAAGGAACAAGCAAAAAATGAATGAACAAAAGCAAAAGATAACCTGATTTTGCTCCATTAACTAAGGAATGAATGGACATACCTCTGTGTGGAGGTGGAATGGATTTGGCAGTGTGTTTCTTGGAATGGGATTTTCATTGGTAGGTTCTGACCTCAGTGAGAGCTGAGAAGAAGACCAGCACGATGAGATGCAGGTATTACTTTTATTCATATGCTACACAATTAGATGTAGGATTAAAAAATGTATATGATGACTAATATACTACCTTTTCAAACATATCAACAACAGAAGAAGCCGGTGGAATCCTCTCATTTGTGGCAAAATGAAATTCTTGAGGGATCGTAACTTGCTTCTTCACATGACAGAAAATCCCCATCTCTCCCTTACTTTCAAATATCTACACGAGATAATATTAATGTCAATTTCTTTTCCAAACTAAGATTTAAGTGGCTGCTTATGTTCAATGACTTCATTTACCTTTCTATTCAAAGGCCTTGCCTTAAATTTAGGGATCTTTTCAAGCTCTTCTTTCTCTAGTTCTAAAGAACTTTTCACCATTGCTGGACGGGCCCTTAAAGATGTATGAAGAACAGGGGTTTTGGGCTCTGTGAGATGATGAGGTTTCCACTGATTACTCTGTTATAGAAAATAACAAAGGAACAATAGTGAGTAAATCTGAACTAGCGCTGCTAGGACAAAGAAGGGCCATGAATGAGGATGCTAGAACCTGACAAGACACTTCCGTTGAAGCCACTGAAGCTGATTCTGCATTCTGATTTGCCCTCGCTGCTGTCACAAAATGAAACTCCTACAGAAATAAGAAATATTAGCCTACAATTGTCATCATCTTGAATAAATTTTTATTTATCATTATTTCTTACAGCTTACCTGGAACTCAGGTCGGTGTGGTGTGCTTCTTGGTAATGCTGGTAATGTTGGAGCTTCCAGAATCTATGTTCAAAGAAAAAAAAAATCAAGCACACATTGAAGTTAAACAAGAGCAGTGCTAGTTGTGGGACCTGATAGGATGGAAGATGTCATAAATTGCAAAACAAGCTGGAAATACCTTCTTGTTCAGTGGTCTGGCTTTGAACTTGGGAATTTTGGCCATCATCTCTTCTTCAATCTCTGCAGTACTTTTTATTTTGACTGAGCGAACACGCTGAGCTGTTTCAAATTCAGGCTCCTTAGGCCTTGTCAGTGTGAGTTTAGGCTTCCTCTGGATAACAGAAGCAGGACCATCCTGAACATTAAATGAGAGAAATTTGTAAGAAAAACAACAACAGATGCAGGCAATACAAGAACTTGGAGCAACCGAGTTCAATAAAGCACGAGTGAAATGGACTTCTGTTATTACATGTGGCAATGACAAATCTCTAGTATTTGATTGGAACTTCTTCATCATTTCTGCCATTGAAACAAATGGAGCTGGAGCTGCTTGTTCCCGAACATAAACCTTTTTAAACAAAACAAGTGTTCAACGTGTCAATAACTAACAATGTCAAAAAAATTGAATACATTTTGGAAATTTGACAAAAGTAGCATACCTTTCTATCCACTTTCTGCATTTTATTTGGAACAGATGAACAAAAGTTAGAATTGCCACTGCTAAGACCCAGTTTGGACTTGTGCATCAATGGTTGTGGGGGCTTCGCATTAACAATCTGAAATCATAAAAAAGGAAAGTCTGTTCAAGTAAACGTATCATCAGAAGACTATGGTTCAATGAGAAGAACATGGCAATAGTAACCAATCACCTGTCTGGACCTCCCCCCATCCAGCTTCTGTTTCTTAATTGCTTGGTTCTCTTGGGCTAAATTGGCAGTCCCAGCAACATTTTTCACATTAGGATCTCTACAATAAAAGCATGTCAGAATGCCTTATTAATATGGTACCAAACACATATTTTAATACAGAAATTAACAAGAAAGTCTACTGACTTTTTGACACTTGTTGGTTTGATTCCCTTAACTCGTGAAGACTGTGATTGACCCTTTGGCTTCACCGACGATGGATTCTTAACCAAACTAGCTATATGTCTAGCTGATTGATTCTTCTTGGAATCAGTCAATATGCCTCTGTTCCGAGAAGACATTGGTTGCTTAGGGGTGCAGTAAGCATCATTTTTACTGCTCTTACCATCGGTGTTCTCGATTTGCAGAGAAGAAGTGCATCTGATAGAAAAACGGAAGTCAGCAGAAAGGGATGCAACAGAGACACATAAAAATGATATTAAGCTATCAAAACAACACCATAAACTATCTTCTTCACAAGCACTCGTTGTTTTTATTTTTCTTTAGCCATTTTAGTGTTGAAAAAAATGACAAAGGGAATAGTAACAAAAGAGCACAGTACCTTCCATTACTTTCAGCACATGCAAACCCCACCTTCTTCTCTTTTTCACAAGTAACATCACCAGCAGAAATCTGAAATATGCACCACTTCATGAGACCAAAAGGGACCAGAACTTTTTTTAAACAAAAATTGCAGCAACCACTCACCACATTGATAAGGTTAGCATTGTTTTCTTTGTTTTCCTCATTAGAACTAGTTTCTTCCTTCCTCATTTCAGAGGATGCCGCTGGTTCCGGTAGTGGCATGACCTCTGATTGAGAGTTGCTGTCTGATGAAGAGTCAGTTGGTTTTGAATCAGATGATTCTGCGACCTGCAATTCAATTTCAATGGGCTAAATTGACAATAGCAAATAAATCAATAAAATAAATAGAAATGATATAAAGGAAAATAATAAAATCAATAATTACCTTATGCAATTGGTCTGCTTGACTAAAATCACATAAGGTCTCTACCTTAAATGATCTACCAGTCTTTATTCTAGGCATAAAAGCTGCAACAAATCAAATCAAATCAAACAAAAACAGAAAAAGAATCAATCAACCACTGAACTCTTTAATCTTTAACAACAACAGTAGCATCAACACATACAATTCTCAATTTAGTCCCCTAATTTCATTATTAATTAATTAATTATCTCTGTCAATTCTAAAACAACTCTCAACTTCCTAATCTAAAACCCTAAAAACTCATGATCAAGCTTCTCTCCCTCTCTAAATATACCCAATTTCTTAATCTCTCACCTCGAAATTCCAAATCAAAACCAATTAAAACACAAACACAACCCTAAAAATCACAAACAAACAAAAAAAAATCCCTAAAACAGACCACCATCAAGACTCTCTCTCTCTCTCTCTCTACCTTCCTTAATTTCTCGATTCCCCTCCCAAAATCCAAAATCAGATTCGAAAAAACCCTAATTTAACCGTAGAGTCGCAACAAAACCCTCCTGATTTCATCAAATCAAACGAAAACTCAACCCTAATTACACACAAATGTTCATTAATTCAATAAACAAAAACTTAAAAATAATCCGTTCCCCAGTTTCTCAACTGTAAAAAAAAAAACGAAGAAGAGAAGAAATAAAAAGAATCATCAACCAAGAGAAAGAGAGACATACGAGAAGGAGCATAGGCCGCTGTAACATCGAACCAAAGCTCAGCGTTTCTAGAATCTTCATCCGATTCTCCTTTCACAAAATCATAAAACTTCGGAGCCGAAAACTCATACATCTCGTCTACTAACATCAACGTCGTCGTATTCTCTTTCAACGATGTCGTCGCATTAGCAGTCAACGACGTCGTCGTAGCAGTGGTAGCGGCCGAAGAATCGTCACTCTCTGCTGCCATTTTTCTTAACAGAGAAATCTCTTCCGTTATTTCTTGAGAGAGAGATTGGGAAATTAGGGATTTTTTTTTGGAGGAAGAGGAGAAGAGAGAGTGAAGAGAAATGAAAGAGAGAGAGAGTGTATAAAATCAACGCTGTGAGTGTTAACGGTCGGATATTTTTGAATTTGGGAACTTGGCTAATGAGGAGGATGGTAGAGGTGTGGCTCTTCGCTTTGTTGTTTTTCTAACGGCTATATTTCTGGTCTGGACGAGTTGTAACGGTGTCGTTTTTATGGGTTGATTAATTATTTCCTTTTGTGTCTAATTTTGGATGATTTATCCACCCTCGACGATTTGTTTCAACGGTGTCGTTTAAAACTTTTAATTTTACACTTGCATTGATTTTAGAGTATGAAGAAAGAGTATTAGACATTAAAATAAAATATTGATAAAGAAAGAATGTATTGATTTTATTTTTTTGTTTTTATATTATTGATTTTATTTGTAATTTTGAAAATACTTCTAAAAGAAAGTATTTGAGATGGAAAAATTTATCAGTCTGCTTCTTTAATTACCAATTAATTATGATTAATTAAATTTATTGTATTTTCAATTATATTATGTATTAAAATATATTTTTTTAGATATTACATCTTTTAAAATTGATATAATTGGTATAGTATCAAGGATTTAAATAAAAAAGAAAGAATTTGAACAAAGACACACATGTTCAAAGTGGACTAATTTTTAATTCCTCCATCCATTTGTTTATTTATTGAAGTTTGATGTAAATATGATATAAATTTAATAGATACTAATCTAATGCAATCTAAATGAATAAATAATTTTTATTTGATGAGTAATAAGTAAGATATGAATATTGTTAAATTCAATTTGAAACTTGTCTGAACTAAATTCAAAATATATATATTTATATTATATTGATATATTTATAAAACATTTAGATTTTTTAATACAATATATATATATATATTAACTATTTTATTTTTTATTGAATAATAAATAATAGTTATATAATGGATATCCATATGAATACCTGAAATTCAATAGATAGCTAATGAATATCTAAATGTTTTTATCTAATAAATAATAAATAAAATATAAATATAAAAAAAAATTCAATCCATGAATATCTGTATATCATCCTTACACGTAGAGTTATGTAAGATTTAGAAAAGTTGAAATCTCTGAAATAAATAAGTATTTAAATAATATTAAATTCGAAATCTTGAAGTATCAGATATGTCCAAATTTTCATATTCTAATAACTACATTAATTGAATAATTTCCAATATTAAAGGGGAGTTTTATTTTTTTATTTTTAGTAACAAAAATAGAAAATAAATCAGTGTTATTAAGCTTACTTGATTTGACAAGTCAACTAGGTGATTTATTGATTTGGCTTGAATCAGATTTAAAATTAAATTAAATGAGAATTGACTTAATTAAACCATATTAATTAACTCATAATGTAGTTGACTAAGTTAAAATTTGACTTGAATTTTACTTAAAATGAGGTTGTTTAAATTGTTTTAAAAAAAACTGAAAATAATATTATTTTGAATTGAGATGAATTAATCTAAATTAACTTTCCTCGGTTTAATAACTTTGCTTTTCTGCAAACAAAGATAGTAGAATTATAGACAAAAGAGTTGAAGAAATGATAATGCTCGAGAATTATTACAATCTGATCTGCTCAGAGATTCCTATTTATACATATGAAATATGTAAGAACTATGTTTACGGCTAGGATGCAAACCCTTCC
>Ga0307511_10004896_pt1 | contig 13674 bp, 13 predicted proteins | sample 13_EM_MG_FD_200266 | JGI IMG/M metagenome (GOLD analysis project Ga0307511, IMG submission 200266) | Populus trichocarpa ectomycorrhiza microbial communities from riparian zone in the Pacific Northwest, United States - 13_EM | ecosystem: Host-associated > Plants > Roots > Unclassified | place...
TAAATCACTTAACTCCAACAAAGGAAATACATAACTTGGCGGGGCGACTGGGACTCGAACTAGGGCTTTCCTCCAAAGAGACAACACAAGGCCCGAGTACAAACCACTCGGCCAAGGGGGCACACCCTGATGGTTATTTGTGATTCGCCCGGGAGGTCAATTACAATGACCCGCTGGCCGCACCTCGAGGGCTGACGTGCGTGTGGAGAGCAAAGTGGCTCCACTCATGATCAATTTGGCATTCGCTATGTTGTAATTGTTTACCTAGCTTGACCAATGGGTGCTGCTCAATCACTTAAGTAGGCTGTTGGCTAGACTGGCTATTTGGCTAGTAAAAAACACAACTCCAATCGTTGATGCCAACTATATATATCTAGGAGAACAGAGGAATTAAGGGAACAAATCACCGAATAGCCAATACGCAATCGCCTGAGGATCATTCCTAAGAATTTACCATCGGATTCTCCTGCTCTCTGTATATATATTTGGGGTACCCCTTGACTAGATTTCCAGATGGTTGAATCACAGATACACCTACTATCCCAAACTATGTGCCGAAGGCAACGAGCTTTTTCTAGATGCGGTTTCTAGGAATTCGAAATCACGGCCTGGGTATCCTTCATCGATCGAAAGAGTGCCACCAACAGAGCAGGCAAGTGGGGGAGTCAAGTTCAAGGACATCGGGATATCGGGACACCGGGACACCTGGGTAGCTAGAAGAAAGCGCCGGGGATTATATAGGCACGAGGATCCAGTCAAGAGTATTTGGCGTACGGATATGTATATTATAAGGCGACTTGGAGGTCACCAGTACTGCATTGACTGTACGAGAATTAGGTATGAGCGTGGGGGATCTGAGTATCAACGTGTTATGCCTAGGAGGATGGTCTTGAGATTTTTTGGGGAGCTACTCTTCTGTGAGAGAAATTCAAAGCGAGAAGTGCAAGGCGTACTTGTGGATCTACAGAGGAGAATGGCTCTTTTATCTAGAACATTAATATTCATGGTCTTCCTATACAAAGTGGGGACTCTGGCTGGCTATAACTAACATATATATTCTTGACAAAATACTGCTAATGCGGGGCAGGCCCTTGGAAAGTTGTTTCAGTTAAGGATATCTCCATCTATGTATGGGTGACAACCTTAAGCTTTTTGTAGGCCAATGCAGTGTGCGTACGAAGCGAGCTTTGCTAATATTGCTAGGTGGTACTGTGAATTAGGTGCATTGAATGTTTTTTTTATTTTTATTTTTATTTTAGGTGCATTGAATGTGATAGTGTTAGATTAACGAACTCACACGTACACGTGGGATTAGCGATCTCACATCACTCAATGTATTCAAGACCAGGCTCAAAATAATTCTAAAGCTGAAAATGGGTTTTGGATGAGCAAGCAAAATGACAACCGAGGCATCTAAAAAGCTAAAACTGTGCCATTCTCAGATCTAGAACCCGAACGAGAAAAACATGGTTTTGAAAACCAAGAACAGAGTAACGAAGATACATTGAATGAAATTCCTCCGGTACCAGACCAAGAACTACCCTATCCCAAAAACTACCCTATCCCCATAACCCTTCGTACCCAGCCAATTCGAAAAAAAACATAAATTCATGCAGGAGTGCAAGTAAACTTCCGCCATATATTCAACCCCGGCTGGAACTCGAAGAGTATTCCCTGTGAAGAGGTCCAGAGCAGTTATCGTCTCTCTCTCGGGAGCGGTATGTCCTAGTGGATCCAAACCAACTAGCAATATCCGTTGCCTTAGTGGGTGTCGGGGTACTTGCGCGAGTATACGATATCGACGTAGGTCTACCCATGCCGGTTAGGGAGGCTTGATGATTTGGCCGATCGTGATTGCTGTAATTCGAGAAATGTGTATTCGTACCGGGTTGATGCGATATCGATGACGTTGAAGATAGCAGTTCTGAGGCTCGCGTAGAAGGTGAAATAATAGGACATCCAGAATTATCACGGGAAACATCCTGCTCCCAAGGAGCTGGCCTGGAGCCCAAGTGGGGTCTAGGTGGTAGGAGACCGGAATCATGTGGCTGTGGACTGTGCGGAAGCGCCCTCTCTCCTCTCCTCCCAGGGTATGGCGCCGAGACCACCCGCTCTATGGTATCATAATACCCTTGCAGTTCCTGAAGAAGTGCATTAAGCTTTGCTTTTCCTCTTGTGTTGAAGCTCCATTTCAACAGAAATCGGATGAATGGTAGATCTAGCTCCGAGGGGTTGAGGTGGAGTATGTACTTCCTTTGAAGAATATACAGCTCTCGGAGGACTTGCTCGATATTTCGGAATGCGGAACGTAAATGGATATTTGGGGCCCCGGTTTGGATATCATATTGAGTAGCGGAGTTTCTTAGTAATTCATATCGAAGCTGTTGATGGTGGATCATTCGTTGATATCTGGTCCAGTCCTGGCCCATTTTATGCGGGTTCGAGTCCGCCAAGACGTAACGTGCGTGTCCACGTGGAAAACTCATTGCACTAAGCCCAGTCTATTGTTAGAACTTTATTAATTACGGTTTTGTAGTCTGCTTGGCACGACCGCTCCTGTAGAGGAAATTCATCATTCGTGTACTAACCAATTCAGGTTAAATTCGATGCAACCTACGACTACTTAGTAACTGAGGACTCCTCTGCATATTCACCTGCTTTATGCGGTATAGGAGGCTTACTTACCAGTATTACATGTGCGTTGTTAATATTGAATGACCAGACTATGAATTGTACCGACTCTTGTGTCCAAAGGTGCGATACTTCCGCCTTAAGCTTGTAGAATGGTCGATGTCGACATTCGTTGTGTTGTATTAAAGGAGAACAACGCTTTGGGGTCTTTTATCTTGCTGTATATATATGCTCGAGTTGGGTTTGAAGGGGAGAGATGTGAGAGAGTATTTAAACAGTGAGAACAACTGCATGGGACAAAAAGAAACTCCCTGTGCTTTAGTGTGTGCTCAATGAGAATGGAATTGCAGTTGTGGAGGGGGAGTCCGAGGTATATGTAGTGCTCGATGGCTAAGGAACCGACAGAAACAAATATTATTCTGGTAAGTGCTTAAGTAGTTGTGTACTGCGTAGGCCTTCTGGTTGCGGTACTAGGAAAGACTGGATGGAGGGGCGGCATTTGGAGATATACTTATGGTGTGGGGTCTGAGAGGAATCGCAGGGCCGGCGAGGAGCCTAGCTTGTTTGGGCCGCTTGGCGGTGTGCGATGTGCGGCTTGTGGTGTGGTGTGGTTGCCTGTCGCGGTCTGTTATTTTTCACTATGCTGTAGTTTTGCTTTTTAATATCGTAGCGGGACACCGTGATGCATAGAAAGAGATGTACGGTGATTGTACGGAGTAGCGTTGCCCCTATTGTTCTAAACCTACTTAGCTTTAGCTCTCGCACCTTGCCCGCGACTACAGTCGAACCTATGACTTTGCATCCCATGTAAGCGTATCCTGCGATAACGCAGTTTTTTGTTAGCAGAAATGACAGCCAGAGGGGGAAACTGCATACCTGGGCATTGCATGCATACTCGCTGGCGCCTTCCCAAAATTCAAATTAGTATGTACAGGCACTCCGAGAGAGCATAACTAGGGTAAGGGTTCAGGCTAAAAGCCGGATATTCCTGGGCTCGCTCCAAATCCTACTTCACATCTTTAACCATGCGATCAAGGAATTATTGCTACTCTGAAAGCATACTGCCGACAGCTGTATTGTCAGGGGCTTCTGCCCTGGCTTGAAGCACATCCAACACCAGAATCTCGAATTACCACCACCACTGGACGACAAAAAACCCTTCAATATAATCCGGATGTTCTCACTGCAATTCCGACTGTGTTGCAATAATCGTCAAAGGTGTCTGCAGAGACTATTTGTCATTGCTGGAACAAGGCAAACCTGCTAATGGCAATCCTCACTATGAGCTTGTCTAGTCTATGATTCTATCCGAGTTCAATATCATCTGTTTTTCTCATTTCCGGGTGTACCGCATAAACCTGTCTTACTGCATCAAAAGTGTCCTGACGGATATTATGCAGTAAGACAGGTTCCAACTGTACTTACTTCTCGCTGACCAGCCACTGCCCTGCAACCACTCTACCAATGCCCCGAGCCTGCGCGACCAGCTGGGAAGCACAAAGCGAAAAGAGGTGGTGTCCTGTGCGCATGTGAAGAATCATGGCTACATGTGCCAGATGTAGGATTTCCACTAAATTATGACCTACGTCAGATGGCACAGGATATTGACGAAAGGCAAATACCCCAGCACCTAGAGTCTACTGTTAGTCCTAATCAGCGCTCACAGCGACAAGGTGCAATACTCCTCTAGCAGCAGCCCTTCCAGCGGCAACCCCACCTCATCCGCGACCACCAGATCCTCCAGGACCTCCATTTCCTTCATGACTATCCATCCCCACTAATATTGTTAGCCAGAACTGGGTTGATCGCTTCCTTGCTCGCGGCCCCGAGTTCAGAGCGAATTCTGCAGCGTGCTGCGGCTGGAGTGGTCATCCCATCTTTTACTATATAACTGGTGAAGACTTACCGCGAGTCTCATTATCGAGAGGGGCGGTTGAATATGGGGCTATTCGCAGTGGATATATGGATGGTGAGCTCGGTCTTGGATGTATCAAATATTTTAAGCCCTACACTCGGCGGGCAACGTTGCTGGAGGGGCTACTGGGATGAATTCCGCTAGGGGGCTGCTGCTGGAGGGTCGAAGCACTCGGTAAGAAGCCTCTCCACCCCCCTCGACCAAAACAACCTCTCGGACCCAAATGGGGGGGTATTGGAGCTGCACCCATGGTAGTCGAGTGCGGAGGAGGGGTTGAGGGTGTTGAGGAAGGTGTTGAGGAGGGTGTTGAAGAGGGTATGGATTAGGAGGATTGATTTGGTTCATTCTCAGAATCGCATAATATTTTCTGGAAGTTAGTGCCCCCCCTAGTTGACCTCCCATTATATCATTTTAATTTGTACCCCAGATCCCTCCCCCAACATTAATTTGACATAGGCATATATGCTGGACAGGAGTCTCCTAGTAGCCATGGGCTTATTAGCGAGATATATATTCGGCCTATGGGGGGGTTGAAGAAGGTACGGTGGTAAAAGGGAGGGTATTGGAGATCCAGTTGATACTGACGGGTTGTGAGGGTGGTAATCACGTTGTAGAGCACCCCATAGACCTTAAGTTAGCTATGATGGCCTCTCGACACCATGCTGGCGATATTGTTAGGCGGTGTACTAGTACCTAATAATATGGTTGGGTCTGGTTGCACATTAGTCTGGTTGTATGTTGGTTGCACAGGGACCTCGCTCGGGTATGGCTACTTATCACATCTAATGCCTCCGTTACCACTCCAAGTTAAGCTTCTTCACATTCACTAATTGCAGGCAAGGCCATACGAGGGTCCAAACAATACCTGAAACGCCCGTCTAAATAGGAGAAAAGCCGATTTGTAAAACAAAAAACAAGGCAACAAAGATATCAATACACTGGATGAAACTCCTCCGCCGATAACCAGACTGCTTCGGCGGCTCCATTCCCCCATATTACCCTGTCTCAAGAACTTACCGCCCACCCCACCTAGTCTAGTTGCATAACCACTCGCGATCGATTCTCGGCCGCTGAACCCGACTCGAACAAAAACATAATGCAGAAGTGCAAACTTCCACTGATTATATATTTAGTCTCGATTGATACCCGAAGAGTATCCCCTGTGGAGAGGCCCAGAACAATTACATCCCTTTCTCGAGAGAAATATGTCCTAATGGAGCTAAACCCACTAGCAGCAGTCACTGCGTTCGAGGTGTCGGGGTACTTTTTGCGAGTATACGATATCGACGTCGGTCTACCCATGGCTGGGGAGACTTGACACGTTGACCGATCGGGACTGCTGTAATTCGAGAACTGTGTATTCGTAGTAGGCCGATGAGATAGATGGTGTTCAAGATGTTGAAGGTAGCGGTTGCAAGACTACAAAGTGAAACGACCCTGGTCGGGGAATATCCATATGCATTGTCAATAATTTAGGGAGGCATGGCGCACGTGATGTTCTGAGAATGGGTCTAGAACCCGAGACTAGCCTAGCCTGATTTATATTGGCCTACACATGTCTAGAACTAAATGATGATCGCGGGTGGGTATCAGGTACCTACTGGTACTCCGGGATTGTCGTCGAGTGGATGATAGCAAAGCGCAAGAGCCCGCTCTATAGTGTCATTATACCCATACAATTCCTAAAGAAGTACATTAAGCTTTGCTTTTTCCTCCAGCATTGATTATAGAAATGAATGAATGGTAGGTTCAGGTAGGTAGGTACTAGGGGTGAGATGGAGTAAGAACTCCTTTTGGAGGATAAACAGCTCGAGTTTCTTTTTTCTTTAGAAAAAAGAAAAACAGAATCCCTTTAAATACGAACCTAAGTAGGACTTCTTCGATCGGGAAGCAGGTTGGGCATCCTAACGAGTAGCGGAGGTTTGAGTTGACAGGGATCATTCTGGGCCCGCGAATCAGCAAAATTCCCAAAACAGTAACAATTGATCGGCGGGGAAATGCACTAGTGCTGTCACTGGTGGGAATTAAGTCGGCACATTAGAACTTTAGAGATTTGCGCAAGTGCGGGGAAAATTGTGAAGCAGAATATTGATTGCCGCTCAGTAGATAAGGATATACATTTAGAGGTATATTACAGCTCCTGAGTCGCTTATATAGCCCACACCTTCCTCAATTCACAGCGGTCCAATTTCCACCCATTTCCAGCCAAAATGTTGTTATCCCGGTCAGTTCAAGTTCGCGTCCCTCCGGCGCTCAAGGTCGCGAAGGTTGTCCCTGAGCCACCAAAGCCAAAGGACAGTTTGTGTGTCTGCAAACGCCAACTCTCCTCCGAAGAGGCCGCACGTTCCTGCAAAGAGATGGGTGGGGACAAGCTACTAATCGAGCTTAATATAGGTCGTCCTAGCGACAAACAACTTGTCTTGAAAAATGGCATCAAAGAGGCCATTTCATTCTTTATTGAGCACAATCTGGACTTTGGAATTGCTTCTTCCTTCTTCAGATTAATCCAAGGTCGCATGTTTCCTTCGGGTCAGCTTGAACACTATTTCAACGTTTCAGCACTACAGCTTCTTGGTGCGCAACGAGAGCCAGGCGAAGCAGCTGTTTCGGCACGACAGTTTCTTAATTTCCAACGTGCACCAGGGGGAGGGAGGATCTTAGAAGACGACTTTGGACAGGATGTTATTCTGGATCCTTACGAAGTGAAGCCTAGGCGGATATGGGACCTGTATAGTAATAGGGTTATCCCATTCCGCTGGTTTGAGCTAGTTCCCGCGTCTGAGTATGCTGGAAAGGCGGAGCCAGCCCCCCCCCCCCACGCAGAGCCTGCGAGTAGCTTCTTTCGTGATTTCATCAACAGAAGGGTGAGGGTGGCCGAAAACATGTGCAGGGCTGCCATGCATTGTGTGGAGGATGGGATTGCCAAGGTGAATTCGGGCGAGGGGGCTGATTCTGAATTCTATATCAATTCGGCCAAACTTATGTTCAGTGCGGGATATAGTGGAGCTTGCTTCAAGCCTACTAAACTAGCCTTGCGGTGCGAGACAGAGCCCGACTTTTGGGCGATTTCCCATAGTTGGGTCGGCGAACCGGATAGACAACACATTTCTTCCCCCGTGAATCAGTATGAATGGGACATTCCAATGCCTAAAGGTGTAACGCTGGAAGGTATCCGTCTGGATTTAATTTCATGCGGCGCAGAATACTGCTGGCTTGATATTCTTTGCCTACGTCAAAGAGGCTCAGACGCATACAACAACAGCCTAGCCACCGAGGAGCACCGTATCGATGTGCCAACCATTGGGAATGTATACCAAAAATCAATCCGAGTTCTCTACTATTTTAATGGCCTTGGGAAACCATTAAAATCAGGGGAGGAGGTACTACAAGACGAACGGCATTGGCTCAATCGTGCATGGACATTACAGGAGATTGTGAACCCGGAATGTGGTTATGCCATGGAGAGTATCACAGGGAAGGTAAGTTGGTTCTTGGGATTTTATTTATCTAGTACTGAACTTACTTATGCCCTCCTAAATAGCTTTGTGAGGCACTACAACATAGCTGCGAAATTTTATACAAGCTTCCTAACAACTTGTACCAACTCCAGTTCGAGGGAGGCATGAATCCCTTTCATGCAGAGGGTGCCTCACTTTATGGGTCTATGTACCTTGTACCACTATTGCAGGAGATGAACCGGCGATCAGCTGTTAACCCTCTTGACAAGATTTGTGGACTTGCATATTTATTGGACCTGCAACGTGTACCTACATACTCCCTGTCACTAGGCCCAGAGGAGGCATGGAAACACCTGGTACATATTTTGGACTACAAACTTCGACTAGAGCTTCTGGTACAATTCCCATACCCTGGCACAGCCTCAAATTGGATGCCCACATGGGAGCAGGTTGCTTCCTATCCTCCTGGACTGTACCAGCCTGATTCAGACCCATTGTTCGAGGTTATATTCAGCCCGAAGATCACGCCAAACTGTTCAAGATTCAGTGTGACAGGTTTAGGCTACCTCCCGAATGTCAAGCTTCGGCATGGAGACAATATTCCTGGACAGTATAATGTCGAGTATGAACATTGGCTTACTGGAACCACCAATGCCGTGATTGAGGTGGATGATAAGAACACCCCCATTCTAGATGGAGAATATAGCATTTTCATACAAAACTCCCCAATGTTGACGCAGCGTGGCCTGCTCTGCTCACTGTCACCCAGCCACTGCGAAGACCATACTGCGCTCCAAAAGATTACCCCCATACGAACATTGTCAAGCCGATGGCTGTATTTGCATTCTCCAGTAGCATATCCACAATACCACTGCTGTTTTTCCTAGGGTAAGTGGAGTCGGATTACCTGTCGGGGAGGAGAGCAGACGAGCCAGCGGAGGGTGAGGGTGAACACTACGTTGGAGCAGCTGCATGCGCACATTGACGAGTTCCCTTTGGGGCCAGGGGGGCTACGCATGGCGTTCAGCACAAGTACATACGAATTGAATTGGACTGTGGTGGACAAGGGAAAGGACTGAGGGGAGGAGGTATCGGGTATCACTAGGCTCGGGCTTCGCCTTGTTGTCTATTGATGTTACATTGTTTTGCTTACCTACCGGTGTATGCGATCGAGTTGATGGCTTCATTCGTCGTGGGGATTTTTGTTTATTTTATTGCGCCGTTGCTCTCACTCTGCGCAGGCGTGCAGATTTATTTGTATGTCCGTATAGTATTTGTAAAATCCACCCGGGTTTCCAATGTGGGTGGTCATACACCTTCTATTAGTTGTGAATACCAGACTGAATTGTATCGCATATTCGTCCGGAATTATCCTGGGGTTATGCCTTACATAGTGTAGTATACACTTGAACTTTGAGCAGTTACAAGAATACAACACCAACAGCACCACAATGGCTACACATAACAGGGAGGGCCAGTGTACACTCAGAACACGCTAGCCAACCATGCAGGGAAGTGGCAGATGGTAAAGGTAGAGGGCCCGGAATAATGTAAGGTTTTGTTTAATTTCCGTCACCTCACCTAATATTCAAATTTCACTCCTATACATATCAAAGAGAGCAGGGAGGCTAGATAACCTAGCCGGATAAACCACTCAAAGGTACCATCTACTAGAGCGAGTACTGAATCACGAAAAAAAAAAGAATAAGAAAACGAAAGAATAAAACTAATAGTACTAATGTATTGTATGTTGATGATTAGTGAAGAGAGATATCATTGCAAAACCGCTTACTGAGGTGCTAGGTACATGGGTTCAGAGTAAGCTAGCTTAGTTCTGTAGTCGAAACTATTAATGTTGACGTTATAACATTGACTAACAGAACACTCGAGCTTTGATCTCTTCTCCTGGCATTGAGGGAAGTTGTCCAATTTATATATATATACCCAATTGCAACACTCATAGGGAATGAGCACCTACTAATACAAAGTGGATTTGGAAAGCTACCTCATTATTCCCCTCGATGAGTCTGAGTGTTTGTCCCTTGGGCCCTATAGCTAAGCTTTTAGGCATCCACTGCTTTAATAATAGGACTAATTAATATTGTATTTTCCTCAGCCACTCTGATTTCTTGCCATATTTTATAATTTCCTGGTTTCTATCCCAAGACATTCACGGATCTTACACGAATAGCTAGCAGGTACCGGTACTGATGTATTACTATGTATTCCGACTATAGTCATTCTAGTTTTCTGGTATATACTGTATATACAGTGCATACCTAAAAATGTCATAGGAAACGAAAAGGTTGTCTGTCATGCGCGGATCTGTGCAATAAGACACCAAGAAATATCTGTAGCCACCCGCGCCCGTGAAAATCATCTAAAGGTTTCGTGATCGGTGGACCAGACTTCTAGTTGCAAAATCTTAGGGAGGGGCGTTCTTATACCACAATTAAAAACTTCAGGGTAATAGGGCCAGTATGGATAGGTATCCAAAGTAAAGATGTAGAAAGAATAATTTTATTTAGAGATTCTATATTACATACCTAACCCTCCTCAAGACCTAAATATATATATTCTCATATATATTAGGTCGGAAACGGCCATGTCTCAATAAGCTTATTCCCCTACAATACCTAAGAAGGTAACCATCATAATCACCCCAGAAACCAAACTCCACTAGATAGCATCATCCCTTCATAGAACCTCAGTTCCAACAGCCCTACAGCTATACAGTCCCATCACATATAACACCTCCGTTACCACTCTACCAAGCCAAATTCACCAATTGCAGGCAAAGCCATACGACCATTTCGAGGACCCCAAAAAACAATACCTGAGTTAACCATGCGCGCGCGGCGACTGAATGAGAGAAAAGCCGAACACAAAACAAAACAACTGAGATATCGACACACTGAATGAAATTTCTCTGGTGGTAACAGATTACGCCGGCAGCTGCCCCGTACCAAGAACCCTACCCCCTGCGCTCGCCCCACCCACGGCAGACCCTAGATACACAGAACCCAACTCGAAGAAAGAAACATAAATCCACGCAGGAGTACATGCAAACTTCCGCTCATTATATATTCGACCCAGGCTGGAGCTTGAAGAATATTCCCTATGGAGAGGCCCAGAGCAGTTATCATCTCTCTCTCGGGAGCGGTATGTGCTGTTGGATCCAAACCAACTAGTGCTGTCAAGATTTAGTGGGCTAGAGGGTGTACATAGGTGAACTCGCAAACGCGCGAGTTGGCGTACTATCCACGGCCTCGGTCAGGGAGGTTTGATGACTGTGATGACTTGACTGACGGCTGTAACTCGGGAATTGTGCACTCGTAGCAGGTTGCCGAGATGGTGTTGAGGGTGAAACAGCTCGAATGGGATGAAACCCCATACTCGATATTCTGCAGCACCCGGTTTCGGGACCAACAAGACTAGTGGGATCGGGCGCCGAGGTTTTGCCAAGCCGAGAATGCGATCACGTGATACTGGGAATGTGGATAGTTGCATATCAAGGCTATCGTTATGCCCTTGCAATTCCCGATCACCTTTGCTCTTCCCCGAGTATTGAAGCTCAATTTCAACAGCATTCGAAGGAGTGGTAGGTCTATATCCGAAGGGTCGAGATGGATCATGTATCTCTTCTGAAGAATGAAGAGCTCCCGGAGGACTTGTTCGATTGCTTGGAATGAGGGTGGGCATTCGCAGCCCCGTCTCTAACCTTTAGAACATTACATCGGGTATCGAGGTTTTTGAGTGGCTCGTATCGCAGCTGCTGAAGGTGGTTGGCATTGGGACTCATTTCAAGCTAGGATATTACGTGAATGAACTAGTGAGGTATGCTCTCGTGTGTAGGTGAGGTTACGTGCTTAAGAGTAGCTACGCCAAGAAGTTGAAGGTTGCAGAGTGATGTCTATGCGAGGTGAATTGAACGAAAGTAATTTTGACGTGCCAATCGGACTTGACTACCCGGCTATGTACCCAGAAACTTTTCAGATATAACAACCAAGGCAGCCAGGGACGATCTCGGATCCACACTCACTCACGATCAAGATAACTCCCACACCGACACAGTCAGCTCCTCCCATTCTCCGAAAAAGATCCTCTGAGACAGGGCATTGGTCCATGAGGGCAACAGCAACCATAACAGCCAGGACGATCTCGGAATCCAGTCCTGAGACATTGAGTTCGGGTTTGATTCGCCAGACGTTGCCCTTTTAGAGCTCTCAAGTGGTGTTAGCTGCGCTAGCGAAATCGCCTCCTCATCTGCTTAGAGCACTTGCCTGCTCCTCAACGTAAAACATGTACCGGTATACGAGGGAAAAATGAATACATTAAAGAGACCAATTTATAACTTACATGTCAGTTGACAAAACATAATCTCACCCAAAACCTAGTACGGTAGGGAATCGGACCCGAAAACAGCCCCCGTTATTCACAAACACTGCCGGAAATTCCTGTGGTCTGAAGCTGGTTGGCGAGGAAGCTACGGATCAGCTGTAGCTGTTGTCTTCTGCCAAACGTTGCAAATTAGGCGCCACTAGCAATCGAAATCGTTAGTCTAGTGTCGAAATCGTATGTAGATGGACAAGTAGGGTTATCAAAACTGTAAGCATATGGATTTGTAGGTTAGGGTATTTATTACACCACAGATCGATGTGTAAAAATTTCTAGGTCATAGATCCTGCTAGTACATATTTGGGGATAGATCCTGGTGATTGTAGATTTATTACGCTACGATAACTCCTATAGGCTAATATCTCATTGGCTAACGGCCGTCGACCCCAGCAACCATACATCTGTAGAGTCATATCGCATATATAACACCTCCATTTCCAACCCCCTTTACATTCACGAACTAAGGCAAGGCCATATTCATACGACCATTCCGAGGACCCAAACAAACAACACTTGAAACGCGCGTGCAGCGACTTAATGAGAGAAAAGCCGAACAAAAACAAAACAAAAAGATATCGACATACTAAATGAAATTCCTCCAGTGGTAACAGATTGCTCCGGCGGCGGCCCTGTCCAAGAACCCTACCCCCTGCGCTCCACCTACGGCGGACATGACCCCTGGATACACGGAACCCAACTCGAAAAAACATAAATTCACGCAGGAGTACATGCAAACTTCCGCTCATTATATATTCAGTGCCGGCTGGAGCTCGAAGAGTATTCCCGATGGAGAGGTCCAGAGCAGTTATCATCTCTCTCTCGGGAGCGGAATGTCCTGTTGGATCCAAACCAACTAGTACTGGCAAGATTTAGTGGTCTAGAGGGTGTTGGTGAACTCGCAAACGCGCGAATTGGCGTCGGTCTACGGACGGGTTCGGTCATGGAGGTTCGGTGGCTGTGATGACTTGACGGGAATTGTGTACTCGTAGCCGATTGCCGAGATGGCGTTGAAGGCGAAACCGCTCTCATGGGAGGGAACCCATACTCTCGCCCACGACCGTTGTCAGCTACAGCTGCATGTGGTGATGAAGTCTGCACGTGATATTCCGCAACACCAGTTTGTGGGCCAATCAGACTAGAGGGATCGTACTCGGGCCTTGTGTTGTCTCTTTGGAGGAAAGCCCTAGTTCGAGTCACAGCCGCCCCGCCAAGTTATGTATTTCCTTTGTTGGAGTTAGTGATTTACTCCTGATTACGGGTTATGTAATCCGC
>Ga0307511_10004898_pt1 | contig 13669 bp, 12 predicted proteins | sample 13_EM_MG_FD_200266 | JGI IMG/M metagenome (GOLD analysis project Ga0307511, IMG submission 200266) | Populus trichocarpa ectomycorrhiza microbial communities from riparian zone in the Pacific Northwest, United States - 13_EM | ecosystem: Host-associated > Plants > Roots > Unclassified | place...
TGCCTGAAGTTGCAACAATAAAATTTCCCGCTTCCGGTGCCTGTTTGGGTGACCCTCTGCCAATCTCCTGCCGGTTACCTGGCTCCGCTGCTACTGTTATGATATCATCGTGATTTTGCGGTGAATTGCTGGGCTTCCGTTGTTCACTCTGCCCCGCTGACGTTGCTGTAGCCTCCCGTGAAGCAGAGCTAGGTGGTCGAGGTGAAGGGCTGCGGGAGGTTGGCTTGATCCCGAGAAACCCCAGGAATCTGGCTCCTCTTGTGTCCTTAGGTGTTGTGGTTGGATCAGGCTGACTGGACTGTGCCGAATTTTTCCCTTTCCTTCCCGACCGCTCAAATTTAGGTAATCGAGGCATTTATAGTTAATTGAACTTGAGATAAAATTGGTACTGGGAGGATAAATAAATATCGACAGAAAGAGTCGGAAAGTAGTGAAATAATGTTCTTCAAAGTGTTAGTGCACCGCTTCCTGTCTCCGCTTATAACCTCAGCCCCGCTTCGTTCTGAGTTGTACAGTAACTTACATATGATAGCACCAGCAAGATGTGCGCCAAGCAATTACCGCAAGACAGACCACATCAGAACCATGTATCCTTATGATTCCTCGAAATGAGAATGTTCTGGGTTTGCAGGCACCAAATACAGCACAGGGTCTAGATACTCTGATGTGGTATTAGGCCTCATTTTTTTTCTACAGCGAAACTTATCAAACTTTTGGCAGATCTTCCTCGGCCAACCATACTGCCAATGACATTGCCTCTTGAGGAGTATCACCAGGTAGGTACATTGCGACAACATTTAGTCTGTCCCCGCGTACTATAATGTTCTAATAATATGAGGTTTCTAGTGAGTGGGCTGAATGTGCAGCTCTCGTAAAATGTGGCTTTGAGCTGCACGCTTTCCACATGAACCCCTGGAATCACTTCTTATTTTTAGTCTGCATTGCATGACGCATAGCGGTACTATTATTGTATTCCTCTTTTATTCGTGTATTGGTTCGCTTACATACTGTACTTGTCGGCTCATGCACCTATTACTAGAGGAATTAAGGACGGTTCACATAATACTATTCTCCACGTAGTAGACGCAAGTCTTCCCCCGATGTCGCTCTGTACGCTCGTTCTCAAATAACATTGCACACGTTTCGATGCTTCCACGCTAGCTCCCTCCCCTAGGGCTTCTATTTCAACTCCAAATTCCGTTCGCTGTGGTACTGATGATATGACCTGCACCGCTGCCGCCGCATATATCCGTGTTGGCGGAGGTTGAGGTGTGTCAGTGGAGGTGGCGGAGTTTGATACTTCAGTATACTCTAGATATAAGAATCTTTGACATAAGAATAACAGAGGACCGTCCCCATACCAAATCGGGGTGCATTTGCTATAATATTTCTTATTTTATGAAGGTTATATCCTAGTATATTCTTATATAAAGAGTACCTAATTGGGTAGTCTCTTAATAAGCTCGCCTAATTGCGATACTGGCCACTCCTCCAGCACTGTGTGTGGTCCCAATTTTCCTCCTGTAGCTAGCTCTTCCTCCACTCCGTCCCGATTCTCGTTCTCCTGCACAAGACTGGTATTTACTCCTTCTCTTGATACAAGAATATGACCCACCCCCGCCAGACGGTGTTCCTATACTGCTGTTAGCACCGGTGTGACGGGGTGGATCTGTTGAAACATCGCTGCTTCTGATTTCTGGGGGGGGTGCAAATTCCGGATTGCGCTGGTGCCTATCCTCATCCTTCCCTTGCTCTAGCTCCATTTGTGCCCCCTCTTAATGCCCCTCCGACCCACCGTAATCCCCAGACTCTTGATATATCATCCATGCACCGAAGAAGTAGGGGGTGAGTCACCGGAGTTCGCTCAAATTAACATGAGCATTCTTCACGAAGTCATCCATTGATGTGTCCACCGGAGTTAAATGCTTATTTAAGTGGTGTTACGACGGGTCATGATCGCGGTATTCGGAAGTCACGTTACATGCAGCTGTCCGCTCCCTGCAGGATCCTGGGGCCTCTCCTAATCCAGCCACCGAGTACTGTGAGTCCCATTGCCGTCTATAGATTTGTAGCTGGTGTTGGATCAGCCCCGGAAGCGCCGATTAGGCTCACTAGCTTGCGCTGGGTGGTTCATAGTTGAATATCAATTTTACCGGTGGGGTTGATGGGACAATACTAGAGCTGCTCTTGTGTCGCTGTCGTGTCCTGGAGGTGGTTATTGCTTCGAATTCCCAGACTCTGGAATCGGGCTCTGTGCCCGGTGGTAATGTTCATGGGGGGAAATATCCAGTGATTGATTCACTTTCTTCGATGGATCTATCCCTACGACGTTAGCCTTTCTTTTTCCCTTCACTGGCATTGTGGTGTTGGGAGGTTCAAACTTAGTCTAGCTCGGCGGTTGTGGTGCTCGGAATTATCTCTACACAAGTGGTTGGGTATCACGAGCGACTGGCGTGGAGTTATTTATCTCGCGAGTGTTTTCCGGTGTCGTCCGTGGTGTGGGTGTTCTCACGGAGCGTCACAGTCTAATGCTAGATTTGTCGAGGTGGTTTGGTTTGAGAACGGAGAAGAGGAAGCGGTTGTGGACAGTTGTTGTGCGGGGCTGGTGGTTGTGTAGTCTGGTTAGTGGTGGTGTGGGTATCTGTTGTCTGGACAACCAGACTAGTCTGGACTGCAATCCATTCGTTCCACCGTATATGTCAACCAGCGCGGTACACCTTTAGGTTAGGTTGGTTAATAGGATTTGCAAGCTGCTGAAGTCTAGCCCAAGCCAGACTAGACTCCGATTCCAGCAAGCATCATTACGTCAATATCCACCAGCGCGCTACTAGCTCCAGACAGCGTTATGGATCAATATGATTGTAGATTTATTACGCTACGATAACTTTGTGGTAAGCTTCACAGAGTCCTGTCCGCAGCGGATTACATAACCCGTAATCAGGAGTAAATCACTAACTCCAACAAAGGAAATACATAACTTGGCGGCATTGGCCATGGTCACTCGCACCATATTGACGAATTTTCAGACTATTGAATACTACCAACTACGCGCTGGATTAAGGTGAGGGGCTAAGTATCCGTTGACTGAAGTGTAGTTAAAAAATCAACTCTGCTAAAGTAGACGATTTCCAATCAATTCGGTAGGTAGGAAGTGAATCCGGCCTCACTCGCTCCGAAAAACACGGATTGTGTGAATCTCGTCACATGAGTCTGGTGCCGAGACACAACCACGTGCTCCTCCTGATACGGTTACCGAATGCGGCCCAAAGTTCACAAAGACCGGCACTCCGTAACAGCCAGTGTTCCGTAATATGTATTCCATGAATCGATTAGAATCAGGGATGGTTTCACATGATCTGGGCCTGCCGATAAGTTCTCTTGGCCTAAGTACACGGACTTTATATTCTCTCGGAGATGCCAGTTCCCGAAGCGACTGTCACGTGATCGACACATCTAACCTGGCAATCGCCGAAAGCAGACTGAAATACATTCACAAACCACTTTCCTCATGATGGGGTGTAGGCGATCCCCATTACCTCTGTATGTCACTTATTTGTGCAATTTATCAATTTATTATGCATTTATTGTGCTTTATTGACTATTTCCATAAGTCTGTACAATTATACTTGGACGCCATGCTCATCATCCCAAACACTGGGTCGAATAGGCAGCAATGGGCACGGTGTAATTGTCGCATATAGATTCACTGTAGTCATTTTACTTGGAGATGGGCGACTATATCAACGTTGGATGACTCTTCCATCGACAAAAAAAAGTAACGGAATATTTACTTCATAGGCTTGGTTGGCTACCCAGAGGTAATCCTCACACACTCTAGATGCATACCTGCTAAGAGTATGTACAAAGACGAGGCTCCTCAAAAATCTACCTAGTCTTGGCACAATCCTCCTCCAAAAGAGGGCCGCTCCGCAGAGCGCATGGATATTTTTAAGAGGCATAGGGCCATATTGGGTCAAATCAACAAGCCAAAGAGTGCCAAATCGATAGGTACGGGTATTAGCTAGCGTTTTGTGGACTGTGAATAGATATCAAAATGCTAGCTATGGTCACGGATTAAATGCTACTAGCTACCGGGGATCGCTATCTGGTATTCCCTATCCGTCCCAAAGGCCCCGGACCGGATCCCTAGCTAGTTCGGGTTTTAATACGATGTGCAGCAAATATGTGGGCTGAGTTCGCTCAAAGCGTGATGGATTAAATGTGTCCTATGTCTTGCCAATGGTTCTTGTGCGCGTACAATACCATGTTGACGTCATCATGTGGTCAAGTGCCAACTTCCAGTGTTGTTAACTAGTCTGGCTGCTTAGACTGTTTATTCACGACTATACCTCTTCCATTTACATGCTATTTCGCAACATGTTTCATATACTAGTATACCTTTCCGGCATTTGCTCTCTTGCATTGTTTAGATGTTCAATTGAGCTTTACACATGCGATTTGAAGTCCACAAAACCCCACGGTGCAATACCACTTCCCCTTTTACTTCTAGACATTATCGGATATACCCGAGGTCTTCAGGATGTTGGAGCTAGGAAGGTGTTAAGGAGAATATTACTGCAAGTAAACATATGACGCCATACTCAGCGCCTCAGGCACAAACGCTCGTAAAGCTAACTCCTTGATTGTAAGAACTCATTTCGTTGCAAATTAAGCTTATCGTCCAAAGGAATATTCGCTATATGTTGAAATAAATCGTTAGCTTTCTAGTGGAAGTATTTCGATATATCTGTGTATTAATTCCATAATGACTATTAGCTCGACGGTAAAGAGAGCTTTTCTCTCGAAAAGTACATTCAAGAGGCATCATTCGTGGCACCTCAATTATTTCTTTTAGTTTAACTATATTAGTTTATCCAACTAATTGTTCCATTCCTTTGTAGTTTACGCAATTAAAAGTTAGGCCAATACCAGTGCGAGATTACGTCACTACAACTACGTCGGCGGCGCGCAAGTTCAAGCCAACCTACCACAGTTGCTCATACTAAATACCGCCATTATATACAGGTTCACTCCCTCCCGCATTCCCCGGATTCACCACACTCCCCACATTGCCACATTATACCGTACCACAGAACGCAACGTTATAACAATCCTAAACTCTTCACAATGCAAGAAAGCGTTACTATGAAATCCCTCCCCACGAATCAACAGCTCAAGGACAAAGCTGCTGCCGGCCACCAATTCACCCGTGAGGAGGTACGCAACCTCACCGAGGCCGAGATGATGGCGACCGGCTCTCCAAGCCCCCTGCGTAAGGGGCCTGCAGCCACAATTCAATCGCTGTACGATGCCCAGCAGCATTTCGCAGATAAAGCAGAGGAAATGGTTGGCAAGCCGGAGTCGGAAATCCATAGGCGCGATGCAAAGGAGCTTCATTCTTTGGAGGTAAGGTACCTGTGTGATCCTGAGCGATTTTCTAAAAATTAACAATATTGTGTTATTTAAAGTCCAGAGGCTTAGGCGGTCATCAACCTCCACACGGATCGTTGTCCTCCGAAGCTCAACATATTGTTGATTCGAGGGACCACGATTAGGGAAATGTTCCCTGATCTATTGTGGGATATGGCCGCGGAATTACTAGTTATTGCGGGGAAGGCTATATTAGGGAACTTTGGGAAGGTAGTCGGGTTATTTATTTTTTGTGATGGGATCATTATGTATTTTTCTGTATATGCCAATATATTTGGATATTCCGACGACTTGGAAACATACGTGATTATCCACAGGATATTCTTTCTAGCCGAGAGTGAATTGTGTCCAAGGACGCAGTGGGGTCAGAACAGAACCTACCATGAGGTGAGTCAGTTCCCGATTGCGAACCCTCAACCTCCGTGGCCTACACCAAGCGGTCTACTTACAAATCACCCAACCTCGAGTCACTTGTAAAAATATATAGTCAGTAATACTCTCATTCTGGCTCAAGCATCGTAGAATACTCAAATATACAGATGGTACCTATGCGCGCATAATTACAAGTACAATACCGCGTCACCACTATTTTCAAGTTAAGATTATGGGTATATTTTTCCATTTTTTCATCTCACTAGATTCGATCATTATGTCATAGTAAGTTGTTCTATCTTCTTCTTTCCTAGTGGTCGCAATTTGTTTGTGGCATTTAATAATTGACTGGGCTTGCGGGGGACGATACGGCTAGTTTCTTTAACGTCGAGAGTAAATATGTTTTTTGCATTACAATGCCCCATGATATTTACCAATGCCCATGGCATGATAACTCGATTAACTAGATCACTCTTCGTTCACTACTTACCCTGTCGAGTTCTCGTCAGTGTGGCAATAAAATATATTTGGACATCAAGTGCAGGAATATTTGTGCCTATGCACCAGCTGCCTGTGGGGGTGTGCAAGTGCGTAGAGCGCTGGAAGCAGTTAGCTGCGAGCGCAACACCTTTTAGGTGCTTCTCAGCCTAAATGGCCTAGGTAGCTCGTCCCTATGCGAAGTAGGGGTAGAAGGCACAGCACTAGTACGGGGCGGGATTATTTCGGAGCGGGCCTGGTTACCCTCAAGTCACATTATCCCCTCGATAAAATTACTCCAGATTTTGTGAATGAGTATAAATGTTCTCGCATCCGGATACCCCATAAACGACAAATAAACTGTCTTTCCCATGGATATCTAGGTTCCGCATCACCCCCGAGATATTTTAGAGGTACATGCTGTTTGTTTTGCATGAAAAAAGCAGCTTGCGTAAGTAGTGTCTATCTAAGAAAGTGCAGGTAGCGGATCTGAGCGCTATGTAGGAGCCGAGCTTGTAGCTTGTAGATAGTAGTATACGAGCGAGACATGCGTTAAAGGCACAGTTCGCTAGAGTAGGTCGTAGACCATGCGGGAGTCAAGGCTTGCTTGTATTAAGAGCGAGAAGGTAGGAAAACCGGAGCGTATATATTTACTCGGAGGTTTGAGGAAAAGGGCGGACAGGGATGAGAATAATCAGTCAATAAGTACGCCAGGAAAAGCGACAAGCAGGCAGCAGATATATACTGACGCAGTGCACGCCAGACAGCGCCGTGATGAGAGATAATAATTTCATGACATAAATGAGAAGCCAAGAAACCAAGAACAAAGCGGAGGGTTAACTGAGTAGTTCAGGGTAACTTGGATGCAGTGGATGTGCGTTCTAACACAACCCCTGGTAGACGAATATGCTTACGGGGGGGGGGGGGGGCCGCTTTATAGTGCATTGCTGGGTCCCTACTTGCTAGTGGCAATTATATCAAAATTGAGTTTATTTTACCATGTAAGGAACTGATCGTAATAGTGGGTTTCGCAGCTATAATGACTTTGACCTGATTTTCAAACCCGATTGAACATATTACTCTACGAGTAAGAGTGGCAACCAACCCAAGTTCTTGAACAGAACCAAGTTTCCCATTAATAAGAATTTAAAGAGCAACTAGAAAATATAGAAAACAAATATCACATACCCAGTGCAATAATTTATACGGTTTTTGTTATTAAATCAATCATTACTCGGATCTAAACTACCTATTCTAGTTGACGATGTACTGTATCTCGTCTGGTGGATTATCCAACAACTAATAATATCAAAAACCAAGTCCTAGCTACAGTAGTCATCACATGCGAGCATATAAATGGGAGAAGTGCCTCAGGCCAAAATGAACGAAAACCGGAGAGATGAACAGATCTGAAAACACACGCCCTTCGCTCGGAGCTTGATACAAGCCCGTAATCCCGATAAAAGAGGCCTACAATGATGCCCTCAAGCTGGAATCTCCACCAGATCCAATTGAACATTATCAGCTGGTTCGTTCGGCTTTGTTTGCACACACTTTGAGTCCAGGAAGTCCACGATATCTTGATGTCCCATCTGTTTCGCCAGGCTGGAGGGTCGCGGGCAGTCGTGGTTCGTCAAGCCAGGGTTGGCGCCTCGGGATAGTAGAAGGCGAACGATTTCCAGATGGCCACCATATGCAGCAGCACCTAGGGCAGTGCCGTATTCACCACCAGGGATATTGGCATCCGCGCCTCGATCCAGGAGAAGTGCGACAATCTTCAGGTTGCCCCTGAATGCAGCAGCGCCTACGGCAGTGCCATATTCACCACTAGTGATGCTGACATCCGCACCTCGATCCAGGAGAAGTGTGACCATTTCAAGGTTGCCCCTGATTGCAGCAGCGCCTACGGCAGTGCCATATTCACCACCAGTGATATTGACATCCGCACCTCGATCCAGGAGAAGTGTAACGATTTCCAGGTAGCCTCTGAATGCAGCAGCACCTAGGGCAGTGCCATATTCACCACCAGTGATATTGACATCCGCGCCTCGATCCAGGAGAAGGGTGACCATCTTCGAGTTCTCCTGATATGCAGCAGCGCCTAAGGCAGAGCCATATCTACCACCACCAGCGAGATTGACATCAGCGCCTCGATCCAGGAGAAATGCGATGATGTCCAGGCCGCCCCGGTATGAACTAGCGGCAGCACCAAGGGCCGAACCGTATTCACCACCAGGGATATTAACATCGGCGCCTCGATCAAAGAGCAGCGTGACAACCTCCAGGTTACCCTTGAATGCAGCTGCGCCTAGTGCAGTACCATATTTGCTGGAAGGAATATGGACATCCGCGCCTAGATCTAGCAGATGTGTGACCATCACTACATTACCACCGAATGCAGCAGCACCTAGGGCAGTGTCTAGCGTGCCTGTGTATATCCAAGAGGAATTGGTAGCGCTATATGCCACTGGGACATTAATATCCACACCTTGATCGAGGAGAAGCCTAAATATGGTGAAATTACCGACCATACAGGCCCCATTTAGGGCAATCTGAATATCGCTCATTTCACAGCCCCCGTTTAACACTTTCGCCACGATCCATGATGTTCCATGCCTACTAGCGACTGCCAGCAACGAATCACCGTACTCATTCTGGGTCTTCATGTTATTCCCCTTCGAGTGCCAAAGCCAACTCACCAATTCACCCAGGCCAGCGAATGCCGCAGAAAATGCGGGACACAGTGGGATTGACCGTAAAAATATAAGATCGGACGTCCGTATGTTATTGTCTACCCAGTCTAACCACCTAGCATAACTCGCAGATGCTAGTTCGAAAGCACCCATAAAGCTGTCCAGCAGTCGGATACTCAGCGTATGCTTGGTGCCTTTGGTATTTACCGCAGATAGGACAAGGTCTTGGTATGCTCTGCAATGCTTGAACCAGTTGCGTGCGGCATAGTCATAAAGGGGTAAGTCCAACGAAGCTTGTAGCGTCCATAGACAAGATTCAGAAACAAAAAGGTGCGCATCGATGATGCTGGGGCCCCATGCTTCACTTCGTGTTTCGAGATATTCTTGGGCCGATAGGTGTGAAAATCGAATTACATTCAACGTGGTATCCAGTAGCAGTAAGCCTGCACAGGACTGTATAAGCAGCTCTACCGCCAAAACCGACCTTTGGAATGGAATAGAACTGTCCACAGGTATTGATGGGTTGAGCTCCGCCGCCGCAACAAGCTCTGTAGGTGTGAGAGGGCGTTCAGAAACTAGCATCCACTGCAAGGCACGCATGGCTAATTCGAAGTTGCAATCAGGTTGAGACTTTATGGAATTGATAATCTCATCATAGACTCCCGACAAACCTTTTGGAAGCTTCCCTAGTCGAGCGCGAATATCCGATTCACGCATTAGTTTGCAAAGCTCGCGCAGTTGCCAGTCGACCCAGAGAAACCTAAACCATATGTCAGGAATCAATCGCTTTGAGTTAGAGGGCATGCATGACCTACATTCCGTTGGCGTCTCTCAAAATGACTTCTTCCACAAAATTTCTTAGTTCATGAGACACATTTCCTCGAAGCAGCTTCTTCTTTTGGGTTGCCACATTGAGCTCCTGCTGCACGTAGTTCTCAATATCCTGAGCGTTATCTCTTGCTTCAATACAAACATGTGGCATATCCTGCAGGTAATCCTCAATATCCAGGTTATGACGACTGGATATGAACACCTTGAGAGGGCGTTTTGCTTTACTTAGTATGGATAACAAACCCGGCAACAGGTCACCGCGGACCTCCTCAGAACATTCATCCAAAGCATCTAATACAACCACTGGATTCTTATAGGATTCAACTAACTGACCCAAGAGGCTGAGGCTGGAGTTGAAGTTGAGATGCTGACGAGAAGATGGGTCTTGGTGTTCCCGGTTATAGGCTTCCAAAGCTTGTGTACAGATACGAGAGTAGCCCGTGGTTTGGTCCATTCCCATTGCAATTGGAGGACACGCTAGTTGCTTGATCAAGGACAGCAGGATCTTCACTCTGTCTCGACGGTCCGCTTCATCTCGTTTGCAATAGAAGTATGCAACTTTATCAAAGTGAACCCTGCCGTTACAATTGAGATAATCGATTGTAGCGGAACTGGATAAGGCATTAGTCGCGCCTGCTTTTAGGCCGAGTTAACAATGAATTGGTATCTACTTACACGAGCTTTGTTTTCCCGGCGCCAGCTGATATCGATGGAAGGAAAGGATTTATTAGCGCTATATTTTCACTACAGAGAAGCTACCCCAAGCCAGGCGGACTCACGAATTCCATGCAGCCATAAGATAGTTGGCGATCTTGAATTCTCCCAACTCGTAAACTCTTTCCGCTCGAATAACCATGCCCCAGTGTGTTCCACACGACCCTCACGTGCAAGGTCATGGTGCCCTTGGTATGGCACGGTTGAGAACCATCGAAGGATTGTAATCCTCTTATTTTCTGGAGGTAGCCATGTCAATTAACGTGAGATTCAATCCCATCCGTGGCGCTTCCCTAGTACTCACCTTCTACATCCCTGTATATCTCTTCCACGTTCCTATCAATCCTTGAGATAACAGGTATGAACCCCTTCAGGAGTTCCCGGAGCTGTTCCCGGAGTGTATGTAACTCCCCTAGTTTGACTACATCTTAGCATTATGTATACTGAGCAAGGAGAAACCGAAAGCTTCTACCTTTGGTGTGTTCACGTGTGGCTGAATTATCTGTACCCTTACGACATGTTAAACACCTGAATTATGCATGCACAGAAGGATTAAAGGCTCGTACAGCAATTTTCAACGGCTACAACAGTAGAATTGACGGCGGACTCTGGCTCGTCAATTGCTTGTATCTCCACCCAAGTCGCTTCCGGCGTTTTCAGTTTGTCAATTAATTTTCCTTGTAGATAGAATTAGCCTTGCTTGTATATGGGTACTCGCTCAAGGCAATCGTGGACCCTACCCTGGAATACCCTCGTCAATCGACACAGTGCTTGCAAAATAGTCGTGTATAAAGCAAGTAACCCTTTGCGGAGATTTTCTGTCGCCTCTATCGCATTCTTCGGAATATCATCGGTTAGATATAGCTGTTCGTATATGGCGCAGCGGCCAATTGCAACGGCAACCCGCTCCATTCCGGCAGTAGCTGCCGCTAATTTTTCCCGGTCCCCAACAACGAGCTAGAGGATCAAGATCAGGAACTGATCAGTGCAAATGCAGGTATATATAGTGCTACGAACCAGTAAGATGAATCTAACTCCCGCCCAAGGTAAAGCCGCATGTACAGGATCATACTGCACCACTATATCCCCCACCTCCTTGAATTTCGTGACCCAACTCACAAGTCTGTCAGCTGTCGCTTGAACATCAATTTCCTTATCTCTCCATTTTAATTTCAGCTGGTTCGCGATATTTGCCTCTTTGACGTCCATCGCCGTTTTCAAAACGGCCTTCAAAGTCTGTATTTTATCCACGACAAGGTGCTGTTTGAGTTCGTCTGGAAGCTTGTCGTAGGCTTGATCCCATAGGCCCTTATCCCCTCCCTTCTTATCGAGACGATGTGGTGTCGTTTGTTGCTGCCAGTGCTCATTTCGACCCTGTTCTACCTCAGCTTCATGGTCCTCATCTACTCCGCCTGAAGCTGCAACAATGACTTTTCTCTCCTCCTCCTCTGGGGCTAATTTGGTTGGTCCACTGCTAACCTCTTGCAGGTTATGTATCCCCGTTGGTACTGTAACGACCACTTCGTGGGTTTCTTTACTGCGCTTCGAACTCCGCTGCTCGCTCTGTCCCAGTCGCGCTGCTGCTACCTCCGGTGAGGCCGGGCTAGGCGGCCTCGGTGAAGGGCTGCAGGAGGTTGACTTGAACCCACGCTCGAAAAACCCCAGGAAACCTGCTCCTCTCGCCTCATTTGGTGCTGGCGTTGGACTGGATGGCGCCGAACTTTGCTCCGGAACCCCCTTCCTCTCCGACCTCTTAAACTTAGGCAATCGGGGCATTTATAGATAATTCAAATTGATTCCTGGAGGGAGATATATATTTCGATTGGATATCGCGAAGTCAGTGAAATCGAGTTCTGAATTCCTGCTCAGAGATTTGGAACGCCCTTTTGCAAATTTTCAGCCCCGCATGAGCGAGCTCGTGCATAAATGCTATTGTTCAACTGTTCTAGTATGTACTTACCCCTGTTACGATAATTATTGTTCTTAAGAGCCAAGTTTTCATGCACGTGTATGAGGCGCCGATCACCATACCTACCCGACCGTGATAACTAAGCTGAAAGTGAGCTAGCGCGGCTCTCAATGGCGACCAAAATTGCTCAACACCTGTCTATTAGTTAACCAACTATACGCTATAGAGTGATCACTATTCACTATGAATCATGTTTATACATATACTGTAATATATTCATCATCAATGTGCTTCCCGCAGGAGGGTGATTGAGTGAGCATCATCGCGAACGCCCCAAATGTAAATACAGTGGAGTCGCGTTATAAGAAACCCCTCGATATAAGAAACGGTGCTCCGGTCCCGCCAGAATTTGTATGGGAAAATAAGAAACCCTTGATATAAGAAAGTTTCTTAAGCTTCAGCTTAGTAATACAAGACACAAATTGTGTGCACTTCGGCCGCAGTTGTTACCCCGCAGCTAAAACATTATGCAAATTGTTTCTTAACCGAATTACATCCAAACCGAGGATACAATATCCTATTCTTTGTGCAATTATCTACCACTTGGAGATAAATTCCTGCCAATTTACCATGCCCTCTAAACCTACCTCCACCCGGCAAGCATGGACGGAGAAAGAGCGAGATGATATCCGCTCCCAGCATGCGCTACACCCATTCTATACAGTAAACTCTGCGGACGGGGGGAGGGCTGGTACGCTGGGGGGGAAAGGATAAAAGCACTTGTTTTACTTCTTCTTTTTCTATTCCCTCTACCTTTTCATTCTCGTTATAAGCATACTTGATATAGGCATATATTTGATATAAGCATACCACCTCCAGTCCCGCCATAGAAAAAGGTACTTTTTATGCATAAATTCGATAACTTGAATATTCATGCCATTTCGCTGCTTAGTCACATACATATGCTTATAACAAATGGCGCTAGCAGGGGTGCTTATCGATAAGAAATCACCATGCGGGGAAAGATGTGGAGAAGTAACACCAATCTACTGTGAATGCTTCTACTCAAACACCAACCTCATGACACATCTAGATTGAGATGTCTACGCCAGCAGGCCCCCTACCTAGTACACCACGTCAGGTATGGTTGGAGAGTGAATCCTCCGCAGTCAATTAAACTCTACATTCATCAATCCGGCCTCTGAACTGGTTGATGATGGAGACGCCGGCATTGAAGATCGAA
>Ga0307511_10004899_pt1 | contig 13666 bp, 10 predicted proteins | sample 13_EM_MG_FD_200266 | JGI IMG/M metagenome (GOLD analysis project Ga0307511, IMG submission 200266) | Populus trichocarpa ectomycorrhiza microbial communities from riparian zone in the Pacific Northwest, United States - 13_EM | ecosystem: Host-associated > Plants > Roots > Unclassified | place...
CGTCATGAAATCCTCCGCCAATGGTCGGATCTCCTCGCCCGACGACTTTCACATCGCCGTTCAGCGTGCCGCTGGCATCAGCCGTTCCACGCATGAAGACGGTCGTCGTGACCTGAAACTCGGGATGAAGAAGGTCGATGGCCGCGGCGGTGGTGAAGAGCTTCATGTTCGACGCCGGCGCCAGCGGCATCGTGGCGTTGTGCTCCGCGACGACGACGCCTGTATCGACATCGACGACCTGCAGGCTGGCATCGGTGCTGCGCGCCACAGACCCATTCATCAGCGAATCGACGCGCTCGGAAAGCGTGGCCCCCGTTGCCACATCGGCCGGACGAGCCGGCGCAGCCTTCCGCGGACGCGATTTCTTACGACGCTTCGCGGCATCAGCGACAGGCGCAAGGAAAAGGAGCACGAGCGCCAGTACCAACAACCGCCTCCATCGGACCATCACCAATACGTGGAACCCTTTCTTTCTGCGGCTTCGCCGCGTTGTCGGTTGGTCTGTGCTCCGCGCGATGGTGTTTCGCAAGCACGGCGCCAACAACAACATCCAACCAGCAACCCACAACCAAAAACGCTGCACGAGCCGCCAACTAACTGACAACCGATAACCGACAACCGACAACGCCGCGCAAGCCGCAGCTAAGCCCGCAATCTTTGATACGGCTCCGGCAGCGCGAGACGGATCCGCTCGCGCAACACTGCCGGACAACGGCGGCGAATCTCATCATGAATCTCGCTACGAGAATAGCGCCTGCTGAAGTGAGTCAGCACGATCGTTTCGTTTTCGAAACGATCCGCAAACGCGGCGATGTCATCAAAATGAATGTGCCGGTACTTGGCCGCCCGCTCCTCATGCCCTGTTTTGATGAACGAGCACTCGATCATCAGCACCTCGGATTTGTACATGGCCTCATTCACTTCAAGAATGCCGCGATCGGTGTCGCCGGTGTAGAAGAGCATCGATCGCTTCACTTCCTCCGTCACCTCGTTACCCGCGCGCCGAAGCTCGGTGATCTCGCGCTCATCGCGCCCCGCAAACTCGGTTTTGAGGTGATGACGGCAATCGATGACCTCATATGCATTCGCAGCAACGCGATGCGTGGCCCGATGCACGCGAACCTCGTGCGTCCTGCCGAGGGGAGTGACGTCGCCAACGGAAAGCCCGACGACCTCGATCTCCGCAAACGATGCGCCGGTCAGCCGCTCGTAGATGGCGAGAATCTCGCGCATGCCATCGGCAGCGTCGGCAGGTATGTATACGTGCCCGCCGGTCATCCCATGCAACTGCCGCTGCCCGCCATAGAACGGAATGCCGACCGCATGATCGAGATGCGCATGCGTCACGAAAATGTGCGGCGTGGCGATCAACTGATCGGGACAGCGTCCGATATCGAACGCCGCATTCAGCTCGCGAATGCGAAACCATGTCTCATGCCCGGCACGTGATCGCCCTTCGATGGTCAGGTGCGGGGTGTCGATGGTGATGAAGTCTTTGTCACTCACAGCGCCATCAGGATGACACATACAATCCGCCGCTTATGCCGAGCGAAGTCATCACCGACCTGGAAATACTGAACGCCCTCGAACCCGAATGGCTCGATCTCTGCCGCCGCACGCCCGGCGCGACGCCATTCCAGACTCCGATGTGGCTCCTCCCCTGGTGGCGCGCTTTCGGCTCGAATGATCTTGCCGTGATCGCCGCGCGCAACGAGGGCCGTCTCGATGCTCTCGCTCCGCTCTACATCATCCGTGACGACGAGTCCGACGAATCCCTCGGCGTGTTCCTGGGCACCGGCATCAGCGATTACCTCGATGTTCTCGGCGACGCAATGCTGGTCATGGATGAAATCGCGAAGCAGAACTGCCAGCTCTGGGATCTCCAACAGTTGCCACCAACGTCATCGATGCTCACCGCTCCCCTGCCCGACGGCTTCTCCGACAACATCGAAGATCAGGAGCCGTGTCCCATCCTCCCGTTGCCGTCCAACTTCGACGATCTCGTCTCCACGCACTTTCGAAAAAAGCTGCGCTACTACCGCCGCTCGCTGGAGAAGCTTGGTGAGGTGCGCATCGAAACACCGACGCACGAAACGCTCGACGCTCTCCTGACGTCGCTCTTCGATCTTCACGCCGCCCGCTGGCGCCGCCGCAATCTCCCCGGCCTCCTCGCCGACGACACCAGCCAGCAATTCCATCGCGACGCCGCCCGCCGCATGCTGAACGCCGGCATGCTGCGGATGTACGCCACCCGCTGCAATGACAAAATCGTGGCCGTCTTCTACGGCTTCGCCCTCAACGGCGCCGTCTACTACTACCTCAGCGGCTACGACCCCGACCTCGAAAAACTGAGCATCGGCACGATCATCGTCGCCCACGCCATCGAACAAGCCATCCACGACGGCGCCACCACCTTCGACTTCCTCCGCGGCGCCGAGGAGTACAAGTACGCCTGGGGCGCAAAGGATCGGATGAACAAGCGGCGGCAACTGTTCAAAGCATGACTGTCATTCTGAACCGGCGAAGTCCCCGGAGGGTCCGAAGCGCGGTGAAGAACCCCCGGCCGATAGCCGCGAACCGGCCGGAATGACAGATCCGCGATTTCGTTTAGGATTCCGCATCACCGTGATGGGGAGTCGCCAAGCGGTAAGGCAGCGGCCTTTGGAGCCGCCATTCGGAGGTTCGAATCCTCCCTCCCCAGCCAGCGCAAGAGTACATCGGACGAACCCATCTGTCGCCGTGTGGAACGTTGCTATGCGGCCGGTGCGTTGACCGTTGGGAATGACACTGTGACTTCGATTTCGCCATGTCGGAGAACACGGACGCTTCCGCGCGAAACCACCACCCCGGAGTCCGAGTTTCGCACCAGCCAACGAGTTGTCTTCCAACGATTCCAATTCGGACACCGTGGAATCGACTCAATCTGATCGTTGTCAATGCCCGGGTCGTAGTGCTCGTGAATGATGTTAGCAACCGAGGGGTCGGTGCCGCCATCGCGAAGTTGCATCTCAATTGGAAGCCGCTGCTCACAAAAGCCACACTCCAAAACGCCTTCTCCTTCGTCATCACTAAAAAAAATTTCAAGGTCAGTCCGCAGGGATGGACGCGTGATCGTTCTGAGAGCAAGTTCCAACTGCACAACCCTCTCGATTGGCAACTCTTCGCGCTCCCATCGGGCGATCGTGTTGCGTGGAATTCCGATGAACTTTCCGAGCTGTTCTTGCGTCAAACCGAGCCTGTCACGAAACTTCCGAAGGTCGCCGCCATTTTCTATCCGCGGCTGAAGCAGTTTCTTGATCTCATCCGCCTCGATGAGCCCTTCGACGTCCTCAATCTCGATGGCCAGCGGCTTCCCATTCTCATCGAAGTCGATGACAACGCCCGGCACAACTTCTTCCGACTGCGAGTAGAGTGCATTCTCGCCAAAAGCGATCAGCAATCCTCGGTTCTTCTCGTCGTAAGCGATTCTCATCTCGACCCTCCCTTGAACTTCGAGTCAATCATCGCTGTGTGTAACGTCTCACCATCTTCGAGCACCACAACGCGCACGTAATGGCCGAGTTCTTCGATCCAACCCCAGTAGCGTACCCGACCATTCGGCATTCTTTGTGAGAACCCACTGTGCTTTGCAATTCGTTCGCACCATTCGCGCTTGATCTGCGGCCGTTGCTGTAGGGCGCGCTCGAAATGCTCGGTAGTTTTCATGCGCGCCTGGTAAGTATACGTCACGTATCACGACGCGGCAACTCGCGAAGACGCTTACGCGGACCGGCTCGGCCTCGGACAACTCGTTACTACGAATCGACCTTGGCGCCTGACTTCCGCTCCACCCACCCCCTCCTCTTCACCTCCTCGAATGTCATCAACGAATTCGCGTAGTAGTCGCGGAGGAGCGTTTCGCGCGGATTCCATTGCCAGGCTTCCTCGATGACGGGGACGCCACTGCCTTCGAAGAGGTCGGAGCGCCAGCGTTCGGCGGGTTGGATGAGGTGGCGTAACTCGACGACGAAACGGGCCGAGCGCCAGATCGCCTCGCCGGTTTTTTCGCGCAGGAGCCAGACGCGGTCCTTCCATGTTTCGCGATAGCGCTCGATAGCCTCGACGATCTCGGCGTCGGTAATCGGCTCTTGCGACTGATCGGCGAAGATGCGCGCCAGTAGCGTCACCGGCGTGACGGGGAGCGCGTTCGAGATCTCGGTCATCACCAGTTCGGCCAGATCGGTCAGGGCCGCCTTCCGACCATCGAAATCCGGCGAGAGGATGGCGGGATGGTCGCGGACAAAATCGTCGACCGCGATCGGCGTGCCGAACGTCACCACCGCATAGCCGTAGCGCTTGAATCGTTTGAGGATGCTGCGCAGCAGGTTGCGGAAGAGGAAGTCGATGGTGGTCTGCAGTTTGTCTTTCTTCGTCCGCCGGTCTTCCTTCCCCACCAATTCCTCGGTGAGGTTGCGGTCCTCCAACACGCGGTCGTAGTTGATGGCCGTCGGAATCAGGAAAAGCGGCGCGCTGAAATCCGCATCGCGCTTGCCGGAGACGATGTAGTCGAGCATCCCCAGCTTCGGCTTCTGGAATGCGCCGTCGCGCGTGAGGCCGCCTTCGATGAAGACGCCCTGCGTCACGCCGTTCTTGGTGATCGTGCTGACGAAGCTCGACAGGATGGCGTGGTAGAGCGGCTCGCGATAACGGCGGCGGATGAAGTAGCCGCCGAACCATTTGAATAGATGATTGAGCGGCCAGACGCGCGCCCACTCGCCGACCGCATACGACAGCGAGACGAACTTGAACAGCATGTGCGCGACCAGGACGTAGTCGGCGTTGGAGCGGTGGTTGATGAGATAGACGACGACGGCGTTTTTCGGCGCGCGGGCGTTGAAGTCGTGCAGCGTCTTGTGCTCGACGACGGGCCGGTAGAGGAAGTGCATGATGGCCCGGGCCAGAGGTGCGCCGAGGCGGTAGTAGGCCAGGAGATTGAACTTCGGGACGATCTCGCGGAGGTAGGTCTTGGCCTGTTTGGTCGCTTCCTCGATCGAGACGTGATGCTCTCTCGCGTAGTGGCGGACGGCATCGACGACTTCGTGGCTTCCGAAGACTTCCAGCTCGATGGCGGCATGGCGCCGCTTGAGCTTGAAGCGATCGACGTGGATTCGCCGCGTTCGCTGCAGGCGCCGGGCGTGACGCTTGCCCAGGACCAGCGCCAGCACGATCGCGGCAACGACGATCACCGCGATCAGCACATCGATCAGGACTGGCATATGTTCCGGAAGTGTACGACGGAGATCGACTCCAGCCGGTGGTTGTGGTAATTCCCTTTCGGCGTCTCTCTAACCTGTTATCCAAGTCAGCGTTAGTGGATGTGGGTCCGGATCGCATGACAACGGAATCGACAGCAGCATTGGCTCGCGTAACCAGGAAGGCTCTGCTTTTCCTGCTGCTGCCTCTGCTCGTCTCCTGTCATCGTCACGAGGCCACTCCGATGGAGACGCTGCTGGCGATCGCGCCGCGAGCAGGTCGTGTCACCGACGCGCGCCTGACGCGCTTCGCCTGGTCGCCGCTCCGCGTGCCGCAACGCTCGGCTTCTAATGCCTTCGATCCCGCTCACCTGGAGATGGCCGGCGCCGCCGCTGCCGTGATCGAGACCACGCAGAACGATTCCTCGGCGCGCGGCCGCCACGACGCCGGCATCGCCTATCTCATCATCGGCCGCGACAACGACGGCGTCGATGCGCTGGAGGCAGCAGCGGAACAGTCGCCGAAGGATGCCGCGATCTGGAACGATCTGTCGGCGGCACGCTACACGCTGGCTGTTCGCGAGAACCGGGCCTACGAATTGCCGCAGGCGCTGGCCGCCGCAGATCAGGCGCTCCTCCTCCAGTCCAATCTCCCCGAGGCCCGTTTCAATCGCGCCCTGATCGTCGAGCAGCTCGGCGTGCTGGAGGCCGCGCGACGCGCCTGGCAGCGGTATTCGGAAATCGATCGATCGAGCAACTGGGCGAACGAGGCATCGCAACATCTGGGACGGTTACCGGTGGTTACGACGGAGGCGGATTTCAAACGAGAGTTGGCGATCGCGCGGAAGGCGCTGGAGAGCGGAAATGCGGCGCCGGTCGCTGCGCTGGTTCGGAACTATCCGCAGGAAGCACGCACCTGGGGCGAGGTTCTGCTACTGGCTGAGTGGGCGGACTCGCTTCGCGCAGGAAACAGCAAACGCGCCTCGGACTCACTTGGCGCGGCTCGTGAGATCGGCAAGACGCTACTCGATTCCAACCACGAAGGCCTGCTCGCAGACGCGGTCGCGGCGATCGACAAAGCCGATGGCTCACGAACGCCCAAGCTCGCCGAGGCGCACACCGCCTATCGAGACGGGCGGCTGCTGTACAGCAAGAGGCAGATTAGCGACGCACAGACCAAGCTAGAGAAAGCTGCGGCGCTGTTCGCCGAAGGCTCGAGTCCGATGTCATACGTAGCGTCCTACTACGTCGGGAGCGCCCAATACGACAAGAATGCTTATGCGGATGCGCGACAAATGCTGACCGGTGTGGCGACGCGTTTTGATCACGATCGCTATCGTTCACTCGACGCATTGATCAAGTGGGAGCTTTCGCTCTGCGACGCTGATACCGGCAAGTGGGGCACGGCCATTCGGAACGCAGGCGCGTCGAGCAGGACACTCGCGCTGCTAGGCGAGTTGCGAAACCGAGCCTACGTGGACACGATTCTCTCGAGTGAGCTCGACCACGCGGGTCAACCACACGCCGCATGGAAGGCAAGAACCTCGGGATTCGCTGCACTGAGTCAGGCCGGAGCGACCGATCGAATAAGACAGGGCCTGATCGCGGCGATCCGCTCCGAAGTGGCTCGTGGAAACATCGAAACTGCTTTGGCGCTTTGCGGGGTTGCACTGGATGATCTGCAACGAGGCTCAGAGTCAAGTGTTGGCGCGTCTTTCTTGGAGGCATACCGCGCTGAGTTACTGGATCGAATCGGTGAGAAGACCGCTGCCCGTGGCTCTATCGCGGCCGCGAGGCACTCGGCAGCAACAATCCCCGATCAGGAGTTGCGACTTCGCGCGGCCTTCCCGATCGACATCGCCGAAGCGATCGTCGACCGCTCGGCCAATCCCGAGCACTCCCTAAAACTGCTCGACAGCGTGATCGCTTCTCTCACTCAGCGCGGCTCATCATTCTCCCTTGCGCAGGCCTATCTCGAGCGCGGTAGAACTCAAATAGCAAGACGGAATAGCGTCGCCGCGCTTGACGACTTCGAACATGGAATCGGAGAACTTCGCGCGCAACGCTCCTCATTGAGCGACACAGAAACACGTGGCGATTTCTACGACACAGGAGCCGATCTCTTCGCCGAGGCAACCTCGCTTCTTTTGCAGGGTGGGCAGTCGATACGCGCATTCGCGCTCGCAGACAGCGCTCGTGCGCGAAGCCTTTATGAACAGCTCGATGCGGATGTAGCAGCATCGCAAAAGATCGGCCTTCTCGATGAGATCAAACGCGCTCTTCCTCCGAGAACCGCAGTCGTCGAATACGCGATGCTAAAAGACACCATTGCCATTTTCTTCGTCGGGCCGAACGGCTCCGGAGTAGTAACTCGACCACTGATTCGGAAAGAACTTCAGGCGTCGATCGAACGTCTCGGTCGATCAATTCAGCAGCGCGGCGATCTGACGGCAGTACAACGCGAAGGCGCCACGCTCTTCGAGACTTTGGTTGCGCCGTTGAACTCAGCAATCCTGGGCGCAGAGGCGTTGGTCGTCATCCCTGATCGAGATCTGAATGCCATTCCATTCGGTGCGCTCTACGATCGCGCACGGAACCAATACCTCATCGAGCGTTTGACGATCTCTGTAGCGCCCAGCGCGTCCTTTCTGCTTCGCCGCAATCCACAGCAGGCACTCTCGCCTGCTCTTGTTGTGGGCGATCCGCGGAGCAGTAACGAACCGGCGCTTCCGGAAGCTGCCCAGGAGGCAAAGGTCATCGCCGCAATGTACGACTCGCCAACGCTTCTAGTCGGCGATCTCGCCACGCCTCAGCGCTTTGTCGCCTCAGCACGGCAAAGTGCGCTCATTCATTACGCGGGCCATGCGCAAAGCGATTCTGACGAGGCTTACAGCGCGCTGAGGCTCGCCGACAACGATCGTCGCGATGCTGGCGACCTTGACGCTGAGGAGATCAGCCGCATCAATCTCCTGAAGGCACCTCTGGTGCTCCTCTCAGCGTGTGGCACCATTCGAGGCGAGGCCGGGCATGTCGAGGGAACGCCCAGCGTTGCGCGCGCCTTCCTTGCAGCCGGCGCCCGCGGTGTCATCGGCACACTTTGGGAGGTCAACGACGATACGGCTTCGCGCCTCTTCCGCGGCGTTCATACTCAGCTTAGGTCCGGATTGGCACCGGCCGCGGCATTGCGTGCCGCGCAGCTCGATCTCTTACATGGCGCTGACATGCGCCTGCGTCATCCCTCTGCCTGGGCTCCTATCGAACTTCTCGGCGCACCCAACTAGAAAGGAAACCCGATATGAACGTCGCAACCACCATCCAGTTCGTCGGTCTTTTCATCATCATGCTGCAAGGAGGAGGAACAGGAGGCCTTCATATTCTGATGAGCCATTACCCGAGCCTTCCCGATCACCAGACCGTCATCGCCTACGATCCCAAAGAGCTTGCCGCACCTCCGGTCTGGAATCCGCCGCCCGCAGAATGCACGGTAGGCGGGCGAAAATTCACCTGCGTGCAGGTCGGCGTTCAGACCATCCGCTTCTCCGGACAGAACGATCCACCGCCGGGAGACATCATCGGCTCGATCTCCCACATCAGTTGCTGCTGTGCCGCGGCTAACACTCCGAAACCCGTGTACGTCGACGACTCGTTACCGCCAGCCACACGCAAGTCGGCACATGTATTCATCGATCAGGGCATCGCCGAAGCCATAACGGACAAGACGACCGGCAGGACCGATACAGTTGTGACCATGCACACGCCGGACAAAGCGGGCATCACAATCACCGCCACGCTGCCGACAGAGACATCCACGTTGGTTTTCAAACCGGGAGCAACTGTCGTTTTTGCGAACACCGCTCCGATGATGTCGCCTTTGGAGAAACCGCACTTCTACTCGTACTACGATGCGTTCCAGGGTGATCCGTGTCAGGCAGATCCAAAAGCGAAGCCGACGGCCGGTCCACCATGTTCGGCCAAAGTAACTCCTTGCCCGTTCCCCAACGGCAAGGGTAAGACCGTCAAGCGACCAGCTCGGAATGCCTTCGACCTCGTCAAGGCGGGCAAACTTAAGCCCGCTAAGCCGAGACGTCACATTCCCTTCGACGTTGGCGCCGACTGCTCCAACTCCCACTTCCCCTGATTCGCGTCCCGTTGTTTTATGATCGCGCCTTACCGTCATGGCTGAACAGGCGCACGTCCTGGTCGTTGAAGACAACGCACTCGATCGGGCGTTGCTTGATGCGCATTTGAGCCGGGAGGGCTTCGACATCGCGTCCGCGTGCGACGGTGTCGAAGCCTGGTCCATGCTCGATGCGCAACCCGATCGGTACGACCTCGTCCTCCTCGATCGCACCATGCCGCGCATGGATGGGATCGAGTTGCTGCGCCGCATCAAGGCTGATCACCGCTTTCTCATCCTCCCCGTCATTCTGCAGAGCGCGCTGGTCGGGCGGCAGGAAGTGATCGAAGGCATCCGCGCCGGCGCCTACTACTACCTCGCCAAGCCGTACGACCCCGAAATGCTGCTCAGCGTCGTGCGCACCGCGGCCGCCGATTCTTCCGCTGCGCGGGATCTGCAGCGGCGCGTGCGCCGAGGAATGCAGGTCCTGCAACTGCTCGACGAGGCGCACTTCAGCTATCGCACCATCGAAGAAGCGCGCGGGCTGGCTGCCGTTCTCGCCAGCGCCTGTCCCGATGCCGAGTCGACCGTCATCGGACTGACCGAGTTGATGGTCAATGCCGTGGAGCACGGAAACCTCGGCATCACCTACGACGAGAAGAGCGTGCTGCTCGAGCAGGGCAGTTGGGCCGCGGAGGTATCGCGGCGGCTCACCCTTCCCGAGAATTGCAACAAACGCGTCGACGTCCGTTTCCTTCGCGGCGATGAGGAGCTGCGCTTCACGATCTGCGACCGCGGAAACGGATTCGAATGGTCGCGCTATCTGGACATCGATCCGCGGCGGGCATTCGACCGCCATGGCCGAGGCATCCTCATGGCCCGCCACGTCAGCTTTTCCTCGATCGAATATCGCGGGACCGGCAGCGAAGTCGTTGCAACCGTGCGCTGTTCGGAGCCTGTCGCTGCCGCCGGCGGCGCGGCGTGAGCGCGACTCCAACCCTGGCCCGTCGCCTGGGCGCGTTCGACGCCACGATGATCGTGATGGGCGGCATCATCGGATCGGGCATTTTCATCAATCCGCATGTCGTCGCGCAGCGGGTGCACACGCCGGCGCTGATCGTCGGCGCATGGGTCGCCGGCGGCGTCATCGCGCTGCTCGGCGCATTCGCCTATGCCGAGCTCGCGGCGCTTCGCCCCGAGGTTGGCGGGCAGTACGCCTACCTCCGCGACGCCTACCATCCCTCGGTCGCATTCCTCTACGGCTGGGCGTTGCTGCTCATCGTGCAAAGCGGCGGGATGGCAGCCGTTGCGGCAACGTTCGCGCGATACGCCATCAGTCTGACGGGAATGGCGATTCCCGAATGGTCGATCGCCGTTTTCACGCTGCTCGTTCTCACCTTGATCAACTGCCTCGGCGTTCGCAGCGGAAGCAACACGCAGACCGCACTGATGCTGCTCAAGATCGCCGCCATCGGCATGCTGCTCGTTGCCGGATTCACCGTCACCGCGCCGCATGCCAGTAGTCACGCGATGCTCGACGCGCCAGTGTCGACGGATCTCTTCCTCCGTCTCGGCGCGGCCATGACGCCGGTCATGTTCGCGTACGGCGGCTGGCAGACTGCCAGTTTCGTATCAGGAGAGCTGGCCAGGCCGCGCCGCGACCTTCCCATCGGACTGCTCGTCGGAATCGCCGGCGTCATCGCGCTCTACGTCGGCGTAACGTTCATCTGCGTCCGCGCGCTCGGCGCTGATGGCTTGGCGAACTCGCCTACTCCCGCATCGGCGGTGATGCGCCTGGCCCTCGGCGAGCGCGGAGCGCAGCTCATCGCCGCCGGGATCGCCATCTCCACACTCGGCTTTCTCAGCCAGAGCATGCTGACCGCACCACGCGTCTACTACGCAATGGCGGCGGACGGATTGTTCTTTCGCGGCGTCGGAAAAATCAGCGCGACGACGCAGGTGCCGGTGGCTGCCATCGCGCTGCAAGGCGTCGTGGCCATCGTCATTACGCTCTCCGGCAAGTACGACCAGATCCTGAACTACGTCGTCTCGACCGACTTCATCTTCTTCGGACTGACGGGTCTGGCGCTCTTCATCTTCCGCCGGCGACAACCGTCTGCCGGTTTCCGGACTCCCGGCCATCCGGTGACGACCGCGATCTTCACCGCCTCCTGTTGGATCGTCGTCATCGCCACGATCGTCAAGTCGCCGCAGCCAAGCCTCATCGGCTTCGCCATCCTTGCCGCAGGGTTGCCCGCCTACGCCTGGTGGCGGAAGAGCGCCGCATGAAAAAAGCCATCGCGCTTCTCGTGCTCGCGGCCGCACTTCCGCTCAGCGCCGCCGAGCCGAACTACGTACACGATCAACTGCTGGTCCGCATCTCGCCGAATATCCTTGCGCCGAAGTTCCATTCGTTTGTCGAGCACGACCTCATCTCGCTCACCTCCGCGAAAACGATCCGCGATTTTCCGAACGTCGGATGGAAGCTGATCCAACTTCCCCGCGGAACAGACCTGCGCACAGCAAAACGCCGCATCGCGAAGTACGCCGATCGCAATGCCATCCGGATTGAGACTGCCCTCGACCTCATCGTTCGCATTCCTCACGAGCGCTCGAAACCGATGCGCCGCGCGAAATCGGCGCCGAAAGAGACGATTCCGAACGACGAATACTTTCCTCAACTCTGGGGCATGCAGAACACCGGACAATTCATCGATTGCGCCCCCGGTAGCGGCGCGCCGGGCGTCGACATTCAGGCTCCGGCGGCGTGGTCGGTGTGGACCGGCGACGCCAGTGTCGTCGTGGCCGTGATCGATGACGGCGTCGACAAAACGCATCCTGATCTCATCACCAACATCTGGACGAATCCCGGCGAGATCGAGGGCAACGGCATCGATGACGACGGCGACGGTGTCGTTGACGACGTTCACGGATTCGATGCCCGCCGCAAGACGGGCGATACCGATCCTCCGTCGCCACATGCCACGCATTGCGCGGGAACGGCCGGCGCCATCGGCAACAACAACATCGGCGTCAGCGGCGTGAACTGGACCACCAGCATCCTGTCGATCCGCATCGCCGATACCGATGGGACGACCAGCAGTTCCGTCGTCATGGCAGCGTTCGACTACGTCATCATGATGAAGAATCGCGGCGTGAACATTCGCGTCACCAGCAACAGTTGGGGCAACGATGGGCGCGGGCCGGAGGCGTACAGCCAGCCGCAGAAGGACGCCATCGATGCCGCCGGCGCGCTCGGAATCGTCAACGTCTTCGCTGCCGGCAATTACTCGGATGGCAACAACGACGCCGATCCCGTCTATCCGGCCAGTTACGACTCGCCGAGCATTCTCTCGGTCACGTCGAACGCCTTCGACGGCACCAAGGCCTTCAACGCCTGCTGGGGCGCGCACACGGTCGACCTGGCCGCGCCCGGCATGACCATCCTCAGCACGGTGCCGTCTCCGGTTCTCTACGCCTGCATGACCGGCACGTCGATGGCGACGCCACACGTGGCCGGCGCGGCGGCACTGCTGCTCAGCCGCCGGCCGCAGCTCACCGTCGCCGAGGTCAAGGAGCTGATCACGTCGACCGTGACGCCACTACCGCGATCGTGGCAGCTCACTCCGACGAAAACGAACGGAATGCTCAACCTCGCCGCGGCGATGGCCAAACTCGAAGCGATGCACTGACGGCTATCCGCGATCCTGCGGCGGAACGCGCACCGGAATCTTCGGATCCGCTACCGACTGCTTGAAGACGTTCGTGGCCATGGCGATGATCGAGCTGACGTCGCTCAGATTCGCGGGGATGATCATCGAGTTGCCGCTCTTGGCAAGCTGGCCGAACTGTTTGATGTACTCCTCAGCCAACCGAAGCTGCATGGCCTCGTAGCCGCCGGCGGTCTTGATCGCGTCGGCGATCGCCTTGATGCCGTTGGCCGTGGCGATGGCCACCGATTGGATGGCCGCGCTCTGTCCTTCCGCCTCGTTGATGGCCTGCTGCTTCTTCGCCTCCGAGGCCTTGATGACCTGCTGTTTGTCGCCCTCCGCGGCGTTGATGGCGGCATCGCGCTGCCCTTCTGACTGCAGAACGGTGGCGCGCTTCTCGCGCTCTGCGCGCATCTGCTTCTCCATCGCCGCCAGCACGTCCTGTGGCGGGTTGATGTTCTTGATCTCGTAGCGCAGAACCTTCACGCCCCATGCTTCGGACGCTTTGTCGACTTCGCTGACGACCATCAGATTGATGTTCGTCCGCTCCTCGAATGTGCGATCGAGCTCGATCTTGCCAATCTCGCTGCGGAGGTTCGTCTGGGAGA